>WNEZ01000689.1_pt1 | contig 29277 bp, 24 predicted proteins | sample 5400521 | NCBI WGS metagenome assembly WNEZ01 (sample SAMN13153339, study PRJNA577476) | soil metagenome | isolation source: 120 cm saprolite under Douglas fir tree site 2 hole 1 replicate 1 | place: USA:California | collected 2015-04-18 | reverse complement strand
GTACTGTGCAAGGTACGGCGTGAAGCAGGTGATCATGCTGTCCTCGGCGAACGTGTACGTACCGTCCCCCGACAACTCGAATTTTCTCACCGAGGACGCGCCCCTGATGGCCGCCAGCCGATTTTCGGAGGTCCGCGATCTGACCGAAGTGGACATGCTGGCGTACGGTTTTTTCTGGAAGCACCCGGACATCCAAACGGTCATTCTCCGCCCGGTGCACATCATCGGCCCGAACATCAAGAACGCTCCGTCGAACTACTTGCGGCTCAAGTACCCCTGGGTCCTCGCCGGGTTCGACCCGATCGTTCAGCTCATCCACGTCGATGACGCCGCGCGCGCGATGATCGAGGCGCTGCGGCCGGAGGCAAAGGGCGTCTACAACGTGGTTGGGCCGGGAGAAGTTCCTTTGAGCTCGATTTTTCGCGAGCTTGGGCGCACCGTGCTTCCGGTTCCCCACCTCGTCGCTCGCCCGCTGCTTGAGCTGATGTTCAAGTACCATCTGGCGTCCTTTCCGCCTCCCGAGCTGGACCACATCCAGTTTCTCTGCGCGGTCGATGGCTCGCGTTGGGCAAAGGACCTGGGCTGGAAACCGTCGTTCTCGATGCGCGAGACCATCCGTTCGGTGCTGGATGAATAGCCGCTCGGTTGCCGGCCCTGTTCGCCTCTTCCACGCGGGAAATTAAGTGCCAGGAGAGGAAAATCGGTGTCAGGAAATGTGTAGGCTGACACCCATGTCACGCGGATTTCGGGATTCTCAGGCGGACCCAGGGCCGCGGCTCTCATAATGGGCGAGAATTTGGGCCTCCGGCGGACGTGCAGCGGCTGGCACCTGCCTTGCTACGTCTCGCGTGTAATTGGTCAGGAGGTCCCATTGGGGGACTTCCGACGCCCGCCGCCTCGGCCGGCCCCGAGACGGCGGGCGGTTTCTTTTTTGCCGGCGGTGAATCCGTCCCGCGCGGCGCTCTTTCGCGGAAAGCTCAGCGCGTTGCCGACGATGGGCGATCGCGGGGCAATTCGTCGCCAAGCTCGCGCCCGAATGGCCCGCCCTGCTGGCGCGAAAGAAGCCAGGCCCCGTCTTTGAGAATGAGCTCCGAGGTTACCAGCTCGCTATGTTCGGTGACTGAAGGAAGCCTGGTCCAACTGACGCGCGATACGACCGTGGCATGGGTGCCGTCCGCGGAGATGCGTTCCTGCTCGAGCTCGTAGTCGGAGATCGACAGATCGCGCTCAGCGCCACTTATCTTGAGGCCATGCACGAACTTCTCACGGCGTTCCGGGATGAGCAGCTCGGCGGCGCCGCGAAAGTCCCTCCAGCGAATGCGCTGATGAAACGAATCCGCGGTGGATCGGATCTCCTCGGCGGCACCCAGCTTGTGGCTGTGCGCGCACGCACCGAGGATGAAAGCGGCGAGCGCACCGAAGAGCGCGGAGGAAGGCTGCGACACCGGTGCGATGGTAACACCTGCTCACGTCGAAACAAATGGCGCCCCGGTGCTATGTTTGTCATTCGCGCTCTTGCGTCTCGAGGCAGGTTCGATGAGCAAATCGAAGGTGGAAGAGTACGAGCAGATCCCGGCACGGGATCCCTCCTCCACCGACTTCGTCGAGCTGGCCAAAACCTTGATTGATCAAGGCAATCACCTCCCGGCGATCGATGTGTGCCGCACGGGCATCGATCACCACCCCAATTCAATTCTCGGCCGCGTGCTTTGGGGGCGAGCGCTGATCCATCTGGGTCGCCCGGCCGAAGCGATGGAGCAGTTCGATCGCGCCATTGATCTGGGCAGGGAGAATCCCCACACCTATGGCCTGATCAGCGAGGTATTGCTGCAGCGGGGCCTCTATCGTTCCGCGCTGCCCCTTCTCAAGAAGTTGGCGGGGGTGGTTCGAGGAGACACAGCGGGCCCTCGCCGGCGGAGCGCCGCCGAAGATCGAAATGGACGCGCTCAGCTGGCAACGGGAAGACGCGCTCAGCCGGCAACCGGAGGGAGAGCTGCGCCCGCAGCCGGAGGGCGAAGGCCCGGCCGAGCTCAAGATGGCGCCCACAGGGGCGCTGGCCTCGGCGCAGCTCGCCGCTGCGGACAGCCTGGCGAACCCGCTGCCTTCCATCCACGCGCATGAGGAAGACACCCCCCAGCTCTTCGTTGCCAGTCCGCCGTCGGCGCAGATGAATTCCTATCCAGCTGGCGCGGAAGTTCAGGAAGAGCCGTTGCCCGCCGACCCGGGGGAGGCCTTCCCGCCTGCGCCCGCCGAAATCCCTGTTTCGCCGGAGCAGCTGGGTGCCTTCAACCCGCCTGAGGCGGAAACCCGGCGCTCGCTTCTCGAAGAGGTCGAACTGCCCGACGGGCACACGGCGGTGGCGCGACCCAAGGCCGCTCTCTCCAGCCACGAGGCTCAGGAGATTGCTCGCCAGTACGAGCGCGAGCTGCGCCAGAAGCTCGAGGAGAAAAGCGAGGAGGCAAAGCGGTCTTTTCTGGCGCGGCACGCGATCAAGATCGCCGCCGCCACCGTTGTGGGGGTGGCCCTGGTGGTGGGGTTGGGCTTCTACTTGAGCGTCCGGGCGGCGAACCAAGGTCGAGATCTGAAGGACGATCTCGCCGAGGCCCGGAAGGCCATCGCGCAGGATACCCGCAAATCCTATCTGTTCGCCCTCGACCGGCTCTCCCACGCGTTGAAGATGGACGAAGATTCACAAGAGGCCTGGGCGCTCACCGCATTTGCCCGCGCGATTCTCTTCGCCGAACAGGGCGGTGCGGGCGAGGATCGCGCCGCGGGCAGGGCGGCCCTCGGTCGGCCCCAGGTTCGGGAGCGATTTCCCGCTTATGCCTTGGCGGCCGATTTTTATCTGAGCGACGTCGCCCAGAAGGAGCAGCTCGCCAAGACCGTCTTCGATTCGACCCTGGACGCGGCTGAAATCCAAGAGCTGGCCGGGCGCATTCTCCTCGCTCGCAAAGACTCGAAGGCTGCGGTCGAGCGGTTTCGCCGCGCGATGACCCTCTCGCCGAACAATGTTCGCGCACTGGTGGCTCTGGGCGACTACTACCGGGAATCTGGAGACTACCTCTCGGGACTCAAGTTCTATGGCACCGCGGGGCAGATTTCGCCGGCCCATCCGGGAGTGGTGCTCGGCGAGGCGGAAAGCCGGCTCGAGCTTTCGCTCGATCTCGAGGAAGCGCTGAAGAACCTCGAAGCGCTCCCCAAGGACGATGTCCTTCCCCCGGATCAGCTGGCCCGAAAAGAGCTGGCGCTGGGCCGTTTGCTGACCGCTCGGGGAAACTACGAGGAAGCGATCAAAAAACTGTCCGAAGGCGCGGGTCGCTTGACGCGGGCGTTCGACTTCAAGCTCGCGCTTGGAGACGCTCGCCGCGCGGCGGGGCGGATCGACGCGGCGCAACAGGCCTATGAGGAAGCTCTGACCCTGCGGCCTCAGAGCGACGAGGCGAAGGAAGCCGTGGGAAGGGCGCTGATCGCCCGCGATCGCCCCAAAGAGCTGCTCAGTCGATTCCCCGCCGACGCCGGCGCCCGAGCGGTGGCGCTGATTCGCGGCATCGCTTTCGCCAAGATGGGCGACTGGAAGCGAGCCCGCTCTGAATTGGGCAGAACCCAGGTCAATGGAAAATATCCGAGCGAGGCGGTGATCTACCTCGCGCTGGCGGATGCGGCGGACGGGCAGCCGGAACGCGCCCAGTCCGTTCTCGAAAAGCTCCTCGCCTCGTCTCGAAAAGCGAAGAGCAATGTCCGGGTGGCCCTGGGCAGCGTGTACTGGCAGCGCGGGCTTTTGGACAAGGCCCGTTCTCAGTTCGAGGAGGCAATGAAGGATCCGGAGGACTTCGAGGGAGCGTGCTCTTTGGGCCGCTTCCTTTTGTCGCTCGGCAATGCCGAGGCCGCGATCGATCCATTGAGCAAGGCGGTGGCGCGCAACGGTTTCCATGGCGAGGCCCGGCGTGCGATCTCCCAGGCGTATCTGCGACTGGGGCGACTGCCGGAGGCGATCGCTCAGCTCGAAGCGTGGCGAACGCAACAGCCCGGCTCGGCCGCGCCCCATAAGCAACTGTCGCTCGCGCTCTTTCGGGCGGGCAGACTCAAAGACTCCGAGGCGGCGATCTCGCGCGCGATCAGCCTGGATTCGAAAGATGCCGAATCGCACCGCATCCGGTCACAGATTCTCTTCGCCCGCGGCGACGGCCGCAGCGCTTTCGCCGAGCTTCAGAAATCAAGCAAGGCCGACCCCCGCAGCGAGGAGACCTCGTGCGAGTTGGGCGCAGCCTACCTGCGCCAGAGCCTGTCGGACGCCGCCGCCCGGGAATACGAGGCAGCGCGGCGCCTGAACCCAGAGAGCTTCTGCGGCCGGATTGGAGCGCACTACGCTCTGCTGCCCGCGGCCAGCAAGCCCGCGGCGAGGGAGTTGACCGATCTGGCGCATCGAGCTCCGGAATTCTGGAACCAGTCATTTGCCTTCTCCACCCTGGCGCGGATCCTGCTGGAGACGGGCTCGGTGAAAGAGGCGCGAAAGGCCGCGGAGCAGTCGGTTGCACTCGATCCCTACGCTGGGGTAGCGCATCTGGCTCTGGGGATGGTGCTGCTTAGGCAAAAGGAGGAAAGCAGGGCGAACGAGGAGCTCGCCAAGGCGGTCGAATTGGATCCGACCGACTCGGGCGCTCATCTCGCGCTGGCGGACTCCCTTGTCCGCAACGACCAGCTCAGAGTGTCTGCGCTGGAGCACTATCAGTGGTTCCTCAAGCTCGCCTCGGGCGGCGCGCAGCAGCTTCGCGTCAAGCGGATGCTCCCCAATCTGAAGAAAAAGCTCGCGCTGAGGTAGCTTGGAAGCCGACACTCCCCGCTTGTCTTTGGCGCAAATCATGGTCGGCAATGCCTCCCTGCTCTCGGTGATCTACCTCTCCGCTGGCGTGGCGATCGAAGCGCTCCGGAGAATCCATCCCGCGCCCTGGATGGAGCGGGGCTCGCTGGCGCTCGACTCGCTGCCGGCGCGAGTGCTCGACCTGCTCGGCGCTCTCGCGCCCTTGCGCGATGCCTATGTCTATGGCCATGTCTCCGAGATCGCGCTGCGGCTGATTTTTGGCGCCACCGTGGTAGGCGTGATCTTCGCGATGGCATTTGCGCTGGGGATCGCGATGTGGATCGGCCGTTGGTTCTGGGCACGGCAGGTCGCGCGCGGCCACGCGGGCGACTAGCAACACCCTACTAGGCGCGATCCGCAGCCTTTTTGTGCGAGGGCCGCACTCGAGCCGCCCGGGCAAGCAGGCAGATCTCCACCACCTTCGGCCCGAACCTCTCCCACCGCGTGGCTCCGGTTCCCTTCACTGAGAGAAATGAATTGCGATCGACGGGCAGGGCGCTTGCCAACGCCAGCAGCGTCTGATCGTTGAAGATGATGAAGGCCGGAACATTCAGGTCCTTGGCAAGCTCTCGCCGCCAACGCCGAAGCTCGCTCGCCGCCAGCTCGTTGTGCGATGCCCGGTCGATCGCCATTGGGACCTTTGCCGGGGTCGAAGCGCGCAGGCGCTGGCCGGCGCAGTTGTCGCAAGCGCTGCATCGAGAAGGTCCGCCGGACTCGCCGAAGTAGCGCAGGATGAACGCTCTCCGGCAGCGCTTCGCGTAGGCATAGTCGGTCATTCGGCGCAAAAGGAGCAGGGACCGCTGTTCCTGCTCGCGCAAACGGCGCAGGTCCAGCCCGAGCTCGCGGTAGGGGACCCGCTCCAGCGCGCGAATGCTCCGTCCGGTGAACGGCCGCTTCACCGCCAGAGCGCCGCTTTTCTCGAGGAGGTTGAGCGCGTGATGGGTTTCCGCTTCGGAGAGGCCTGCGCCCCGCGCGATGTCCCGGAGCTGTGCCGCTGCCGTGGCGCCGAGCGGAAATCTGTCCAGCAGATGGGCGAGCAGGGCTTTCGCCTCGGCGGCGTGGGGCTTTGCCTGCCGCGCCTTCTCTTGAAGGCGGATCTGGTAACGCCCCTCTCCACGACCGCTGCGAGAGATCTTCCCCTCCCGCTCGAGGACTCGTAGCGCGGCTGCCACTTCGAATTCAGATGCTGCCGTCTGGCCGGCGAGGCTGGTGAGACCTTGCTGGAACTCGTCCACGTTTTGCAGCGCATTCCAGACGTCGGCGAAGACCGTTTCGGTCGGGTGGTTGGTCTGGATCAGCCGCTCCTGGGTAAAAACGTCCGAGTGGTTGAAGAGGAGCACCGCGCGCGCGTCCCCTCCATCCCGGCCGGCCCGCCCGATCTCCTGGTAGTAGGCTTCCACCGCCCGAGGGATGTTGGCGTGCGCGACGAAGCGGATGTCCGGCTTGTCGATCCCCATGCCAAAGGCGTTGGTGGCCACCGCCACCGCATTCTCGCGGGACATGAACTCGTCCTGCGCTTTGCGCCGGGCTTCCTCCTCCATTCCGGCGTGGTAGAGCGTGGAGGGATGCCCTCGCTCGGTCAGGGCGCGATGCATGTTGTCGGCCGCTCGGCGCGTGGCGCAATAGATGATTCCCGAACCGCCCTCCTCCACCAGCCGCATGCAGGCGTCTTTGCGCTGGACGTCGTTCGCCACGTTGACCACTTCGAGGAAGAGGTTGTGCCGGTCGAATCCAGCGACGAAGACCTGGGGATCCTTCATCAAAAGCGATCGGACGATGTCTTCTCGAACCTCGGGGGTGGCAGTGGCGGTCAGCGCCACCGTCCTTGGCGGCCGAAGGCGCTTTCGCACCTGGCCGAGCAACGCATAGTCCGGCCGGAAGTCATGCCCCCAGTGGGAGATGCAGTGGGCCTCGTCGATCGCGAAGAGGTCGACCTTGATTTGCGAGAGCGCTTCCAGAAAAGCCGGGCTGCGGAACCGCTCCGGCGCGACGTAGACCAGCTTGTATCCGCCGGATTTGATGCGATCCAGTCTGGCGGCCCGCTCCAGGTCGCCGAGGCTGGAGTTGATGAACGTCGCCGAGATGCCTCGCGAGGAGAGCTGCTCCACCTGATCCTTCATCAGTGCAATCAGCGGCGAGACGACGAGGGTGATCCCGGGCAACATCACCGCCGGAAGCTGATAGCAAAGGCTTTTTCCCGCGCCGGTCGGCATCACGACCACTGCATTCCGCCCGCTCAAGACCGCGGCGATCACCTCGGCCTGCCCGGGGCGAAACTCGGTCAGAGCGAAGTGGCGGACCAGGTGCGCGTGCGGCTCTTGGCTTTCCGGTGTCAGGATGCGGCGCATATTGCCACTATCGTCAGCGCGGCGCAGCCCATCCGCCGCGAACGACCGGGCGGGCAGAAAGGCGCCCGCGTTCGAGGAGCGAGACGAAGCCTCCGTCTGCCACCACGAGGTGGTCGAGAACGCGGATGCCGAGAATCCTCCCTCCCTCGGCGAGTTGCTCGGTCAGGGCGATGTCTACCTCCGATGGCTCGGGATCTCCCGAAGGATGGTTGTGCGCCAGGACGATCGCGGTTGCCCGGGCGCCGAGCGCGGCGCAGAACACCTCGCGCGGATCCACCGGGCAGGCATTCATGCTTCCTTCCGCCACCCGCGAGTCGTTCAACAGCACATTCCTCGCATTGAAGGACAAGACGTGGAACACCTCTTTGCGGAGCGACCGGAAGGCGGGTGCAAGGTGCTGGTAGATTTCCGCGGGAGTGCGAAGCCGTGGGCGCTTCTCGCCGCTCAGCTGGGTGCGACGGCCAAGCTCCAGCGAAGCGGCAAGCTGGGCAGCCCGCGCCGGTCCCACGCCCGGGACGCAGAGCAATTCTCTCGCTTCGCGGCGCGAGAGCTCTTTGAGACCTGGGCCGAGCGCAAGCAAGCCCTCGGCGATCGCCCGCGCGGGCCTGCCGGGCGTTCCCGTCCCCAGGACGATTGCGAGCAGCTCCGAATCAGAGAGGGTGGGCGCACCCTGCCGCAGCAGTCGCTCGCGCGCATTCTCGCACATCCGGCGTCGCTTCACCTCTGGCGGGGTCCGGGTGCGCTCCGTCGCCGCAGCACTGTCTGCCAGGCTGTTCATCCCCTCTGCCGATGCCATCTTTCGCCGTTGATCACAGCAATGCCCGTGCCTGGCCGTTCCGACTGGGAATGAAACAAAGCGGCAGTCCAAGTCCGTAGACTGTCATCGTCTGAGATCTGTTGTTTCAGGCGTTTCTTGGACTCGTCCCGGGGTGGTTATTATCTCTTCTGCAAAGGAGCGTCCGGCATTGGCAAACGCGATCAACAAGGTGACGATCATCGGCTCCGGTCCCGCCGGGTACACTGCGGCGATCTACGCGGCTCGGGCGAATCTCGCACCGGTGGTGTTTGCCGGAGGCCCCGCGGAAGACGACCCGCAGCGCGTCCCCGGCGGTCAGTTGATGATTACCAACGACGTGGAGAACTACCCCGGCTTTCCGGAGTCGATTACCGGTCCCGATTTGATCGAGCGCTTCAAGAAGCAGGCGGAGCGCTTTGGCACCGAGGTCTACCTGGAAAACGTGGTCAAGGTAGACTTCAGCCGCCGTCCGTTTTTTATCCAGGGCGAGAGCCGGCAGTGCCACTCCGAGACGGTGATCATTTCCACCGGCGCGTCGGCGATGTGGCTCGGCGTCAAGGGAGAAGATCAGTTCAAGAACCGCGGCGTGTCCGCCTGCGCGACCTGCGACGGGTTCTTCTTCAAAGGTCAGGACGTCCTGGTGATCGGCGGTGGGGATACCGCGATGGAGGAGGCGACTTTCCTCACCAAGATGGTGCGGCACGTGACCCTCATCCACCGGCGCGACACCCTGCGAGCCTCGAAGATCATGCAGGAGCGCGCGCTCAAGAATCCAAAGATCGAATTCGTCTGGAACTCGGCGGCAGTCGAGATTCTGGGCGACGAAAAAGGCATGTCCGGGGCCCTGGTCGAGAACTTGAAGACCGCCGAGCGACGGGTGATTCCGGCGACCGGCTTGTTCGTGGCGATCGGGCACCGGCCGAACACCGAGCTGTTCAAGGGCATCCTCAAGACGAATGCGGCCGGCTATCTGGAGACGATTCCGGGAACCACCCGGACGGACATCCCCGGCGTTTTCGCCTGCGGAGACGTTCAGGACCACGTCTACCGCCAGGCGGTGACTGCGGCCGGCACGGGGTGCATGGCGGCGATCGACGCGGAGCGCTGGCTCACCGAGCACGGTAAAGGCTAAAAAGGCTCCATGCGCGCAAGCAAGACGAAGACGGCGGCCATCCACGCCGGTTCGGCGGTGCCCCATTCCAAGGCGATGGCGATAAGTCCGCCCATTTACACGGCCTCGGTGAGCTACTTCGAGAGCGCTGAGGACCTCGACCGATCCCTCGATGGGGCCGATTTCGTCTACGCCCGAAACCGTTCGCAAAATGCGGAGCTGCTCGAAGAAGCGATTGCTTCGCTCGAACGCGCGGATGCCTGCGCGGTTTTCAGCAGTGGGATGGCGACGCTCAAGGCGGTGCTCGACGTCCAACCGCTCTCGCCGGGAGACCGGGTGGTGATGCCCTTCGACGGCTACGGTACCACCCGCGCCCTGTACAAGGGCCTCCTCGCCGCGCGCGGTGTCGAGTTGCACGCGCTGGCGCTCGCCGAACCAGAGGCGGCGGCAAAGATCATCGCCTTGCGTCCGAAGTTCGTGCTCGCCGAGAGCATCACCAATCCCCTGATCTCGGTGTCGGATCTGCGCGCGCTCAGCCGGTCCTGCCGGGAGGTGGGAGCGGCCTTCGCCGTCGACGCGACCTTCGCCTCGCCGATTCTGCAAAGGCCCCTCGAGTTGGGCGCCGACTACTCCATCCACTCCACCACCAAGTGGATCAACGGCCACGGCGATGCGATGGGCGGAGCGGTGAGCGGCAATCGCGAGCGGATCCAGGAGCTCAAAGGCTCGCGGGTGCTCAGCGGCGCGGTCCTCGGTCCCTTCGAGGCCTGGCTGACCTTGCGCGGGCTGCGCACGTTGCCGATTCGAATGAAAGCGCACTGCGAGCACGCCGATCGGATCGCCAGGCGGTTGGCGCAGTCGCCGAGCCTTGAGCGCGTGCTCCACCCCTCCCTGGACACCCATCCCAGTCACGCGGTGGCCTGCAAAGTGCTCGACGGAGGCTTTGGCGGGATGCTGGCATTCCAACTCCGCGGGGCGGGACGGTCGGGGGTCTTCCGCTTCCTTGAGTCGCTCAAGCTGGCCAAGCCCGCCCCCAGCCTGGGGGATGTGGCCACCTTGGTGATGCACGCGGCCACGGCGAGCGCGCGAAGGCTCACCCAGGCGGAACGAGACGCGGCGGGGATCGGCGAGAACCTGGTTCGCGTTTCGGTTGGCCTCGAAGATCCGGACGACATTGCCGACGACCTCCTCGCGGCGATTCCACGGGCGGTGGAGCCCTGAATGAAGATGGTGGACGTAGGCGGCAAGGAGAAGACCGAGAGGACCGCGGTGGCGACCGGTCGGGTGCGGATGCTGCCGGCGACGCTCAGGCGGGTGCAGCGCCGGAAGGTAGAGAAGGGGGACGTGATTGCCGCGGCTCGACTTGCGGGGGTGATGGCGGCCAAGCGAACCCCGGATCTCGTTCCGCTGTGCCACCCGATTGCGCTCTCAGCGGTGAGCGTGGAAGTGAAGCCCGCCCGCTTCGGGCTCCAGATCCGGGCGGAGGTGAAGACGGTGGACCGCACTGGGGTCGAGATGGAAGCGCTCACCGCGGTTTCCGCCGCGGCGTTGACAATCTACGACATGCTCAAAGGGGTGGATCGCGGGATGGTCGTTGAGCTGGTGCAACTCGAGCACAAGAGCGGCGGACGGTCGGGGACGTGGAATCGTCGCCCGTCGCGACGCGCGATGGATTGAATCGACGTCCGCGTTTTTCCGGAGCAGAAGATGGCAATGGATCCTTTGCTGAAGTGGCGCGCCGAGTTCCCTATCCTCGAGCGAAAAGCTGCTTACCTCATCAACAACTCGCTCGGAGCGATGCCGCGCCAGGTCTACGATGGGCTGAAAGCCTATGCCGACCTCTGGGCCGAGGAGGGCGTGGTCGCCTGGAAGCGCTGGCTGCCGATGGTCGCCGAGACGGCCGAGATGATCGGGGAGATCATCCATGCCCCGCGCGGAACGATGATCATGCACCAGAACGTCTCCACCCTCACCTCGATCCTCATCTCCGGCCTGGAGTTCACCCCGAAGAGGAACAAGGTGGTCCTCACCGAGCTCAACTTTCCATCGATCGTCTACAACTGGATGGCCCAGCGGCGGCACGGGGCGCTCATCCACAGCGTCCGCTCGGCGGACGGGTTGACCATCCGCGCCCAGGATCTGGTGAGCGCGATCGACGACAGCACGGTGGCGGTTGCGCTGGACCTGGTGCTTTTTAGATCTTCGGCGCTGCTGGACGTGGCGCCGGTGATTGAAGCGGCGCACCGGCACGGAGCAGTGGTCATTCTCGACTGTTACCAGGCCACCGGCGCGGTGCCGATCGACGTTCAGGCGCTGGACGTGGATTTTCTGATCGGCGGCTCGGTGAAGTGGCTCTGCGGCGGAGCCGGCGCCGCCTATCTCTACGCTCGCCAGGATCTGATTGAAAAATACCAGCCGACGGTCACCGGATGGTTCTCCGACAAGCGGCCCTTCGACTTTCGGGTCGGCGAAATCGACTACGCCGAGGACGCCCATCGCTTCATGGGCGGCACGCCGTCGGTGCCCACCCTCTACGCCGCCCGCGCCGGCTACGAGATCATCCGGCGGGTCGGCCTGGCGGCGATTCGAGAAAAATCGAAGCGTCAAACGGCGCTTTTGATCGAGCTGGCCCGCGAGCAAGGCCTTCGGGTGAACACGCCTCAAGAACCCGAGTGGCGCGGCGGAACGGTCTGCGTGGACTTCGAATTCTCCGAGGATGCGAGTCAGAAGCTGATCGACTCAGGATTCATCATCGACTGGCGCCCCAATGCCGGGATCCGGATCTCTCCGCACTTCTACAACAGCGACGAGGAATGCCGGGCGATCATGGACGAGATTCGCAGGCTCCGGGCTTCGGGAAATCTGAAGCCGACCGCCGGGCAGCGGACCCACTGAAGCCCGTCGCCTGATCAACCACCGCCGGCGTTGGCTCTCAATGCTTCCAGATGGAAGGCGCAAACGACCAGGGCGTGGGTAATTTCCCCGGCCAGAATCAGGCGCGGTACCTCGGCCCGCTCGAACAGCTCGATCAAGATGTCTTCTCCGACGTCCTGCTGACCCTGGTGCACCTTTTCGCAGCCGACCGCGAGGTACGAGTAGCAACGATTGGGCTGGATGGCGGGATTGGGGTGGACAAATCCGAGCAGATCGACCTGCCCCGGGCGATAGCCGGTCTCCTCTTCCAGCTCCCTTTTCGCCGCGTCGATCGGCTTTTCTCCGGACTCCACCATTCCGCCCGGTATCTCCAGCGTGTCGGACCAGATGCCCGACCGGAATTGGCGGATCATCACCACCTTGCCCTCCAGGGTGATGGGGATGATGTTCACCCAGTCCGGGGATTCGATCACCACCCTCGCGTGCTCGCTGCCGTCGCGTGGATCGACGACCAGGTCCTCGCGAACCTTGAGCACGTGGAAATCCAAGGCAGGGCCACTTCGCAGGAGTTTCCACGGCGGTGGACGGGGGCTACCGGACACGTTCATCCTCCGCCCGGAGGCGCTCGCTCAGCGCACGCAGCTCGGCGCGAAGAGCGATCTGCGCCGAAATGAGGCCCGCCAGAATCCCGTCCTCATAGTCGAAGGTCGGATGTGCTTTCAGCTCGGGGAAGTCGAAGGGATTCATCACGTCCTCCGGGCTCAGGTGGGGCAGGGCTTCCCTCGCCAGATGAAGTACCTTCGCCCTTTGCTGCTCGATCATCTGATCGAGGAGCGCTTCGATCCCGCGGACCAGCCGGGAGGCAATCTCCGCCTCGCTCACTGCATCTTTTTGCCAAATGGGCACGCCTTCACCTCGCGTCTGAAGCCCTAGCCGTTTTCCGCTGCCCGGACGAGATTCGCCAGGAACGATTCGGGGTCTTTGGAGGTGATCACGGGACTTGCGATCCACACTCCATCGGCCCGGCCCCGGAGCGGTTCGAAATCCTCGGGCTTGGCGAAAGGACCTCGGACGAGGACGGTCGTGCTCCGCGGAACCAGGGGGAGCAGCCGGTCGGCGAGCGCGAGCGACAGGCCTCGGGAGCTGAAGGCGGGAATCACTAAAAGCCTTGCCCCGCACCCCAGAGAAGACGACAGCTCCGACTCGGATGCCACCTCGACCGGGGCGGCCATGTGCATGCTCGCCAGGATCTCCATCGACGATCGAAGCTCGGCGGGCGAGATCGCCGCGGCAATCAAGAGAACCGCGTCCGCGCCCTGCAGCCTTAAAGCGTAGAGTTGCTCGCGGACCAGGATCAGGTCGCGCGCGACGACGGGGCAGGACGCGGAACGCGCCGCGGTTGTCAGGTCGGTGGGAATTGCGGCAAACGCGGTCTCGTCCGTTCCGATGGCTACCGCCGCCACCGAAGCGGAATCCGCCTGCTTGACCATCTCGCCAATGTCCAGTGCGTCCAAGAGCCGCCCGTCTTCCGGAGTGGCCCTGGCGATCTCCGCCACCACCGCGAGCTCCTCGCGGCGCGTGCTCACCGCTTGCGAGAAGTCTTTCACCGTGGGCACCAGGTTTCGGACGTCCACCGGTCTGAAACGCCGAAGCTGCTCGCGTTTCCTTTCGATCCAGTCCGCCAGATTCACGCTTTCACCCACGCCGCCGAACACTTTCCGCCCAACGGCCGAGCGAGGGCAGCTGGCCAAACCGCCACCGGCGTCCCAACTTCCCCCTGCGGCCCGGAGAGGAATATACCGGTGCAATCCCAAATGGAAAGGCGACCCATGGCACATGGAATAGCGGAAGACCCAGCGCTTTCACCCGCGACTCACCTCGACGAAGTCGAATTTCCCATCTGGCGGGAGATGCTGGTGCAGATCGCGGCGGACAACGGGGCATCGGTAGACGTGATCAACCTCTTCAAGTCGTTGCCACGGAACCGGTACTACTCCAAGGAAGAAGTGCTGCGGGATTTTGCCGAGGCGGCGCGCCGCTTTGCGATGGGTAATATCGCCGACGACGATGGCCAGTCGAGGGATCGCCGCAACCTGGGCCGAGACGCGGTAGAGAATGCTCCCAAAGGCAAGGTCCGGCACCCCTGACTTTCCATCGCAGCGGAAAAGGGGTCGGCGTTAAAGCCCTTCTTCTGACGAGGTGCGCCCTGGAATCGCCTGCGAAGGACTTCACCCGGAACTTGATCGAAACCGATGCCGCCATCGCCGAGCTTCTCTCGCGCGTACGGAGAATCGCGGTTTTGGGAATCAAGACCGAAGCTCAGGCGGACCAGGCGGCATTTTACGTGCCCAGGTACCTCGCCTCCGTCGGGTTCGAGGTGATTCCAGTCCCGGTCTACTATCCGGAAGTGAAGGAGATTCTCGGTCGGACGGTCTACCGCAAGCTGGCGGACGTGCCCGGGGAGATCGACCTCGTCGATGTCTTTCGCCGCCCGCGGGACATCGATGCACACCTCGATGACCTCCTCGTCAAAAAGCCCCGGGCGGTCTGGTTCCAACTCGGGATTCGAAACGACGCGGCCGCAGAGAAGCTCGCCAAAGCCGGAATCCAGGTGGTGCAGGACCGCTGCCTGATGGTCGATCATCGGCGGCTTGGACGATAATCGGGAGGTGCAACCTCGCGGCAGTCCTGGGTTCGCTGGCCGATCGCTTGGCAGCCGGCGCGAATCGACATATGTTCATGCACCGATATGCTCGCCTTATCTCAGTCCTTTCGCGCGCTCGGGGATCCCACCCGCCTGCGCATCCTTCGGCTTCTCGCCGAAGCCCCTCTCAACGTCAGTGAGCTGGTATCGCTGGTCGGCCTGGCGCAGCCCTCCATCTCGCATCATCTGAGCCGGTTGCGGCGGTTGGGTCTGGTGCGCGAAGAGCGGCAGGCTTCGTTCACCTACTACTCGCTCGCGCTCGATCCGACCGACGCTCGCTGGCCGTTGATTGCCCTGGCGCGCGAAGAAGACGACGCCAAGGGCGACCGGGCCCGGCTCAAGGACTTGCTTCGGGAGCGCGAAGATCGGCAGGCGCTCAATGAGAAGCTGCTCGAGCCGGGGCAATCGTGGTTTCTCTGGGCCAGTGCGCTGGCGTCCTTGCTGCCGCCCCTCGAAGTAGCGGATTTCGGCTGCGGCAGCGGAACGCTTTCGGTGGAGATCGCGAGGTGGGCGAAGCGGGTCATTGCCATCGATCAAAACCGCGTTGCCCTCGATCAGGCCAGGCAACGTGCTGAAGCAGAGGGCCTGGAGAACATCCGCTTCCTCCGACAGGATCTGCAGCGGTTGACGCTTCCGGACGCACAGCTGGATCTGGTGGTCGTCTCTCAGAGCCTGCACCACATGCAGGATCCCCGGGCAGTTCTCGGCGAGGCATTTCGCATCCTCAAACCGGGGGGGAGACTGATCGTGCTCGAGCTGATGCCCCACGCCGAGACCTGGGTGCAAGACAGGCTCGGTCACCGGCACCTGGGCTTCGAACCCGGCGAGCTGGAGAAGGTCCTCGGCGCATTGGGCTTCGTTCGCGTCGTCCGCGTCACCCACGACCGCCTCGGCGGTTCGCCCTTTCGCGTCTTCATGTTGAACGGGGAGAAGAAGGTATGAGTCAGGCGGAAACGAAACCAGCCGCTCCAAACGAACGGGTGGCGGCGCTGCTCGCCGCGCTCGAGAATCGGATTCTCGTGCTCGATGGCGCGATGGGGACGCTGATCCAGTCCAAGTCTCTTCGGGCGGCAGATTTCGGCGGCGCGCAGTACGAGGGCTGCAACGAAAACCTGGTTCTCACCCGGCCGGAGCTCGTCGAGCAGATGCACTCCGACTACTTCGCCGCCGGCGCGGATATTGCTGAGACGAATACCTTCGGCAGCACCCCGCTGGTGCTCGCGGAATACGGGCTCGAGGCGAAGACGCACGAAATCAACGTTCGCGCGGCGCAGCTCGCTCGCGCCGCGGCGGAGAAGTTCAGCACCAAGGATCGGCTCCGCTGGGTGGCCGGTTCGATGGGGCCGACAACCAAGGCGATCTCGGTGACCGGCGGCATCACCTTCGAGGAGCTGGTGAAGCACTTCGAAGCTCAGGCGGCCGGATTGATCGAAGGCGGGGTCGACTACCTCCTGGTGGAGACGAGCCAGGACACCCGCAACATCAAGGCGGCGATATTCGGAATCCAGAATGCATTCGAACGGACGGGCAAAACCGTCCCCATCGCCGTCTCCGGCACGATCGAACCGATGGGAACGATGCTTGCCGGCCAGTCGGTGGAGGCGCTCACCGCCGCGCTCGAGCACGTGGACCTTCTCTACCTCGGCCTCAACTGCGCCACCGGCCCTGAATTCATGACCGATCACATCCGGTCGCTGGCCGGGATGAGCCCGTTCCGGGTGGCCTGCGTGCCCAATGCCGGTCTGCCGGATGAGAACGGCACCTACCTCGAGTCGCCGGAGATGATCGCGCGAACGCTCGGGCGATTTGCCGAGCAGGGGTGGCTCAACCTCGCCGGGGGCTGCTGCGGGACTCAGCCGCCCCACATTCAGGCGATCGCCGCGGCCGTGGCCAGTCGGGCGCCGCGGCTTCCGAGTCCCCAGAAGCGATCCACCCTCTCCGGCGTCGACTTCCTCGAGATCAACGAGGACGTGCGACCGTTGATCGTGGGCGAGCGCACCAACGTGATCGGCTCGCGCAAGTTCAAGGAGCTGATCGTCGCCGAGAAATGGGACGACGCCTCGGAGGTCGCGCGAGCCCAAGTCAAGCGGGCGGCGCAGGTGATCGACGTTTGTCTCGCCAATCCGGACCGCGACGAGCTCTCCGACATGCGGAACTTTCTGGACGTGGTGGTGAAGAAGGTCCGCGTGCCACTGATGATCGATTCCACCGACGACAAGGTGATCGCCATGGCGCTGACCTACAGTCAGGGAAAGGCGATCATCAACTCCGTCAATCTGGAGGACGGCGAGGAGAGATTCCACAAGGTGGTCCCCCTGGCGCGGAAATTCGGCGCCGCGCTGGTGGTGGGATGCATCGACGAAAAAGGCATGGCGGTTCCGAGCCAGCGCAAGCTCGAGGTGGCGCAGCGCTCGCACGATCTCTTGACCCGGCTGTACGGCGTCAAAAGCGAAGACATCTACTTCGACCCGCTGGTGTTTCCCTGCGCGACCGGAGATCCGCAGTACGTCGGCAGCGCGGTGCAGACCATCGAAGGGGTCCGCCTGATCAAGGAGCATTTCCCTCAGTGCAAGACGGTCCTTGGGATCTCGAACATCTCTTTCGGCTTGCCGGTGACCGGCCGCGAGGTGCTCAACTCGGTTTTCCTCTACCACTGCACCAAGGCCGGGTTGGACCTGGCGCTGGTCAACTCGGAGAAACTGGAGCGCTATCCCTCCCTTTCCGAGGAGGAACGGCGGCTGAGCGAAGACCTCCTGTTCAATCGCGGAACCGATCCGGTGACGCCCTTCGCCGCGCATTTTCGCGAGCGCAAGCCCCCTGCCGCCGCGAAAAGCACGCTCACGCTCGAGGAGCGTCTCGCGCTCTACATCGTCGAGGGCACGCGCGATGGACTGACCGTCGATCTCGAGGCCGCGCTGAAGAAGTACCGGCCGCTGGAGATCATCAACGGGCCTTTGATGAAAGGGATGGACGAGGTCGGCCGATTGTTCGCGAAGAACGAGCTGATTGTCGCCGAGGTCCTCCAGAGCGCGGAGTCGATGAAGGCGGCGGTCAACTTCCTCGAGCCGCACATGGACAAGGCCAGCACCGCCTCCCGAGGGAAAGTGGTGTTGGCGACGGTGAAGGGCGACGTGCACGACATCGGCAAGAATCTGGTCGAGATCATCCTCGCCAACAACGGTTTCCAGGTGGTGAATCTGGGAATCAAGATTCCACCGGAGCAACTGGTGGCCGCGGTCCGCGAGCACCATCCCGACATCCTCGGTCTGTCCGGCCTGTTGGTGAAGAGCGCTCATCAGATGGTTTCCACCGCGGAGGACCTCTCCCGCGCCGGGATTGCGGTTCCGATCCTGGTGGGGGGGGCGGCCCTGACCCGCAACTTCGTCGATCGCCAGATCGCGCCCGCCTACGTGGGCGGCACCGTCGCTTATGCGCAGGATGCGATGACTGGGCTGGAGCTGGCCAAGCAGATCGTCGATCCACCGCAGTTCGAGACGCTGAAGGACGGTTTGAAGCAGCGCCGGATCAAGCTCGCCGAGGAAACGCAGGCCCGGCCGGCGCCGGTCATCGCCGTTTCCCGCTCGCGTCCGCCGGAAATCCCGGTGCTCGAGGATCTCCCCCCGCCCCCGGATGAGGAGAGGCACGTTCTCACCAACACGCCGCTCGATCACATCTGGCGATTCATCAATCCAGTGATGCTCTACGGCCGTCACCTCGGCGTCAAAGGCTCCGCCGCCCGCGCCCTGGGCACCAGCGCCGAGGCCGCGCTCGCGCAGACCGACGAAGGACGAAAGGCGCTCGAGGTGAAGCAGGTGCTCGACGAGCTCAAGAGCACCCTTCGAGGCGGCGTGATGAAGGCGCGGGCGGTGTTTCAGTTCTTCCCGGCAGCCGGCGAAGGAAACTCGGTGTTTCTCTTCGATCCGAAGACCGGGCAGCGATTGGTGACCTTCGATTTCCCCCGGCAGGAGAAGGAAGGGGGCGTCTGTCTCGCCGACTTCGTGGCGCCCCTGCGCGACGGACGTCCGCGGGACCACCTGGGCATGTTCGTCACCACCGCCGGGGACGGAATCCGCGAGCTCTCGGAAAAGTACAAGGCTGCCGGCGACTACCTCAAAATGCACGCCGTGCAGGCGCTGGCGCTGGAGACGGCCGAGGGATACGCCGAGCTCCTGCACACCCAGCTGAGGAGCATGTGGGGGTTTCCGGACGGTCCCGAGCTGACCATGCTCGAGCGATTCCGCGCGGAGTACCGGGGCAAGCGATATTCGTTCGGCTATCCGGCCTGCCCGCGCTTGGAGGACCAGGTGACCCTGTTCCAGGCGCTGCGCCCCGAGGACATCGGGGTGCGGTTGACGGATGGGTGCATGATGGAGCCGGAAGCGTCCGTTTCCGCGCTCGTCTTTCACCATCCGGGCGCTTTCTATTACTCAGTCGCCTAAAGTGCTCCACCATGACGGCTCCAATCTCCCGCCGCGCCCTGAAACTGCTTCCGCCGTGCGCTACCACCGGCATCGGCAGCCTGCCCCACAGCCAGCTCGAGCTGGCCCTGCAGATGGCTTTACAGGTGGACGTTCCCTATCTGCCGCAGTTGCCGGCCGGGAATCCCTCCGAGTTCATGCTCCCTTCCGCGATGGATGGGTTGCCCGGTCTGCGCTACGACGGCGAGGGCCTCTGCTCCATCGACCTGGATGATTGGAAACGCGGTCGCGAATCGTTCGGCGCATCGATCGAATCCGCGCTCAGCTCCGGCGAGCTGAAGACGTTCGAGCCTTCCCCTCAAGCGTGCCGCGCCTGGAAGCCATTCCTCTGGGAGATTGGCAATCGGAAGCTGGCCTTCGCCAAAGCGCAGATCGCCGGTCCGGCGACGGTGCGCTGGGCGACGAAAACGTCCACCGGGGATATCGCTTCGGATCTGCCGGATCTGGACAAGCAGATCTTTCGGCTTCTTCTCGCCAAGGTGCTGGCGATGGCCAAGGCGATCCGCCGGTCCTCGGCGACCCCGATCATCTACCTGGACGAGCCGGGCCTGTACGCGCTCGACCGCACCAATGCTCAGCACCTGATCGCCCTTCAGGAAATCAAGGTGTTGATCATGGCTTTGCAGCGAGAGGGAGCTCTGGTCGGGCTGCACTGCTGCGGCAACAGCGACTGGGATCTCCTCCTCGATTCAGGCGTCGATCTCCTCTCGCTCGACGTTCGCCTCTCGCTGGATGCAGTGCTGGAAGAGCGCGATGCGCTGGAGCGATTTCTCGCGTCGGGCGCGAGCTTCAGCCTTGGGATCATCCCGACCAACGTCGCCGCGTCATTTGCCGTGTCGGAGCTGGTGGACTCCGTCGAAGCATCGCTCACCGCGACCCTCGGGCGCAGGCGTGCCCGCGAGGTCATTCTACGCTCGGTTCTTACCCCGGCTTGCGGCTTGGCGATGCGCTCGGTGGTCGTTGCGGAGCAAACCTTCGAGCAGCTTCGGGAGGCCCAGCGACTGCTGAACCGGATAACGGAGCTGGACGTCGGACCTTCTCAGCCGTCCACCTCGGCGCTCAACTAGCGACCCGGGAGGCGGGCACCTTTTATTGCTTGCCCAGACGCAGCTCGCTTTCCGCTTGGAGCCAGTCCTCGAGATCGCGTCCGTCCTGTTGTCCTCGGGCGATGAAGATTTCGTAGGCGCGTACGGCGATCTGCTCCTGCGTTGCCGCAGATACTGGTCGCGAGGCGGTGGTTCCCCTCGCGCCAGAAGCTGGACGGGGGGCGGGAGTGGTTGAAGCGGATGACTTCGGTTGCTTTGACATGGGGCTCCTCGAAAAAGGCCGCTGCATTAAACGCCAAATCGGGAAAGTTCAAAATCTTGGGCGTCTCCTCGCTCGCCCTCTGTCCAACCGTTCGGCGGCAGCGCCCAGGTCAGCCCGAGGCAAGCTCGAGGGCCCGCTGCATCGCGGTGCTCATCCCCAGATTCTGGGCTTCCCCGGGCGATACCCACCGAAACTCCTGATACCCGGCGCTCGGCCGCGGTTCGGATTTCGCGGTGACGCGATAGAGGCTGAGCTCTAGATCCCGGTGGGTAAGGGTGCGGCGAACCGATCCGAGCGAGGCCTCGAGCCGAATGCTCGCTCCGACCGCGCTTTGGAGCGCCGAGAGGACTTGAGCCGGACCGGCACCCGGTGCGATCTCCGCGCAGGGCAGCTCCCACAGGCCGCCGAAGAGGCCCCTCTCCTCGCGCATCCCCAGAAGCACCTCTCGGCTCTTGCGGCAAACGGCGACGGCGAGGCGCAACTTCTTGCGCGGCGCCCGCGCCCGCGCCGCAGGCAGCTCCGAAACCCTTCCCGAGGCCAAAGCAGCGCAGCTTGCCCGCACCGGACAGAGCAGGCAGGCGGGACTTTCCATTCTGCAGACGAGCGCGCCAAGCTCCATCAACGCTTGATTGAAATCGCCGGGTCGATCGCCGGCGACGAGCTCCCCGGCCCGTCGCCAGAGGAGTGCCTCGCGTTTGGCGTCCCCGGGCGCTCCTTCCACCGCGAAAAGCCGCGAAAGAACCCGCGCGACGTTTCCGTCCACCACCGGAAGCTCCCGGCCAAAGGCGATCGATGCGACCGCGCCGGTGGTGTAGCGGCCAAATCCGGGGAGCTTGCGTAAAAGCTCGGGCTCCGAAGGCAGCTTTCCCTCGTGCTCGGCGACCACCGCTTTGGCGGCGCGGTGCAGGTTGCGCGCTCTGGCGTAGTAGCCCAATCCCCGCCAGAGCGACAGCACCTCCGGGAGGGATGCCGCCGCAAGCGCTTCGACGGTCGGAAATCTCGCCAGGAAGCGGTCCCAATAGGGGATGACGGTGGAGACCTGCGTTTGCTGAAGCATCACCTCGCTCACCCAGATTGCATAGGGATCGCGTGAGCGTCGCCAGGGCAGATCGCGCCGGTGGAGGTCGAACCAGGCGAGAAGGGGGGCCCGGACTGCGATCTGCGCTCGGGTCATGGCGCGGCGAACTCTACCGTAGGAGAATGGCCGCGATGGAGCGGATCCTCACCAACGACTTCTCATGGTCCCGCAGCCGGGACGAAAAGTTTCGGGAGTGCCTCCGAGCCTACTACCTCCACTACTACCGATCCTGGGGGGGCTGGGAACCCGATGCGCCGGCAGACATCCGGCGGCTCTACATCCTCAAGAAGCTCAGCAACCGTTACAGCTGGGCCGGGTCGGTGGTGCACGATTCCATTCGCCACTTCCTCCTCGGAATGCGCTTCGGCCGCTCGATCGACGGGGCGCGGATGATCGACAGGGCGCACGGGCTGATGCGGCAGGACTACGTCTATTCGCGGACCAAAAGCTACTGGAGCGAGCCGTACCGGCGCCACTTCCGGGGACTGGTGGAGCACGAATACGCCGAGCGCATCGAAGCCGAAGAATGGAAGCGGAACTGGGAGAACGCCCGTGCCGCGCTGACCTGGTTTTTCCAGTCGCGCTGGGCCGCACTGGCCCGCTCGCTGCGCCCCGACCAGTGGCTCGAGGTCGACTCTTCGGTTTTCGAGGAATCCAATTTCCTGCTCGATGGAGTCAAGGTCTTCGCCATCCCCGACTTTGCCTATATCGCCGACGACGGTACTCCAGTGGTGGTGGATTGGAAGACCGGCGGGGTGCGCGACCGCTACGGGGACCAGGTGCTCGGTTACGCGCTGTACATCTCCAGCCGCTATAACTTCCCGGTGGAAGCCGTCCGGACGTCGCTGGTGTTTCTCAATGCGGGCGTCGAAGAAATGGTCGCGGTGGATTCGGAGTCCCTTGCTACTTTTAAGTTACGCTTCCGCCGCAGCGTTGACGCAATGAAACAACTCACCGTGGACCCTTCGTCCAATTCGCCGCGTCCGGAAGACCAGTTCCCGATGACCAGCGACTTGAGCTTGTGCGCGCGCTGCGTCTTCCGGCGTGAGTGCGGGCGCGAGCACGCCGTCGCCCACGCCGCCTGAATCGATTCCTCTAGATGAGGACGATTCGCTTGCCGATGACCCGCGCCATGTAGGAGGAGGAAACGAGCTCTGATACGGCTCGGACCTCGCTGCCGACCGTGTCGAAGGCCGCTGCGATCAAATCGCCCAACGTGGTCTTGTGACTGGTCACTGCCTTGGTCCGCGACTCGGGGCGCCGCCCCCGTTTGCTGGCTTTTCGCTTTGCGTTGTCCACTGACGCCTCCCTTCGCTTTCGGGTATATGCAACCAGCGGGCCGCTACCATCCCCCGGCGTGCCGCGGGCTCCACCCATTCAGACACCTCGATTTTCAGGAGGTTGCATTCCGGGCGACCTCGTCGTCCGAATCCGGGGCTGTAATTCTGGGCGGCGACTGCCGAAGTGGCGACACCCTGGTTGAAGGCTGACACATCGTCACACTTAAATGCGCGGGTTCATGCGGTTCCCGGCCATCTTGTTGCTCGCCGTGATTCCAGCCGGCGCCGCCGCTTACGAGGGCGATGTGCGCCGGCGAGTCGTCGATGGCGGCACGACTCAGCCGATCCTGACCAAGCCTCCTGTCCTCGAAAAGTTCGTCCCGGCACACTACCCTCCATCCGCGGAGCAGCGCGGGCTGACTGCCGTCGTTCAAATGCTCGTGACGATTGCCGCGGACGGGTCGGTCTCTGACGCCGCGGTGGTCCAGCCGGTGGGAGACGGCTTTGACGAGGCCGCCCTGGAAGCCGTTCGCCAATTCCGCTTCTCGCCGGGCGAAGTGGACGGGGCGCCATCGCCGGTCCAAATCGAGTACCTCTATCACTTCACGCTGGAAGCGCGTTCTCCGGCTCCAGCGCCGCCCCCGCCGGCCCAGAGTGTGCTGCGGGGCCAGCTCATCTCGCGCGGGAGCAGGGCGCGGGTTCAGGGGGCCGGCATCCACTGCGCCAACGCCCCCAAACAAGAGGCGATCTCGGGCGAGGATGGGCGCTTCGAGCTCATCGTTTCGCCCGGGAAATGCGAGATCAAGGTACTGGCGAACGGTTTCGAGCCCTACCAGGGGCGAGAAAGCCTCGCCCCGGATGAAACCCGACAGGTGACCTACCACCTGGTGCCGAGGTCGAGCGGCTACGAGACGGTGGTGCGCGCGGAGCGGGAAAGGGTGGAAGTCGCTCGCCACACCCTCGAGCGCGCGGAAATTCAGCGCATTCCCGGCTCATTCGGAGATCCGATCCGGGTGTTGCAGAACCTGCCGGGCGTCGCCCGGGCGCCGTACGTCGCCGGCCAGCTGATCGTCCGTGGCGCCACACCGAGCGAAACGAACACCCAGATGGATGGGATTTCCATTCCGATCCTCTACCACCTCGGGGGAGGCCCCTCCGTCGTCAACCCCGAGTTCCTCGACCGCGTCGACTTCTATCCGGGCGGATTCGGAGCCCGGTACGGCCGGGCCATCGGTGGAATCGTGGACGTCTCCACCCGCAAGGGCGCGACCGATACCTTGCATGGCGTCTTCAAGCTCGATCCGTTGGATGCGAGCGCATTTCTCGAGACGCCGATCGGCAAAAACGCCTCTGTTGCCGGAGCGATCAGGCGCTCCTACCTGGACGTGCTGCTTCCGCTCTTTCTCTCCAGGGATCCCAACGGGGGCACGCTCCTCGTGGTGCCGCGCTACTGGGATTACCAGGTGCGCCTCGACGTCGGGTCGCTCCGTCCGAGCGATCCGCGCTTCGGAGCGAGCAGTTTCTACGTGATGGCGTTTGGTGCGAACGACCTTTTGCGCGTGGTGGCCACCGGCGGAGGCCGCAACCGCGACGTCTCGCTCGACGCGCGCACCTTGTTCCATCGGGTCAAGGGGGACTGGACGTACCGGCAGGGGAACTTCAGCTCGGTGTTCGCTCCCTACGTGGGCTACGACTCCGACAACGGAACTTTCGGAACGGCTTTCGCATTTCAGGCGGATGTTTCCCGGATCGGGGCGCGCGAGGATCTGAAAGTCGAGTGGGCCCGATGGGTGACCTTGCGGGGCGGGGCCGACGTGCTGTTCAGTCATCTGAGCGGCTCGGTCCAGCAGCCGGTCCTTTCCGGGATCCAGTACCGCGGATTTCCCGGCGGACAGCCCGGCGTGGAGAGCCAAAGGTTCAAGCGAAGCGTCAATGGATTCGACGGAGCGGTCTATCTGGAGTCGGACTTCAATGCCGGTCGGCTGACCGTCACGCCCGGGGTGAGGGCGACCGGAGCCCGTATCAACGGACGCGATCTGAATGCGATCGATCCCCGCCTCTGGATCCGCTACCGCCTCGGCGAGCTCACCCGCCTCAAGGCCTCCCTCGGACTGTTCAGCCAGGCCCCCAACGAGACCGCCTTCGAAAATCCGCCGCTCGGCAATCCTGGCCTGCATTTTCAGAGGGCATTTCAGTCCAGCGCCGGCTTTGAGCAGAAATTTGGAACGGTCTGGTCGGCCGACGTGGTGGGTTATTTCAACCGGCGCTACGACGTTGCGGTCAGTCCGGGCCGGATCATTGCCAACGACGATGGCACCATTACCCGCGATCGATTCTCCAACGAGGGTCTCGGACGGGCTTACGGGCTGGAGCTGATGCTGCGCCATCGGCTCACCGAAAATTTCTCCGGCTGGCTGGCCTACACGCTGAATCGGTCGCTGGTTCGGCGCGCGGGGGACGATCGGTACCTGCTCTCTTCGTTTGATGAAACCCACATCCTGGCGCTGGTTGCGAGCTGGCAACCGGGTGGCAACTGGGTGCTGGGAGGAAGATTCCGCTACGTCACCGGCCGTCCGATCACGCCGGTCCGCCACCCTTACGACGTCTACAGCGCGGACTCAAACCGGTTCTTCGCGACGGTAGGCGACGAGCGTTCGTCCCGGTTGCCTTCATTCCGCCAGCTCGACCTCAGGATTCAGAAGGACTTTCCCTTCAAGAGCTGGACTTTTTCTATCTACCTCGACGTCCAGAATGTCACCAATGCCAGCAATGCGGAGGCTCGCATCTTCGACTATCGATACCGTCAAGTGGTGATCGTACCCGGCATTCCAATCCTGCCCCTGCTTGGAGTGAAAGGGAGCTTCTGATGAATCGCCTCCCGCCCACCGCGCTGGCGGCAATTGCGCTCTGCAGCCTCGGCGCGTGCGTCAGCGCCGACGACGATCCCTCGCACGTCAAAGATCTCAGGCTGTTGGCGATCTCCGTCGAGCCCCCCGAGCTGATGGCCAACGATTGCGCCACCCCGATCGCGGCTCGCGCCAACTATCGCTCCGACCTCACCCTCACTGCGCTGATCGCCGACCCGCTCGGCGCCGGCCGGCAGCTGCAATACGAGGTCCTCGCCTGCGCCGATCCGACGGATCGCACCTGTTCGGAGCCAGCCGATAGCACCGTGCTCTCCAGCGGCGTCACCACGGCGGGCGAGCTGGCGATCCCGATCCGCCCGGGAGCGGTGGAGCTCTCCGGCGGCATGCTGCTTGTGCAGCGCGTGTCGGACGTGGACAGTTTCCACGGCTTTGGGGGAATCCGGATGCCGCTCGTCGTTCACCTTTCGTGGGGCGGCGAAAGGATCTATGCGCAAAAATTTATCGTCTTCAATTGCCGGGTGTTTCCGGAGATGGCCGCCAATCTCACCCCGGTTATCCCTGGGCTCTTGTTGAACGGATCTCCCTGGGCCGCCGATGAGATCAAGCCGATAGAGGGGTCGGGGCCTTATAGATTGAGCCCGATGGATTTCACTGCGCTCGAAGAGGACTACGTCGTGCCCAACTTCGACTTAAGGCCGGTTCATCTCAGAGAAAGCTGGAGGCTTTCCTGGCATACCGACGTGGGCACTATCTCACCCACGGAAACAGGCGGTGTCGATTTTGCTGGGCAAGAAAGCCGGCAACTGGTCGAGTGGCGGCCGGGTGCGAGCTCGGCGCAAGTCGTAAACTTTTGGGTAGTGGCTCGCGATGGCCGGGGCGGCGAATCATGGCTGACGCGCCGGGCTCGGTACTCGCCTTAAAGCCACGGGCGGAAATCTTGATGAAAATGAAGATTCTCTTTCACGACAGCTGCTTTGACGGCGCGGCGAGCGCAGCTGTGTTCTCGAAGTTCTATACGGAGCGGATCAGGCCGGACGCGGAGCTTGCTTATCAGGGGCTTTCACACGCCGCCGGAGGCCATGCGATCGACGAATCGCTCCTCGATGGAGACGAGAACGCGATCGTGGATTTCCGGTACTCGCAAAGCCCCAAGCTCACCTGGTGGTTCGACCACCATCGCTCCGCCTTTCAGCAACCCGGAGACGAAGAGCACTTCCGGCGAGATACGAGCGGCAGAAAATTTCATGATCCGGCGCGCAAGAGCTGCACCAAGTTCATGGCCGACGTGGCACAGAAGCGATTCGGCTTCGACCCCCGGCCTCTCGCCGAGCTGATCGAATGGGCCGAGATCGTCGACGGCGCCCAGTTCGCCTCGCCCACGGTAGCGGTCGAGCTGGCCGAACCAGCGCTGCAGATCATGACGGTGCTCGAATCCAACCGGGACCCTCAATTCATTCCCCGGGTGATCGACGAGATGCAGAAGATGTCGCTCGCGAAGCTCGCCTCCGAGCCCCATGTTCGCGGGCCATTTGAACGGCTGCGCGCGAAGCATCTGCAGTCGATCGAGCTCGTCCGCGGCAAGGCGCGGCTGGAGCAGGGCGTGGTCTTTTTTGATGTCGCCGACGAAGAGCTCGACAGCATCAACAAGTTCATTTCCTATTACCTGTATCCGGAGGCTCAATACACGGTCTGGATCGGCCGCAGCCCGCAACGGGTCAAGGTCTCGATCGGCTCCAATCCCTGGAAACAGAGCGGCCGCCGTCACGACCTCGCCCGGATCGCCGAGCGTTACGGGGGCGGAGGACATCCGGTGGTGGCGGCGATCAGCTTTCCACCCGACGAGCTGCCAAAAGCGCGAAAGGCCGCTGCGGAAATCGCCGAAGAGCTTCGCCGGAGTTGATCAGCAGCGGACACAACTTGAAGACTGAAGTCGGATTGCCGACACAGACCCGCGCTCTGCGTTGAACGCGGCGGGGCGATGAATACCATTTCCCAGCATGCCTTTTGCCGATGGCGAACAGACATCCACCGAGCGCGTCCTCGCCGAGAGTGATGGCAGTGCCTTCGCGGTGAGCACGGGGGGGCAGTCCGGTTGGACGGTGGATCCCTATACCGGCTGCGAGTTCGGATGCGTTTTCTGTCCCGTCCGACTCGACGAGCAGAGCTTTCCCGCGTGGCGCAGTTTCGAGGCTCGGGTCGGGGTCAATCTCCGGGCGGTCAAGTCGTTCATCGAGCGCGTTCCGTCCGAGGAGCTGCACGGCTGCCGGGTCGTTCTCGGAAGCCGGAGCGAGCCGTGGCAGCAGGCGGAGGAAAGATTCCGGCTGACCCGCTCGCTTCTCGCCGCTTTGGCCGAAGCGCGCAACCTCGAGCTTCGCGCCAATACCCGTTCTTCGCTGGTGGCGCGCGACATCGATCTGTTGTTGCGGATTGCCTCCCGGGGTCAGGTCTCGGTCGTCTTTTCGATCAGCTGCGCCGACGAGCGGATTACCCGCTTGATGGAACCCAAAGCACCCTCGGTGCTCCGGCGGCTCGCGGCGATGGAGGCCCTGGCACGGGCGGGGCTAACGGTCGGTCTGTCAATCTCACCGGTGATGGCGGGCCTGGATCCCCAAGAGCTCGGCCTGGAGGCGCTGCTCACCCGCGCGGCGCACGCCGGCGCTCGCTTTGCATCGATGCGGTGGATGGAGCTGGGGCCCGGGCGGCGCGAGCGGTTCCTGGCTTATGCCACCGCCGCATTTCCCGGCTCGGGTTCCCGCTTCCGCCGAATCATCGGCCGCCGGGCTTCGGCGGGCGAGTCTCGGGCGGAATGGGAGTCGCAATTTCGCCAGCACTGCCAGACCCTCGGATTGCTCGAGGGCTCGGAGTCAAACGCTACAGGGTCGCGCTCGGCCCCGGCGCAGCTGCCGCTCTTCTCCATGCCCCCAGCACACTGAACGATTTTTTTTCGCCCGTTGTGGGCTTACCTCCGACGGTCAAACTGCCGTAACATGCCGGCCCGATGCTGATGCGGCGGCTCCTCGTTTCGCTCCTCGTGGTGGTGTGCGGGTGTCGCCGTTCACCGGAGTCCGCGGCCAATGCGCCGGCGGTCAAGGCGCAGATGCCGCCGCGCAATGATCTGCCTGTTGCGTCAGGCGATTCCGCCAGTCCAGATTCGTTCCGCCGAACGCCCCATGGCGAAAGATGGGCCCCGCTCGCGCCCTGCCCCTCGCGGACCGCTCCCTTGGCGGCCGCGCGATCGTTCTACGATAAGGGCCAATACGACGAGGCGCTCGCCTGCGCGGCGCAGGCCAGCGCGGTGATGCCCAACGAGCCGCAGGCCCACTCCGAGCATGCCGCGGCTTTGGCGGCGCTGGCGATGTACGACGAAGCCCGGGTGGCCTACTCCCGCGCACTGGCGCTCAATCCGAACGAGGTCGACGCGCTGCTCGGTGCTGCTCACCTATACGCGGTCAGCCTTCCATCCAGTCGCGACCGGGACGAGCTCGCCTCAATCTACGCGGAGAAGGGGCTCGAGCTGAGCGAGGTGCGATCCAACGCGAAACTGCGCGCGCAGTTCGCCCTGATCTCCGCGATGG
>WNEZ01000669.1_pt1 | contig 29302 bp, 26 predicted proteins | sample 5400521 | NCBI WGS metagenome assembly WNEZ01 (sample SAMN13153339, study PRJNA577476) | soil metagenome | isolation source: 120 cm saprolite under Douglas fir tree site 2 hole 1 replicate 1 | place: USA:California | collected 2015-04-18 | reverse complement strand
AATCCTTTGAAAGCCATGCCGTGGATGCCTGGGTGCTGGCGGCCTCGGTCGGTGGAGCGGAGAAGCCCACGTGTACGCGCTTGTGGTACGTGGTACCAGCCGTGTTGCACCGCCGTCAAATCCATCGCTTGCAAGCCTCTAAAGGTGGGATACGTAAGCCCTACGGCGGTACCCGTTCGCTTGGACTGAAGCGTGGAACCGTCGTGAGACACCCCAAGTATGGATTGTGTACGGTCGGCGGTGTTGACCGTGCCAAGGGACGCATTAGCTTGCACGAGTACCGGACCAATAAGCGACTGACCCAAGGAGCAAAGGTTGAGGCCTGTCGAGTCCTCGCCTGGGTGGCATGGCGTTCCTGGTTCGTCGTGGAAAAGCAACGAGCGTCAAAGACGAAGGGGAGCCACCCCACCCCTGCCCCGAACAAGGAACGCCTCTTTCCTTCCACCTCTTGAAAGAGGTGGGTTTCCAGAGGCGGAGGTATGATGAGAGCATCTGGCTAAAGCCCGCGAAGCCTCTGCGACTGGGGCTCATCGAAGACGTACCTGAAAGCTAGAAAGGAGTATGAGTCGTAACCATGTATCAGGCATCATCCGCTAAAACCAACCATGCACAAACATCGCTCATTTCTATCGTAACCCTTGCCTTGTGTTTACTCCTGGCCGGGTGCAATGTCTACATCTCCGCACCTGCACCTACCTCACCCGGCGGCATCGGCAGTAGCACGGGCAGCAGCTCCTGCCAGAGCAACTGCGTCGTAGGCTCAGGCGCACACGGTGTGCGAATATTCGTTGAACCGGATGCCGGTGAGCAAGTCATCACCAATGCCATCAGCTCTGCACAGAAATCTATCTGGTTAGAAATCTATCTCCTGAGCGACCGCTATGTCATCCGCGCTCTAGAAGACGCAGCCAACCGCGGCCTGGATGTGCGCGTGATGCTCGAGCCACATCCCTTTGGCGGAGGCTCACCTGCACGCACCATCGATCAACTGACTGCCGCAGGCATCAAGGTCCAGGATACCAACCCCGCCTTCGCCTTGACACACGAGAAAGGTATGATCATCGATGGCACTACCGCCTACATCATGACCTCAAACTTCACCCGCTCGGCTCTTGGTGGCTACGGTAGCGGGAGCAGTTACCCTAGCAACCGCGAATACGACATTGTTGATACCAATTCACAAGATATACAGGCCGTCACCGCCATCTTTAATGCGGACTGGAACCGCACCACGGCCCAATTCAACGATCCCAACCTGGTCGTCAGTCCCATCAATTCACGCAGCGACTTTACCTCGCTTATCAATAGTGCGCATCACACACTGCTGATCGAGGCGGAGGAGATGCAGGATAGTGGTATCGAACAGGCCATCGTCAGCGCAGCCCATCGCGGTGTGCAGGTACAGGTGATACTCCCTGCTCCCAGTGGCTCATCAGGTGATAGCAATAGCCAGGGTATCGACACCATTAAACAGGGAGGTGTGCAGGTACGCGAAGATACACGCCTGTACATGCATGCAAAGATCATTGTGGTGGATGGACACGAGGCCTTTGTTGGTTCCGAGAACATTTCCTCGGCGTCACTCGACCAGAACCGCGAACTGGGTATTATCGTCTCAGACCAGGATGTGGGGCCCGATTATGGACATTAACGAAATACCCCGGACACCGTGAACGGGGACAAAACGCCTGTAGGGGCCGATTTATCGTGCCCACCGCCGATTTATCGGCCCCGGCAAACCCAATAGCATGTCCGTAGTAATTTGTCAACTTGCATTATCGCGCCCGCGGGGCGGGGTGGGGCCAACGTCGCCCAATTCGCCAAGTAGAACCGGGCGTCCTCAACGCTGCCGTCTACGCCAGCTTTCCGGAAGCCATCCAGAACGGAACCGCCGAACTCTACTGGTGTCAACAGTCCGATTGCAGCGATCGGCAGCTGGCGGGAGTGGTCCACTTTACCATCACTGCTGCCAGCAGCAGCCTTGCTGCGCCTGGGCAATCGCTGACCGTGGACCTTCTGAGGGAGAGGGACCGCATTCTCAGCTTCTAGGTGATTGCTAAGGGAACCGAGCGAAGCTGGCTCTTCAAGCCAGCTTCGCGTCAGCATATCGACCAAAGGCTCCTGGTGACTCCAGGAACCTGTGTAGTCGTGCCTGAAACGATCTGTGAGAGGAGTCGGGGCGAAACTCGCATACCTGGAGTACGAGATCAGGCCTGACCATCACGCTCATTGGCACGGTGCTATTGCCCCCACGGCAAAAAACAAACGTCTTGCATTGCGTGATACCATGTAACCAGGAAAGGAGACTCTCCATGGTCACAGAAATTGCTGTCTTCACTGCCGTGCCAGGCAAAGAGGACGAACTCGGACAGGGTATTTTGCGTGGCATCGAGGTCATACGCCAGCATCCAGGATGCCACTCTATCCATGTGTCACGCTGCATCGAGAACCCAGCGCAGTACATGCTCACCGTCTCATGGGCATCGCTAGAAACGCATACCGTCGATTTCCGCGGCGGACCATTGTTCCCACAATGGCGCAGCCACATCAACGGTCTGTTCGAGGGTTCACCCAGCGTGTTCCACTATCAAGAGATCACAAAAGAATAATATCATAGAGATGAAATACTGAACTGGATGAGGAGCGTTTGCCATGCCCGATTCACAAGACACTCAGACACTCCAAACCGGGGGTACGGAGTCACGTAGCGACGGAGCAGAGCAACTAGCCGCCCACGTCGCCGACTTGCGCCACCAGATTGAAGAAGCCGCCTATCAATACTATGTCAAAGACAGCCCCGCATTGACCGACGCGGAGTATGACCAGTTGATGCTCGAGCTCCAGCGTATCGAGCAGGAGCACCCGGAACTGCAATCGCCGGATTCGCCCACGCAGCGCGTCGGGGGTGGTGGCGCTGGTCCTGTACAAGATGTGCCACAACACCGGCATCCCATCCCCATGTTGAGCCTGGCGAACGCACGCAGTGAAGAAGAATTGCGATCATGGCACAAACGCGCACAAAATATCCTGCCGAAAGCGACATTTATATACGTCTGCGAACTCAAAATTGACGGACTGGCAATGGCCCTCACCTACGAGCATGGGCGACTCACCGTCGGAGCCTCACGTGGCGATGGCATGGTCGGCGAGGATTGGACGCCCAACATTCGGACCGTCCGTAGCATTCCACAAAAACTACGTACGGCTGGAGAGCCAATCCCCAGCAAAGTTGAGGTGCGCGGCGAGATATACATGACCACCAGGAGCTTTGAGAAGCTGAATGAAGAGATGACTGACAATCGCCTGTTCGCCAATCCTCGCAATGCGGCCGCCGGTTCTTTGCGACAGAAAGATCCACGCATCACCGCCACACGCCACCTCGACTTCTTCGCCTACCAGATTGGCTATATGCAAGGCATGGATGTCAGCAGCCAGTGGGAAGCATTGCAACTGCTGCGCGACTGGGGGTTTCCTGTCAACCCGCACATTCACCTGGCAAAGACTCTCGACGAAGTCATGGACTACAGCAACAAATGGGAAAAGGAACGCTTCAACCTCCCTTACGAGATCGATGGCGTGGTAATCAAGATCAACGATCTGGCCCAGCAACAAGAACTGGGCGTAGTAGCACGAGACCCGCGCTGGGCCATCGCCTTCAAATATCCCCCTACTCAAGTTGCCACACGCCTACTCGATATCCGCGTGAACATAGGGCGTACCGGCTCCGTGAATCCCTGGGCGATGCTTGAGCCGGTCAACATACGTGGCGTCACGGTTGCTCGCGCCGCCCTGCACAATGAAGGCGACATCCAGCGCAAAGACCTGCGTATTGGTGATTGGGTGCTCGTCCAGCGTGCAGGCGAGGTCATTCCGCAGGTGGTCAAGCCCATCGTAGAGCGACGCACAGGCACAGAGGAGGTATACCACCTCCCGGAGCGCTGCCCGTTGTGCAATACTCCAATCGTACGCATTCCAGACCAGGCCATGGCCTATTGTCCAAACGAGCAATGCCCGGCACGCAACCTTGAGGGCATCATTCACTTCGTCTCACGCGGTGCTATGGATATCGAAACCATCGGCGAAAAAATGTGCGAGCAGCTGGTAAGCGCAGGCTACATCAAAAGCGTCGCCGATTTCTATACTCTGACACGCGACCAACTACTGGCATTGGAAGGTGTCAAGGCGAAAAGCGCAGATAACATGCTGGCCGCCATCGAAGCCAGCAAACAACGTCCCTTCTGGCGACTACTCTTCGGCCTCAACATCCGTTACGTCGGCGAGAAGACGGCGCAGATCATCGCAGATGCCTTCGGCAACATCGACCGGCTGCTGGCTGCAAGCGAGGCAGAGATTGTTGGCGTACCCGGCATCGGCCCGATGATAGGACATAGTCTCTACACCTGGCTGCAAGACGAAAAGAATCGTGCGCTGATCGAGCGACTGCGCCAGGCCGGACTGAATATGCAGGAAGAACAGCGCACAACGACTGGACCCTTGGCAGGTCAGACGTTTCTACTCACCGGGCGACTGAGCGCCATGACACGTCCCGTCGCCGAAGAGGCCATCGTCAAGCTCGGTGGTACGATCGCCACCGGTGTCAGCAAATCGCTCAGCCACCTGATCGTCGGAGAGGATGCTGGCTCCAAGCTCGCCAAGGCCCAAAAAGCCGGTGTGCCCATCCACGATGAGCAATGGCTACTCAACCTGTTGAAGGAACACGGTGTCACACCAGGTGTATAAAATCCTTGTAGGGGCCGATTCATCGTGCCCACCGCCGATTTATCGGCCTCCTACGCCTTTCCCTCGCTTGCTTGTCTACAACAAATTCACACACACCGTAATCCAGGGCTATTCAAAAGCCGACCCAAGTAAGGTCAAACTCCGCCAGATACCACACCAAAAATGGGCTTGCTGTCGCGACTTTTGAATACCCCTCATAGTTACACGTATTTCATTTCTGTGAAGCGCCCACGCAGTGCATTCACTTGCGACTTCACATTCTTGCTACGGATGGCATCGTGCATCAACTGCGCCAGCTCACCCATAGCTCGCTCATCCATGCCGAAGCGTGTCATCTCAGGCACGCCGATGCGCAAGCCGGAAGGGTTGCGCGGGTCGGCATCACCGGGGAGCAGATTGTAGTTGACGATGATATCGTTGGCCTCCAAACGTTTGGCAACATCGACACCTCCACCCCATTGCGCAACATTGACAGCGATCATATGGCTGCGCGTATAGCCAAATTCACGCGCCTCGACCGGCGTGCCGAGTTCATCCAGGCTGCGACCGAGCGCCTGCGCATTGCGCACAATCTGCTGGGCATAGTCCCGGCCAAACGCCTTCATCTCACGGATTGCGACGAGCAATGCAGGCAAGCTGTGCAGGTGATGGTTGCTGGAGGAGCCGGGGAAGACCCCGCGATCGGCGGCAGGCCAGTATTTCTTCTCGGTTTCCCCATCCATATTGCCCAGAATAACGCCGCGCTGTGGGCCAGGAAACGTCTTATGCGTGCTGCCCGTCATCCACGTCGCCCCCTCTTGCAGTGGCGACTGGAATTGACCTCCCGCGATCAGCCCCAGCACATGAGCGCCATCGTAGAGCAACGGAATATCCTTCGTTTTGCAGAAGGCGGCCACCTCCGAGACAGGCTCTGGAAAAAGGAACAGACTCTTGCCCATAACGACGATCTGTGGTGATACACGCTCGATCAGCTCAATGGTTTTTGCCGCATCGATGTGATAACGGTCCTCCGTCAGCGGCAGAAAATGCAGGTTGACAAAATTTGGCCGACCTACGATGAGTGACTGGCCGCGTTGTTGAATGCGCCGGCCAAACACACCAACCGGCCCGTGGCTGATATGTCCACCTGCGTCGGTCGAATTGGCAATAATGGTGTCGCCCCCACGCAGATAACCAAGCGCAAGTGCGGTGTTGGCAGCATTACCACTGATGGGACGCACATCGGCTTGCCTGGCACCAAACAGGTCCATAATCTCCTCGGTAGCCATACGCTCGATCTGATCGATATACCGCGTTCCCTGGTAGTAGCGATTGACTTTATCGCCTTCATTCGGATGCCCTTCGGCGTAGCGACCCATGAAGTCGGAGTTCTGCACTCGGCGCACCGCCTCGCTGGGGGTATTCTCGCTGGCGATCAGGTTGATAGTTTGCGTCTGCCGCCAGGTATTTTCCTGTGCTATGATGTTCTCAATATCCCTGATATCCATTGTCATGTGTTCCTCTCCCTCGTGATTTTCTACGTTGATCAAATATGTAATTCAGTATATCAGCACAAAGGGGTTAGGACAATACGCCTTCACCGTTTCCCAATCAATCAACGACCCATTACTGATAAAGGTAAAAACGCTAAGAGCGCAGGTTGAACAAATAGTCCGATACTGCTATACTACACCATACCGAATAGAACACCTCGCGCATAGATTTTCAGGAGGAATACAGGTTTCATGAAGGTTTACAGGGCGGAACAGATTCGCAATGTGGCATTGATTTCCCACGTAGGAGCAGGGAAAACATCGTTCGTGGACGCAGCTCTGTACGATAGCGGTGCTGTCACCCGGCAGGGCAGAGTAGATGAAGGTAGCTCTATCTCCGACTACGATCCCGATGAATTGAGACGGCACATGTCACTCAACGTAAAAGTGCTACCCGTCGAATGGAAAAATCACAAAATCAACTTCATCGACACCCCTGGCTACGCCGACTTCGTTGGTGAAGTCAAAGCCGGACTGCGCGTCGCCGATTCAGCACTCGTCGTCGTGACAGCCGAGAAAGGTGTCGAGGTCGGCACCGAACTCACCTGGCAATATGCCGATGAACGCCATCTGCCACGTATGGTACTCATCAACAAACTTGATCGAGAGAACACTTCCTTCGACCAGGCACTGGAATCACTACGTAACCACTTCGGCATCAAGGTCGTGCCCCTACAACTTCCTATCGGCGAACAAGCGGCCTTCCGGGGCGTAGTAGACCTCGTATCGCAGAAAGCCTACACCTTTGAAGGCGGCAACAAAGTACAGGAAATCGCCGTTCCTGCTGATCTCAAAGAGCGTATCAGCACCTATCGCACGCAGCTCATTGAGTCGGCCGTCGAGAGCGACGACACCCTGATGGAGAAGTTCCTCGAGGATGAGGAACTCAGCGATGAAGAGATTGTATCTGTCGTCAAAAAGGGCACACGCAGCGGCCAACTCGTACCAGTGTTGTGTGCAGCGGCCAGTAAAAACATCGGTGTGCAGACCGCACTCGATGCCATCGTCGAGTACCTGCCCTCCCCGATTGAGACGTTACCCGAAGATGCGCAGGACTTTGGCGACACCCTCTCACTCTTCGTCTTCAAAACCGCCGCCGCGCAGGTAGGCACCGTCTCCGCCTTCCGCGTCTACAGCGGAACGCTCAAGTCAGATACCCATGCCTACAACGTGCGCACCAGAGCCGATGAACGCATGGCACAACTGGTCACACCACGCGGCAAAACCCAGGAGTCGGTCGCTGAAATTCCCGCTGGCGACATTGGCGCAGTGGCCAAGCTTTCCAACACCCACGCAGGTGACACACTCGTCGGCAGCAAAGACGTTACCGATGCCCTGGCACCCATCAACTTTCCTGACCCCTGCTACACTGTGGCAGTCTTCCCCAAGAGCCAGGCCGACCTCGATAAGATGAGCAATGCTCTCTCCCGTGCGGCAGAGGAAGATCGCACCCTACGAGTGACACGTGACCCAGAAACGGCTGAGGTCCTGATGTCTGGCATGGGCGAATCGCACATCCAGATCGTCATCGAGGGCATCAAACGCAAATATGGCGTCGACCTGGAGGTTCGCGACCCACGCATCTCCTACCGCGAGACGATCCGCAAAAAAGCACGCGCAAACGGTCGCCACAAGCGGCAAAGTGGCGGACATGGGCAGTTCGGCGACGTCTGGCTGGAGATCGAACCCCTCCCCAGGGATGGCGAAGAGACGTTCGTCTTCGATGACAAGATTGTTGGTGGCGTGGTTCCGGGCCAGTATATCCCAGGTGTCGAAAAAGGCGTGCGCGAGTCGCTTAAACGCGGCTTCATTTCAGGCAACCCGATGGTTTACGTCAAAGTAGCATTGGTCGATGGCAAGTATCACCCCGTCGATTCATCGGCCCAATCGTTTGAAATCGCTGCCTCGCTGGGCATGCAGGAGGCTGTGCCCCAGGCAAACCCCACCATTCTGGAACCGATTATGACCGTCACCATCACGGTACCCGAAAACAACATGGGCGATGTGATGAGCGACATTAACACCAAGCGCGGGCGTGTGCTGGGTATGGCCTCTGTAGGCAATGGTTTGCAGCAGATCACTGCCAACGTGCCCCAGGCCGAAATGCTGCACTACGCCACTGACTTGCGCTCCATTACCCAGGGACGCGGCTCTTTCACGATGGAGTTCTACCAGTATGAGGAGGTGCCTGCTAATATCCAGCAGGAACTCATCGCACAATACAAGAAGGCCGAGTCAGAGAAATAGCTAATTTCCGCAAGGAGGTGTTTTTTGCTGCGGGCATTGCAGTCTGCGGCCGCAGACTGCAATGCCCGCAGCAAAAAACGCATTTGAACAAGGATCAAGCTGTATTTTTGAAACCGTGGCTTCCGGCAATCGGGATCTTCAGTCTCGCGCTACTCGTGCGTGTAACTTACAATAATACAGTCGCTCATGATTACTACCCTCTGCACGACTCGCGCTTCTACCAGGTCATCGGATTCAACTTGTTAAAGGAACACTGTTTCTGCCTGATGCCTCATATCTCCACAGTCGATCGTGCCCCACTTTGGCCAGCTATCATCGCTGTGATCGCTTTTTTTCTAGGTCCAGGCGACTATCTTGCCCGCCTCTTTTTGTGTGGTATCGGTTCAGGAACGTGCGTATTGCTGTATCTGTTTGCACGGGATATCTTCGGTAGGCATGTTGGTGTGCTGGCAGGCGTCATAGCAGCGATATACCCCGAACTGTATATTTATGACGGCTGGCTCTATACAGAGTCGCTATACACATTTCTGCTTCTCGCCCTTTGTTATGGACTCTATCGCTTACAACGCTCCCCAGAAGGAAGCAGGTGGTGGCTATGGATAGGCTATGGTGTATTGCTTGGACTCTTATCACTGACACGGCCAAATGGGATAATCGTTCTTGGCCTGTTGCTCATTTGGGCCATCGTAATGATTTGGGTAAAGAGCATGTCATTGCGAGCAACCGTCAAAGGCGTCACAGCCACAACGCTGATTGCACTTGCTCTGATTGCGCCCTGGACACTACGGAACTATCTTGTCTCTCATGCATTCATCCCTGTAGCGACAGGAGATGGCATAGTATTGCTTGGCGCATATAACGATGAGATCCTGACAAGGCCTGGATACGCAGTCTCATGGATTAATCCGCTCGCATCCAGCCCGGCAGTGACCAGGCCTTTCCCGCTATTCACCTGCACTCCTTCCTGCCAGGTTGCACAGGAGGCAAGCTATAGAGAGCATGCCGGGCAATGGATACAGGAGCATATCACGTCCATGCCTTACCTGCTTGAATTCCACTTCCTCAATATGTGGCAACCTGATACGCGTGAGGCGGACCTGCCGACCGATCGCTTCCCTCAGCAGCTATCGTCACGCATCGTTTCGGCGATGATGAAGACCTTTCCCATTCCCATTTTCATCCTGGCTGCGCTTGGTTTGCTGGTCACTTTTAGGCGCTGGCGTGAACTTTTGTTTGTCTACTTCATGATTCTGCTGACGATTGCAGAATGTCTGGTTTTCTACGGCAGTGCTCGTTTTCGTGCCCCCATCGAGCCCATGCTCATTCTTCTGGCGGTTGGAGCCATGTGGTGGTTGACTCAGCGCCTATATCCAGCAAAACCCGGTCATGTTTGAGATGGTACAGCCCTGTCATGCTGAGCGCAGCGAAGCATCTCTCTGCCCATCGAGACAGACCCTTCGCTGCGCTCAGGGTGACAATGGGTCAGCTATCTCCTCCGCTAACTCAGCAGGGCGCTGCAACGGGATATCGTGAATCGTATCAGGCATGCGTACAATGCGAATATCAGGACGCAACTCCTGAATGCGGGTAAGACCTTCAAGCCGCATGCGCAAAAGCGCCTCTTGTGCCTCACTTGTAGGCTTTTGTTCAGCGAGAATAAGCTTCGTTGGACAACGTATCTGCCGGTAGAGATCATAGGTAGGCTGATCCCACATCGCACCAATTATCTGCAAGTGATTCTCGAAATCCAGGCGCGGCGCCACAGTATCGTCGTCGCGTAGCTGCACGATATGCAGCATGATGTCCTCAAGCTGAGGCGTCCACTGCTGACCAAGTGGACCACCGCAGATGTAGGAGAGAAACGTATCGCGTGGAGTGCCGGCAAAGCGCGGCGGAGCAAGGTCTTTCATGGCCTGTTCACGCGTCCAGCCAGGATGCAGCGAAAGTTGACCCGTGCCTCCATCGACCATGACCAGGGCCGTTGTCTGCTCGGGATGTACTACGGCATATTGTAGGGCAACTAAAGCACCCCAGGAATGGCCAACGACGATAGGGCGTTCGATACGAAGCTTCTGTACTGCGGCAGTGTCATCTGTGACGATGGTGGCAAAGTCATAACCGGTGTTTGGTTTGTCGCTTTCACCGTGACCACGCTGATCCAGGGCAGTGACAACATGGCCGCGAGCTGCCAGCAGCGGCGCAACAAGGTCCCAGATGCGCGCTGCCGAGGCCAGGCCATGCAGCAATAAGATCGGGGGTAGGGCGCTTCCAGGTTCAGGGGGAGACCAATGACGGTAATGAAGTTGGAGCCCATTTGCGAAGACAAAACCATCGGCTGGTGGAGTGGACATACACGAAATACTCCTTCGTTTTTCACCCGGATACCGTTTTTCACCCTGGTACCCGCAAGGGGCACCAGTACATTACGTAGGTTGCGCAATGTACTGGTGCCCCTTGCGGGTACCAGGGGGGCAGGGCCGGGTGGACCATACGTTCCCCTGTTATATATCAAACCGACCCTGATCAGCTATTCGCCGTCAAGGTCATCAGGCTCAAACTCGTCTTCTTCCTCCAAATCCTCATCATCATCGTAATCGTCCAAATAACTCAGATCCCCATCGTTGAGCGAATGCGATTCCTTGCGGATTTGGATGGTCGGTTGGATGGTCGGAAAAGGCTTCAACCCTCCCGGCGCAGCCGGACCTTCCATCTGCGGTTCGTAGATTGCTGCTCCTTCACGCACCAGCACCTCATCCTCCCATGCTATAGACTCAAAGCCCAGGCGTCGCAGGTCTGTAACCATACCGGGCCAGGTGTCTTCAGCATCGATTGCCCACCACTCGCGTCCCATCGCACGTACAGGTCGAACACGCAAAGGTTGGTTGAGATCGCCCAGATTAGCCAGCAACGACGGTCGTTTCCGCTCGGCCTTTTTCATGGCTTATATAACCTCCCTTTCTCTATTAGGCCAACACGACATTGTCACCATCAACGATGTCCAATGCTTACATATACCATACCACATATGCCAGCCATCTGCCAATATGAAGAGGTATACAACATGACATATTCTGAGCACCATTGATCTGTCGTAACTCTTCAGGTTGCAAGAGGAAAAACTAGAACACACTCAGGTAGCGCTCGATTTCCCAGGCATGTACTTGTTTGCGGTACTCCGTCCACTCGATGGTTTTAGCTTCGACAAAGCCTTCATAGATCGAATCACCAAGGGTCTCACGTATGAGGGTATCCTCGCGCAGCCCCTCTAAGGCCTCGCCGAGCGTTGCCGGGAGCAGTTGCGCACGACGATGCAGGCGTTCGCCTTCGTCATGCAGGAAAAGGCTCTCCTCCATAGGCGCTGGCAGTGGTAACTTCCGCTTGATACCATCCAGGCCTGTTCTCAGCATGACCGCCAGGGCCAGATACGGATTACAACTGGGGTCACTGGAGCGCAGTTCGATACGCGCCGATGATTGGCGGTCTGCTGTCGGGCGAGGCACTCTGATGAGCGCTTCACGGTTCACACGTCCCCAATTGACAAAGACGGGTGCCTCATATCCAGGTACCAGGCGTTTATACGAATTTACCAGGGGAGCAATGATCGCGCACATAGCACGCGCATGCGCCAGCTGGCCGGCGATGAAGTAGCGCCCAACTTGAGAAAGCCCATACTCATCCTGTGCATCGACAAAAGCATTCTGCCCGCTTGATAGGTTCATCAACTGCTGATGAGTATGCAGTCCGGAACCATTGACGCCATAGAACGGCTTGGGCAGAAAGGTAGCATAGAGACCCTGCTGCGCAGCAATTGCCTTGAGGACATATTTTGCCGTCATCAACCCATCGGCAATATGTAGAGCATCCTTCATTTCAAAATCAAGTTCATGCTGGCCTGCAGCAATTTCATGATGGCTGGATTCGATCATAATACCCATCTGCTGCAGTGCTCGCACCATCTGTCGACGCACGGTAGCCGCCAGGTCAGTTGAAAGATCAAAGTAGCCGCCACGATCATGGGGGAGGGGAGTAGGTATGTTATCCTCGTAGCGTAAGAGGAAGAACTCTAGTTCGGGGGCCGCCAGAAAGCTATACCCCATAGAGCGGGCCACGTCCAATGCATGCACCAGTGTGGCACGCGGATCGCCATCGAAGCGTTCACCATCAGGCGAACGCACATCACAAATCACACGCGCGACTCCATCGCCATCAGTTGCCTGGTCAGGGACTTCCTGGCGTGCTGGTTGCGACAGCGCTTGTAGACGTACTCCCGCTGGCAGCACGGCAAATGTGTTGAGGTCAGGAAACAGGTACATGTCACTCTCTGCAACACGTGCGAATCCTTCTAGTGCGGAACCATCAAACCATTTACCGTGAGCGAGGCAATCCGGAAATTGCTCGACCGGGATGGTCACACATTTTGCCATCCCTACGACATCAGTAAATTCCAGGTTGATAAAGCGAACATCCTTTGCTTCGATCGTTGCCAGAATACGATCTTTCGCAGCTTGATCCTGATCTTGCGACATACGTACTCACCTCACTTCATCGAGAAGTATCTACCAGCTCCTTGTTAGGAGAGAGCCTCGTTTCGTTGTAATAGGTAACTGTTCCAGTACCTAACTCCTCGCCGCCTCCGGCGGCTCGCGTCTGCTTTTGCTGCGGACAATACAGCCTGCGGCCGCATTGTCCGCAGCTAAAAACCTCTTGCGAACCACCTTCGGTGGTGAGGAGTCCTCAATAGTTACCTGAAACTCCCCGCCATAAATGGACGGGGGTTCTGCTCGGCTCCCCCGCAGTTGCTTTCGCCTTTGGGATCATCGCTTCACAGTTCGGGGCGGTCTCAGGCCGCCCGTCCGTTGGCCGAGCCTCATGCTCCAACGGCACCTCTCCTTTCACCAGAGAGGCCAGCCCTGCGGCTGATGTTGATGGCTCCTACCATATCTCGATGTCCCATCCATCCGCACTCTGCACAGACATAGGTTCTGTCTTGCGCTTTGTTCCTGGCTGAGCATGCGGGACATTCCTGGGACGTATAGGCAGGGTCTACTTGCTCAACCTTGATGCCAAGCCGTTCCGCTTTATAGGCGATGAATGCGGTCAACTGGTAGAAGCTCCAACTATTCTTCATGCGGTTGTTTTTGCGGGCTTTCGCCCCACGACTTGTACGTGTCGTGCCCTTGCGGATGCCGTGCAAGGCTTCAATCTTGATGGTTCCTACGCGCCTCTCATGGGCATGGTTGACGATCTGCCTGGAAAGCTGATGGTTGATATTCTTCATCCAGCGGGCTTCTTTGCCCTTGCTACGTTTGACGGCGCGTGGTTTCTTTGCCTTCTGTAGCTTCTTCCTACGAGCATAGAAGCGACGGCGCATAGCACGTTGATAGCGGCCATTTCCAAAGAAGTGCGTGCCCTTTCCACTCACATAGGTCACAGCAGGCACCTTGATACCAAGATCAATGCCCATTACGTCGCTCTGCTCTATTGGCTTCGGTTTGGCAATAGTCATGGTGACATCGGCAATCCACTTGCCCCGCTTCTTCTTGATGCGTAGGATACCAGGAAGCCCGGAAAGTTCCACATCGGCACAATCCACTTGGATTTGCTGCGTCTTGCCATCCAGACAGACTGGCAAGGTGAGAGTCCCATGGGAAATCTGCCAGTTCTGATTGTTCCACTGACAGATGGGCTTCTTCAGGACAGGAAGGACCTCAAGCTCCAAGGATCGTTTGAAGACAGAACGCGCATCCCGCAAGGCTTGATTTTTGACGCAAGAAGGAAGATTTGCCACGAAGTCCTTGGTACTGAAGGTATCATTATGGGGGATCAGATCAGCGTCGAGGGCGTTGCTCAGCACATTGACCGTGCTGATGTACTCGAAACAATGGGCCATGAGCAGATGGCTCTGTTCAGGTGTGGGGTACAGGCGAACCTGAAATGTATTCTGAAGTCCTTTGGGCTTCCTGCTCATGTCCTGCCCTGCCTTTCAATGTACTGTTCGATGACCGAAGCCGTCACATTGCCTGCTGTACTATAGAATGTCGAGCGTGTCCATAGGGACGGCATACGCTTCAAATGGGCAAATTCCTCTCTAAGGGCATGAGACGAGCGGCCCTTGATGAGCCGCGCAATATCGGTAGGCAAGGTATAGGGATTGGCTCTCAGGAACAGATGCACGTGATCGGGCTGAATAGCCAACTGAAGAACTTCCCATGTGTTCTCATTGGCAACCTCACAGATAAGTTGCTCTAAGCGTTCAGCTACTTTTCCTATGAGCACCCTTCGCCTTCGCTTGGGACACCAGATGATGTGGTACACGATCAGGTGCACCGTATGTTGTTCGTGTGTATACTCCATGTAGATAAGTATACTCGATGCAACGTACGTTGTCAACATATCCCCCTACCCTTGCCCCAACAAGGAACGCTTTTCATCCCTGGCATGAATAACCAGGGCTTTCAAGCGATCTTAGTGGTAAGAGACTTGCGAGTAAAGACTATTATAGCAGATGCTGGCTGGTTGTTCATAATTTGCTGTAGACAGGAGAATACCTCAATGCTACAATATGATCATAACCATGAGTGTGCTAGCGAAATAGCAGGAGCAACATGAAGATAGTACACTGGACATCTAAAGACCTGGGAATACTGCCAGAGGACGATGGCACGCGGTATGAAATCATTGACGGAGAACTGTACGTGTCAAGACAGCAGCACAAATATCACCAACTGGTTTGCACCCGCATTTGGACTATTTTACAAACGTGGAGCATTCAAACAGACAACGGAGAAGCGGTTGCCGCGCCAGGACTAATCTTTACAGATGATAACGATGTCGCACCAGATGTCACATGGATGAGCAACGAACGCCTTGCCACTACCTATCAGGGCGATGGAAAATACCATGCTGCCCCTGATCTTGTCGTCGAAGTCCTCTCACCAGGCACTACGAATGAACATCGCGATCGCGAATTCAAGCTGTGGTTATACTCGCGCCGCGGCGTCTTAGAATATTGGATTGTCATCTGGATGGAGCGGCGTGTCGAAATTTATCGGCGTGACGACGCCCAATTCAAGCTATACGGCACACTCTACCAAATTGACACAATACAATCTCCGCATCTCCCAGGCTTTAGCTGTCAAGTCAAGGAATTTTTCTACGATATCACCAGAAAACTTCCTGGTCCATCTCAAAATCAATGAGACAAGGTGCACTGCTCTACTTCTGGGCCCTGGGCGACTTGCACTATCGCGCACGGGATCAGTGGCATACAATGCACTCACAACGTCTGGCCCCTATGTTTCAGGACTTGCGTACACTCTGGCGCGATGAAGGTCCCCCCGCCTTTTGTGTCTCACCTGGCGACATTGTAGACACAGGAGCGCCCGAGAACTACAAACTGGCAAAAAAGGACCTTGGCGCACAACTAGGCAACATACCTTTCTACCCCGGCATCGGCAATCACGAATTCCACCCGGAGAGCAGAACAGACAGACTTCATACTGCCGCAGAATTTAGCCAGGCCTGGGATAAACCTGTGCGCTACTGGTGGATAGAAGACAAAGTCCTCTGCATCATGCTCGACCAACCCAATCCCTACCAACCAGACCCACATCGAGAAAATCCACAGGTGATCTTCTCGCAAGAGTCCTTGACATTCCTGGATACTACATTGGCGCAACACTCAGAACAGCCCGCCATCATCTTTGCTCATTGCCCGCTGCGTGATACAGTGCTGGACCGCAACCCCGAACTCAACCTCGATGATGACTCGCAGGACGCCTTCTTCTATGTCGAAAACTCGCAGGAAGTAAGGAGTATCCTGGCACAGCATCGTAACGCGGGACTCTACATCAGTGGGCACACCCACTCCGGCTGGGGATCGCCTCAACTTGTGTTGACTGAAAAGTTGGGTGATCACCCTGTCACCCACCTCAATCTGATGTGCCCCTGGTACACAGGCAGGCACCGTGGACCTCGCCTGAATACCGATCGCTCGATACTGGAGTACCTGCCTGATACGCCCGATGTGTTAGCCACTTTCTCCCTGCACGTCTATCGCGATCAGGCTCTTATTCGAGCACGCGATCACCGCGCCAGGCAATGGTTAGCGCAATGGACGGTCCCCCTATAATATCCACTCATAAATCAGGGATGCAAGGGGCGCAGCCTCTTGCCGGGGGCGCGGGGGTGTCCCCCGAACTTTTCTCTCCCCTGTTGTTCACCTCCGAAGGAGGCGAGCTATGAGCCGATGTCAGACAAACTATCTTGACAACCAATAGTTCGGTTACCGTATAATAACACTACGAAATATTAGCTGCGCGCTATACAAATGAGGAATAAGGTTATCAGCGATGACGAACGAAAACAACGAGACCGGCGAAAACCACAACCAGGACGATCGCATCGTTCGCCATTTGGAGGAATTTGGTCCTTCTGCCTTCGGCGGCAGTGATCTACTCAAGAGCATCATGCTCAAAAGCCTCTTGCATTACTATCCAGAGGTAGACCTCAGTTCCCTCCGTATTGCTCGCGAGTTGAACTTCACCCAGACCTTGATGATGACCTGGGCGGAGGAGTATCTGCGTTCAAGCGGCCTTTCCTGGTCCAAACTGTTTATTCTGCTCTGTCTGCGAGCTATGCAGGATGCAGGAGAAAAAGGATTGAATCCCTCAACGCTGAGCGGACACCTCTCGGTAACGCGCAATACCGTCAGTACCCTGCTCGGTGGCCTCGAGCGTCAGGGATATGTTACCCGTGAAATGGATCCAGAGGACAAACGCCGCTTCGTCATCCGTCTGACACCCGCTGGCTGGGATGCTGTGGAGAGATCTTCAGAACCGTTGTTTAGACATCTGCAAACTCTCCTCGGCTCAATGAATTGCGAACAGAGGGTCGCGCTTGTTCATGGGCTGATGGAGTTTCAGCGAGCTATCATCAAAGACCGACCGGAACTGGCAGCACGCTCTACTCCACCGGTACTCAATAGCATTGAAGAGTAAGGCAACACAAAGATACAAAGCCTATGAGTACAGAGGCCACGAACAATGTGGGGAGCGCACTACACCAGGCAGGAGCAGGCGGTGGTAGAGACGGAAACACGGCACGCTCTGCTTATGACGACGCCAAAGGACAGGGTGGGATAGCGTATAAATGGCTCGTCGTTGCAGTGGTCATCTTTGGCATCTTCATGAGCATCCTCGACACTACCATCGTCAATATCGCCCTGGCGAAGCTGCAAACGATTTTCGGTGTCGGGCTGGATGAGATCCAGTGGGTCTTCACGGCCTACTTGCTCTCGCTAGCAGTGAGTATCCCGCTGGTTGGCTACCTTGCCGATCGTTTTGGCATCAAGCGTGTCTATCTGACCGCGCTCGTGCTCTTCACCGCGGGGTCAGCACTGTGCGGGCTTGCCTGGAGTGCCGATAGCATCATCTTCTTCCGTATTCTGCAAGGACTGGGGGGAGGTGCGCTGCTGCCTCTGGCGACGGCGATGATCTTTTCGGCCTTCCCGCCACAAGAACGCGGCATGGCTTCAGCAGCGTTGGGTATACCCATATTGCTCGCTCCGGCGCTTGGCCCGACGCTTGGTGGCTACATCGTGCAATACAGCGACTGGCGTCTGATCTTCTATCTGAATGTGCCTGTCGGCATTGTCGGCCTGCTCATGGGACTGTACCTGCTGCGAGAGCGTCGCTCGCCTAACCCAGGAAGATTCGACTTACCAGGGTTCGTATTTTCAACTATTGGCTTTGTCACACTGCTTTACGGCATCTCGGATGCTTCGACCGATGGCTGGACCTCCAACAAAGTCTTGTTGTTTATCGGTATCGGCATCGTCAGTCTAATTGGTTTCGCACTTGTCGAGTTACAGTCGGAGTCGCCGCTGCTGGACATTCGTCTTTTCAAGGACTGGAACTTCGCCACAGGCAATATGATCCTGTGGATCTTGCAGATTTCCCTCTTTGGGGCGTTGTTCCTGCTGCCACTCTTCCTGCAGCAGTTGCGGGGGCTGGGACCGTTCGAGACAGGCCTCTGGTTCCTGCCGTCGGCCATGGTATCTGCCGTCATTTTGCCTCTCAGTGGCTTTCTGGTTGACCGTATCGGAGCGAAGTGGGTTATTCTCACAGGAACAGTGATGCTGGCACTTGCCTCCTTTGGTCTGTCCCATCTCAACTTATACACAACCTTCTGGAGCCTACAGGTTCTGCTCATTGCCAGAAATATCGCGCTGGGCTTCACGCTGCAGCCATCCAATGTTGTGGCATTATACAATGTGTCGCGCAATGCCCTGCCGCGGGCCAGTTCGTTGCTGAACGTGCTGCGCCAGGTGATGGGATCTCTTGGCACAGCCATGCTGGCGACTTTCGTACAGAACCGCACACCTATACATTTTGCTCACCTGGCTGAGCAGGCCACCGTGTCCTCACCAGCGGCAACGTTCGTCACACAGACGACCCAGGCTCTGCTGGCCCGTGGATTTGATCCGGCGACGGCTCATATGCTGGCACTGCGCATACTGACCCTGCAAATTCAGAGTCAAGCCACGGTGATGGCATTTGATGATGCCTACTTGTTAGCTTCAGCCATTGCCGGTCTGAGCATCATCATCGCCCTCTGCTTACGTGGCCGTCCAAAAGTCATCCAGGAGCGTGGCCGGGTCGGTGAACCTACACCGGCAAGCGAAGCCAGCGAATTGGCATTGGCTGGCTAGCCGATGTGCCAACGCTGGTTTGACAGTAGGCTGTCCTTCAGACAGGGAGCCCCTTGCGGATACTCTGCAAGCTACAACGTATCCCCCACCAGAGTATCACGATCCAGTGGCCCGATGGCAGCAACGATGAGGGGATCGAGCGGCGAGAATCGGTGCAGGACTCGCAAGGCCTGCTCCTGCGTCACGGCTTCTATCGACTCCTTCACCTCCTGGATGGTGCGAATCCTGCGTTCGTACCACCAGGAGCGCGTAATAGCTCCCATGCGTGCGGCGGAGCCTTCGCTTCGCATTACATTTTCGCTCTTCAGTTGCACTTTGGTGCGAGCCAGCTCATCGTCGGTTATGCCATCCTGCTCGAGCTTGCGTAGTTCGTCAACGATGACCTTCAGGCATTCACGTGCTTGCCCAGGAGTGGTACCCGCGTAGACATTCATCGCCCCCATCTGCCTATTACTTGACTGCCCAGCAGAGACGGTGTAGACAAGACCACGTTTCTCACGTACTTCCACGAACAGGCGTGAGGCCATGCTCCCACCCAACACCTCACTTATTACCTGAGCAGCATAGAAGTCGGGATCGGTATAGTTAGGGAAAGGACACATCAGACTCAGGTGTTCTTGTTTCCCTTCTTGATGCTCCACTGCTATATTGGGAGCAGGATGAGGGTGTTGTTGCGGCGATGGCTCTGCCTGTCCTTGCCAGCTGCCAAAGAAAGCGTGCATGCGCTCAACCACGTGCTCCCAATCGAATTTTCCCGCAATCGCAAAAATCACATTATTAGGCTGATAGCGAGCCGTCCAGAAATCCAGCAAATCCTGTTGCTGCAGCCCACTGACACTCTCCGTCGTGCCGAGACGGAGGCGCCCAAAGGCAGTACCGCGATAGAAGTTCGCTCGTGCCAGGTCAAAAATGCGGCTCATTGGCTCATCATCGCGCCGGCGAATTTCTTGCAGAACGACGCTGCGCATTTGCTCCAATTCGTTCTTGGGGAAAGTGGGCATAAGCAGGATTTCGTGCATAAGTTCAAGGGTAGCATCGAATTTAGTGTTGACAATCTGCGCCCAGAGCTGTGCAGTCTCCAGACCTGCACTAGCACCTTTGCGTGCTCCTAACGATTCAAATGCTTCGTTGAGTGCCCGCGCATCCTTGAGCTGTGTCCCCTGGAAGAGCATATATTCAAACAGGTGCGCCAGACCCAATTTCTCTTCTGGTTCATTGATCACTGCAGCATCAAGCTGAAAGCCAAAGGTAATGGAACTGAGACTGGGCATATACTGGCCGATCATTTCAATCCCGTTGGGCAATCGATGGTAAAAATAATTAGCCGCTAGCGGCAGGCTCTGTTGGTCTTTCATCTATGTTAGAAAAGTTCCTTTCACAGGTAGTTACTTGCAGTTAAAAAACAAGTTCAGTATACCACACCAGGGCATAGTAAGCGCCTGCTCTCTCGCCGCAGTTCTTGTAGGTTTTTGCTGCGTTTGCCTGCTTTGATTTCTGTTTTTATGTTCGCAGATGATCCCGAGCCGCAGCAAAAACACCTCTTGCGAACCACCGAAGGTGGTGAGGAGTCCAGAAGAGTCACGATGAGAAAAGGCTCAGGCACGTATGCTACAATATGTGCATGATCGATCGTCTCGCCCGTTAAACCACAAGGAGGTCAGCTTGGATTTCACCCTCTCCGACGAACAAAAGATGATTCAGCAGACTGTACGCCGTTTTGTTGAACGTGAACTGATACCACTTGAAAACGAAATGCTGCAAAGCGAAGGCAAATACTCCACAGGCATAGAACCAACACTCTTCCATTCCCTCCGCATGAAAGCCAAAGAGATGGGGTTCTGGGGCATCAACACCCCAGAGGAGTACGGTGGGGCGAACCTGGGAGCAGTCATGACCGCCCTCATCGCAATGGAGTTGGGACGAACGCTGGTCCCCTTCAGCTTCGGCGGTGCGGCAGACAACATCCTCTATCTTGGTAACGAACGGCAAAAGAAAGAGTACCTCATACCCACCATAGAGGGGACGCGTCACTCCTGCTTCGCGCTCACCGAGCCGGGTGCCGGTTCTGACCCTTCCGCCATTCGCACGACCGCAGTGAAAGACGGCAACCACTGGGTCATCAACGGGCAGAAAGTCTTTATCACGGGTGGAAATGAAGCCGATTTCACGATGGTGTTCGCCGTCACAGATCGCAACAAGCCGCCCCAGAACGGCGGCGTAACCTGCTTCCTGGTGGACCGTGAAATGGGCTGGACCTCACGCCCGGTGCCTACTATGGGAGGATGGTCGCCCGCCGAACTCTTCTTCGAGAACGTCCGCGTGCCGGAGGATCACATCTTGGGTGAGGTAGGAAGAGGGTTCTCGCTGGGTATGCAGTGGATTGGCCAGGGACGGTGGCTCATTGCTGCCCGCTGCGTCGGCACGGCCGAACGCTTACTCCAGATGGCGGTAGACTATGCCAAACAGCGTGTGACCTTCGGTCAGCCGATCTCCGACCGCCAGGCCATCCAGTGGATGCTCGCCGACTCCAAAGTGGAGATAGAGGCCACAAAGTGGCTGGCACTCCATGCCGCCTGGAAAGCCGATCAGAAGATGGATAACCATCACGAAGCAAGCATTGCCAAGCTATACGGCTCAGGCATGGCCAACCGCGTCGTTGATCGCGTAATGCAGATTCACGGAGGTATGGGCTACACCCGCGAGTTGCCAATTGAACGCTGGTATCGCGATCTGCGCGTGACACGCATCTACGAGGGCACCGACGAAATTCAGCACTTCATCATCGCCCGCGACCTGCTCAAGGGCTACGTGAAGATCGGCGCCTGGGAGTAGCCTGTATTGTTCGCCGATGTCAATCAAAGACATCCAAAGCATATACTTTGGGTGTCAGACTGGCAATAAAACACCCAGGTTTACGTGATCTAACATAAACCTGGGTGTATTGTTGCCTTAGAGACTGGTAAAAAGTTGACTTACTTTACAACTAAATCCTGGCAGGAGCGGAGATTGGAGCACATCGGTTTCCTCAAGTGTCTTTTCGAGCGTTAACACTGCGTCTTCTCTTCGATAGACTTCAAGGGTTCTCTCTTGCCAATTCACAACCCAATATTCTTTCACGTTACGGCGTGAGTACAGTTTCAGCTTGACTTCTCGATCTCGACGTTCATTTTCTGCGCCTGGTGAAAGCACCTCAACCACTAATTCAGGTGCATTGTGCAGTTTCCCATCTTTGTGCAATGCTGTTTTTAACCGCTCTTGGCTAATCCAAATCACATCAGGGATAACGTTAGTATCGTCAGCAAAAATGATCCCCGCTGTCAGATTGACAAAGCCAGCTTGCGATTGTTCGTTCCAAACTTGAAGGAGAAAGCCCAACCGAAAGCCAACTAACTGATGCTGCCAATCTGGTTGTTTTGCCACGTACAATTCTCCATCAACAATTTCGTATCGACTTCCATCCTCTGGTAACAACTCTAAATCGCGTGAGGTCCAGTGTAGTGTCTTCATGGTCCTTTCTCCGCTTACTTTCAGTCATGAACAAGCGTTGTGTATATTGTAACATCTCCACTGGAAGCGTTTAGATCACCTAGCTCCACGCCTCTTCAGGGACCAGGTAGACCTCCTCCAACGTCTGCTCCAGTGAACGTTGGATGCGCGCCACGCGCTTATTAAACTGCATCGTCGAATACTCGAGATAATCCTCCATCTTCAGCCCGAATGGGGGCTCATCTTCTCCGACCTCAGCGTACATCTCCTGCGTGATACCAAGTGCGAAGGGGAGCAACTTGTTCATCTGCTCTTCGATGACCGGCCACAGGCTTCTATCCTGGGCCACCAGGCGCGAGAGCAGGAACACGCCGTAGGCAAGGTGTCGCGACTCGTCACGTTTCAGATACCCGATACCTTGTTTGAGCCCAGGCATGATATTGTTGTGATCCAGCATGTTAAAGTAGGAGTAATACCCCGTCTCGGCCAGCACACCTTCCACAATCATGTTGTATGTAGCCGAGGCTCGGGCTTGAGCCACAGGAGAAGAATCGGTGCGTAGGGCATTCATGACCCTGGGCAGTTCTTCATAGAAGATGGCCTTGTAACTGGGCGGCAGAAAGGAGTGCAGGTCCGAATGCTCCTGTGCCACCTCATCCAGCCAGCGCCGGAAAAACTCAGTGTGCTTGGCCTCCTCCCACAGGAAGGTGGTCAGATACATCTCTTCCTCCATACGCCCTTCCTGCGCTATGACCATAATCAGCGGTAAGAGATCAATGGTTACACTCTCTTCACCTGCTTGAAAGAGCGCAGTCAGGCGCAATATGCTCTCCTTCTCAAGATCGGTGCATTTCTGCCAATCGATCATGTCTTGCGAAAAATCGAGGCTGCGTGGATCCCACACGCCAAGCTTCTTGGCTTTGTGGTAGAGACGCATTGGTAGGATATCATGGCGCAAGCCGCGCTCGCTCGTGGTCGTGAACCCTTCGTGGGTCGTGTAAGTCATGGCAGTTTCTCCAGCTTTCCTTGTGTTCTCCTCACGAAAGAAGAGCATCGGCAGTTAGTGGTTACTTTAGGGACCGCTTCTCAGGCAGGTTTGATCAGCTTAATATTATCGTAACAAACTGTTTATGCATGTGTCAATGGACTACTCGTACACGACTGGCCAGAGGCTGGTAATCGGTATTTCCAGGCCGGGAAAGAGTTCAGCAATGGTAAGGATATCTCCATCTCGTAGGATTATTCCCTGGGGGATAGATTCTCCACTGTCGGCATCTTTACTCAGCCCACTGGAGCGGTAGGTGCGGACGCTATGCCTATCAGGATCAATGAGAATGCCCACCTGTACACCTTGACTTAAAAATAGGGCTATTTTCTCTTCAAGCTCACGAATACGGTCTCGGCTAGATTTAATCTCGACTATTAATTGAGGAACCACAGATAAATAGGTGCGGGGATTTTGCTTGAGCCGCTCTCTTGAAACAAACGAGACATCTGGAGAGAGCAAATCGCCATTGGGCATACGGAAACCGGTACTCGAATCCAGTATTCGCCCTAAGTTATGGTTATACACCCAGGCGCTTAATAACGTACTGAATCGGCTTGCGATTTCGCCGGACACACCGTCCGATGGACTCATAATAATAATTTTTCCTTCTCTCAATTCGATCTGGTAGTCGGGATAGAGAGCCTGCAGTTTTTCGACTTCGTGCCAGCTAATAGACATCGTAGGTACTCCTTCACTAACGTCGTCCTCAAATGTTCGACGTTGCGGATATATTGCCATCTTTTCACTTCTTTGATAGAGCATAGCACATAGTTTACAAAACTTCTATGACATGAGGTCCAATGCTCCTACGCTTCAACCTTTATCACCTCTGCCAAATCCTGGTACACGTGATCGGGCTGGATATGCATTTTCTCAATATCTGCGCGCATGCTGCGGCCCGTCAGTACCAGGAGCGTATGCGTACCGGCGGCCTTGCCACCCAGGATATCTACGTCCAGACTATCCCCTACCATCACCGTCTCATCGGGTTGGCTATTCAGCATGCGCATCGCCTCCAGCAGGAGCATCGGCTCCGGTTTACCGACCACCAGCGGGGTGATGCCACTGCCAACCTCGATAGCCGCTGCCAGCGTGCCACAACCAGGCAAAAAGCCACCTTCAACCGGAAGCAGCGCGTCGCGGTTAATCGTGATAAAAAAAGCGCCTGAGCGTACTGCACGAATAGCACAGTTCAGCTTGGCGTAATCGAAGCTGCGGTCCAGGCCTACCAGGACCGCGTCAGCCTTTTCCGCTTCGACGCTGGCCACCGCCAACTGTTGCGACCTTACCAGATCGATTAAGGGCTGCTCACCAACGACATAGACAACGCCACGAGGAAAGCGACGGGCGATATACTGCACCGCCGCCTGACCGGCACTCAACAGGTGTGTGGCGGTAGGGACCCGATTTATCGCGTCCGGGGTGAGGATGCCAAGGCGCGCGAGTTTTGCCAGAATCTGCGCGTCTGTGGCGAAGGAATTGTTGGTCAGGAAGAGGTACTTCTTGTTGTGAGCCTCAAGCCAGGCCAGAAACTCTTTTGCTCCTGACACCAGCTCATTCCCGCGGTAGATGACGCCATCTAAATCGATCAGGTAGGTTGTATACGGTAGCATAGTGTCTCCCCACCGCGTAAATGTAGGTCCCCGATTTATCGTGGGACTGTCCCTTGCGGGTACCAGGCTCATTCTCTCAAGAGTTGTTCGCGAATGGCGATGATTTCACGACGCAATGTCGGGTTGATGTTCACAGCCTGGTCGATCTTTTCACACGCGTGCATAACGGTGCTGTGGTCACGCCCACCAAAGAGTTGACCTATTTCAGAGAGAGAGTCCTGCGTCTCCTGGCGCATCAAGTACATGGCAATCTGGCGTGGCATGACGATGTGTTTGTCACGTTGCTTGCCGCACATATCCTCTAACGGAATGTGGTAGTACTCTGCCACCGCCTGGGCAATCTGCCGGATGTTGAGGTTTGACTCTCGGCTGTCGTTCCCAAGTGACGACATGGCAGCACGCGCTACGTCAATGGTCAGCTCAGTACGGTGCAACTGCTGATAAGCCATCAGTCGATTCAGGCACCCCTCTAACTCACGGATATTGGTCTGCACCCTGCCGGCCATGTAGGCGATGACGTCATCGGGGACCCGGTAACGCAACAGATCAGCTTTGACACGCAAAATAGCCATGCGTGTCTCCAGGTCTGGTGGTTGGATATCAGCAATCAATCCCCATTCAAAACGCGAACGCAGTCGCTCCTCCAGGCTTACGATAGCCTTAGGCGGCCGGTCACTACAGATCACGATCTGTTTGCTCATCTCGTGCAGACTATTGAAGGTGTGAAAAAACTCTTCCTCAGTCGATTCTTTGCCGGCGATGAACTGGATGTCATCCACTAACAGGATATCGACAGAGCGATACTTGGCACGAAACTCCTCGGTTGTGCGGTAACGAATAGCATTGACAATTTCATTGGTGAATTGCTCAGACGAAACGTAGAGCACCGCCAGTCCTGTCTGCACGCCTTGATGCCCAATAGCGTGCAGCAGATGCGTTTTACCCAGTCCCACACCACCATAGAGAAAAAGAGGATTGTACGATTCACCAGGAGCCTCTGCTACAGCCAGAGAAGCAGCATGAGCCAGGCGGTTACTATTGCCAACAATAAACGCATCAAAGGTATAGCGCGAGTTGAGGCGATTCTGCATCAAAATGTTAGCTCGCTGCTCGTTATCCCAATCTTCTGATGAGTCGAAGATCACTGTGGGCGCTCCTCCATTTACCCGTTTTCGACAAGAGCAACACACTCAATCTCGACGAGAGCCATGCGCGGCAATTCTGCGACCGCCACCGTCGAACGAGCCGGGGCCACGCCGGTGAAATAGCTGCCATAGACGGCATTCATAGCTTGAAAATCACCCATGCTCGCCAGGAAGACCGTCGTTTTCACGACACTGGTGAGCGAGGAACCTGCACTGGAAAGCACAGCCTCTAGATTTTGCAAGACGCGATGTGTCTGTGCCTGCACATCTGCTCCAACCAGTTCTCCGCTGCTTGGATCAAGCGCAATTTGGCCGGAGGTATAGACGAACTGGCCACAGCGAATCGCTTGACTATATGGGCCAACGGCCGCAGGGGCATGGGGTGTGCTGATTTGTCTATGTTGCATAACTATTTTCCCTAACAACTTTCCAATGGGCGACCGCAAGGGATCGCCCCTACTCGATACGAGCGATCCCTTGCGGTGGCGGCGTGCCCGTAGGTGACCGGTGCGCGGCCAGGGATAGCTCTCTAGCACAGTTGCGCAATGCCTGTTGCATCTCGGCTGCCGAGTGGTAGCGATTCTCAGGTTCTTTCTCCAACGCCCGTTGCACAATCTGCTCAACGGCTGGGGGCACCGTTATATTGAACTGGTGCAAAGGTGGTGGGTCTACCGAGGCATGCTGCATAGCGATAGAGACAGCCGTGGGACCAACAAAAGGTGGACGACCCGCCAGCATTTCAAACATGACAACACCAAGGGAATAGAGATCAGATGAAGCCGTCAGTTTCTCACCCCGCGCCTGCTCAGGTGAGAGATAATCAGCGGTGCCAAGGACAATACCACTGTTGGTGAGTCCCTGATCCTCAGCTACGCGTACAATTCCAAAATCGGTGAGCTTCACCAGCACACTCCCCCCGCCTATTCCAGTACCCACGGCTGCCGTAGTACGCGCTAACATGATATTCTGTGGCTTTATATCACGATGAATAAAGCCTCGCGCGTGTGCTACTTGCAGTACAGCGCAGACTTGTGCAGCGATCTCCAACACCTCACGAGCCTGCAACTGGCGACGCTGTGCAATAAGTTGCTTCAACGTTGGACCGTGAATATACTCCATGACGAGGAAATACTGCCCCATCTCCTCAACAAAATCGAAGATGGTGACAGCGTTGGGATGGGTAAGTGCGGCGGCTGCACGAGCCTCGCGCCGGAATCGCTCCACTGCCCGCAGATCATTCTTGTCCAATGACCGCAACACCTTCATCGCCACCATCCGCTCCACACGATGATCCCACGTTTTGAAGACGCTGGCCATACCACCGGTGGCAATATGCTCGAGAATCTCGTAGCGTCCAGCAATCAGTGTACCTTCAAACTGGTTCAAGCGTTACCTCAAGTCGCACAGGGAAACAGAGTACCATGACAATTATCGTCGAGGGCTAGTATATCATCAATCGGGCTATGTCGTCCAGCAAGGGCGTGAGTCTCCATCAACTCCACCGTCTGTGAGTTGCGCCGGACTTCCTTTCATATGATATACGCCCGTTTTTGTATCCAGGCTCACACTCACCAGCCAGATATCGAATGTCTGGTTGTTATACGATAGATAGGCTATCTGCTTCCCGTCAGGCGACCAGACCGGTTGACTCACAAATTGCCCTGTTAAGATCAGCGAGGATCGCTTGTAGTCCTCCAGGGCGTTCTGGGCAACAACAGGGTTGTTCGGCTCACCGGTTACCCCTTCCGGTACCGGCATTACATACAGCCCCATTCGATCAGCGCCTTCACGTCGCACATAGGCAATCCAATTCCCGTCCGGCGAAAAGGCCGGTTGTATGTTCTGATCTTGAGGAGGGGTAATGGCTACCCCTGGGTCAAAGCCTGGTTCTCCTGGATGATAATGCCCTCTGGGATACCTGGATATCGCGTTGGCATCCTCCAAGAATATCTGGATGACTTGCTGTGTATGCGTATCATCATACGCATAATGAGTGTAGGCAACTTGATCGGGATGTCCAGGACGATAGCTTGGATCTCTATCACCGCCATCACCGAAGTAGGCATAGGCAACGTCCTGCACTTGCGTGGGGTCGTTGAGTGGAATTGAAAACACTTGTAGATCGAGTAGAGGGGAGTTAGGCGTGTAGGCGTACCAATCCTCTTTTTCAAAGTCACTCAGGAAGAGCAAATGCGTACTATCTTGCGACCATGCCGGCTGCGATTGCCAGGTATAAGAGGAGTGGATAAACGGTCCATTATAGTAGTACTTTCCCTGACCGGAACGCAATATACTTATTTTTCCTCCGGTAATCGGCATGTAGGCCAGGTCAGCATAGTTTTTGTAACGCACGACAAATGCGATCCACTTGTGGTCAGGCGAAATGGCAGGGTCTCGCACGGCCATCCCACTGCCTGTTAACTGATGCGGAGTGCGTGTGCCATCCAATACCCACAGAGTTCGGTTGATAGTAAAGTAGAGTTTCCCCTGGAAAACAGCCTGATTGTTGATGCCTAATTGTTGACCATTACCGGTGCTGGTACGGCTAAAGTTTCCGTTGCTGTTACCACCAAAGCCCAGGCACCCCTGCAAACTCAACGCCAGCAGTAGCAACAAGCATGCGCGCCAGTTTAAAAGCATCTTCATAGAGCGTCTCCATTTTGGATACCCACCTGCCTTCAGGCGGTGGGAGGAAAAAATGGCCGCCCGCAGGCGGGAACCCCGTAGGGGGCCATTTTTAGGAGAAATGGCGAAAACTCTTGCTCGATTTCGAGCCACCG
>WNEZ01000668.1_pt1 | contig 29310 bp, 28 predicted proteins | sample 5400521 | NCBI WGS metagenome assembly WNEZ01 (sample SAMN13153339, study PRJNA577476) | soil metagenome | isolation source: 120 cm saprolite under Douglas fir tree site 2 hole 1 replicate 1 | place: USA:California | collected 2015-04-18 | reverse complement strand
TGGAACCCCGAATTGACAAAGTAGTCGTTATGTACAGAAACCTGAGCGCGAAAGAGGCCGTCACGGTCTACGTACTGGCCTTTAGTGGCGAAGAGGCAGAGAAGCGGGCAACCGATGCTATGTCATTGATTTCCGGCCAGAATCGGAAGCTCATCGCTATGGAGTATCTCGTAGATCGCACGGTGAATTGGATTGCAATTAGCAGTCACGATGGCGTCATTGCGGAGGGCTGACAGTGATCGAATGGATGGCACAAATAAGTTCGAGCGTGGGGCAAACCGATTGCTGCAATGCGGGATTCGCCGGCCCGCTGGTATCTCTCGCTAGCCCCGGACCATGGCCTGAGGAATGACTTGATGTCGTATTCGGAGTTACAGTGTTGGCGGACATAATCTGGTCGAGGAGGCAACGTCACCGTGATTATTGGAGATCGCTTACGCGAGATGCGTGAAGAGAAAAAACTTTCGCAGGGAGACATTGAAAAGCGGACCGGCCTGCTGCGATGTTACATTTCTCGGGTTGAAAACGGCCACACTGTTCCGGCGATCGAAACGCTAGAAAAGCTGGCTCGCGCGCTGGAAGTTCCTCTTTACCAGCTTTTCTATGATGGTGAAGAGCCGCCTAAACTGCCCAATCTCCCCAGGCGGAAGTCGTCTGAAGACATCGCTTGGGGAAGTTCCGGCAAGGACGGGCGCTTTCTTAACAAGCTTCGTCGCTTGCTGGCCAAAACTGAGGAATCGGATCGGAAGCTTCTTCTGCACATGGCCCAGAAAATGGCTCGACCAAGGAATGGGCGAGCCGCAAGCAACTAAAACCGGATTGCCGGGTTGGATGCGGATAGCAGCTAGGATTTGTTAGAAAGGACTCAAGCCACACCGAAGTGGGGCTGCAAGAGGTGAAAAGATGGACTTGCGCTGCCCGAAGTGCAATAGCACCGATCTCAAGAAAGTCTCATTAGCTCACGAGGAAGGTCTCTTCCAAAACGAAAGCCGGACGCGGCTGCGTACTGTCGTGGTGGGAGGCGGCGGGCCGGACCTGGTTGTGGGTAGGGCGACCACGCGGGCGACTGAGCAGTCTGCCCTCTCCAAAAAGCTGACCCCGCCTCTGAAATGGTCGTATCTCAAGGTCATCGGGTGGTCCGTTCTGGTGTTTCTCTGTGCGGGCTGGCTCGTGTTTTACGTCAACACCGCCACGACGAATGCAACGACCGTCTCCTCTGCCCCGTTGACTCTCTTCGCTCTGATTTACGGCGCAATCTTCGCTCTGTTGCTGTTTCTTGTCTGGAGGCACAATCATTCTAGTTACCAGACGCAATACGCTCAGTGGGACAAATCCTTCATCTGCGAGCGGTGTGGGACGGTCAGCCAACAAGCCCTCCATTAAACCCTTAAGTGGCCTATGCTTCGGCCAACTGGTGCGGAGCCTTGCCTTGGATAAAGTCCGCAGCTTTCTGTGCCTGTGAGGCAGCAGAAACAAGCAGGCGCGAATCCGACTTGAGCCGTGCAATCCACGTCTTGAGATACGCGGCTGAGTTTTCAAGAATCCGCTGCTCGAATCCCGCGATGCCGCATAGCATAGCGGCGGTCATCTCCGCGATGAGTTCCTCTTTCGAGTAGGATTCCGAGCCAAAGGAAACCGGGTTGTCGAAGTTCTCCCGGCACAAGCGCTTGGCGTGCCCCGTGCTGTGGGCTAGTTCGTGAAATTCAGTGGCGTAATACTCTTCCGATGAATGGAAGAGACCGCGTGCCGGCATACCCACCACGTCGTTAGTCGGCGAGTACCACGCTTTGTCGGATTGCTCGAACGCTGGCGGGACCGGCATGTTTGTCACGATCTGTTCGCACGTTTCGATGGGATCGTTGGTGCGCGTCTCTTGCAGGAGGGACGCGGGGATGTCGATACCTTCCGCTTGCGACAAATTGAACACGCTGTAATAACGGAGCAGAAAAGGCCGGGAGGTCTCTTTCGCGCCGTCCTGCGCTGTCGTCTCCTGCTCGTCGCCAATGTTCCAGAAGATGACGGGCGAAGACTTCTGGCCCTTGCGGATTCTCCCGCCCAACTTTGTTGCCTGATTGTAAGTAAGCCAGAATCGTGATGGGAACCCCTGCGAACCAAGAGTAAAGACATTGAGTCCGCGATACTCCTTTTGCGTGAGCAGGTTTGCGGGAGTCTGACAGGTCCACGGCTTGCGCCAGGGAGCCACACCGGATTCAAGCTGCTTGATAATTTTCTGGGTGACGATTTCGTAGACGCTAGGCATTCCATTCCTCCAATGTGAATTAGTGTTTTCAGGCCCTTTCAGGGCATAAAAAACAACATGCTTTACTGGAGGCGGGTTCTGGCCGTGGTTCGCGGCTGTCAAGCCCCGAAGCGCATTTCAGCGGAGCCCAGAGGGGCGCGGAAGCGAGTACGGTGGGGTGTACCGAACGGAGCTGCACAAGCGGGCTTTACAGAGGGAGCGGACTATGGCCTATTTTGCGCCGGGTAAAGCATGTGGCAGTTAGCTGATCCTGGTATGCGCAGTGCAATTCCAAAACCATGTTAAATTCGAAGGTAAGATGAACGATGCTCTTCTGCGGATCATGACCGACACTGAACGCCAACTTCGATTTGCACAATCACTACAAAACCTTCATTTCGATGTTACCTCCAGTGCATTGGCTAAGGAACTGACCCTCGCGTCCCGCGCAATCGCTGAGTTCAGGATGAGGCCGGAATTCGACCTGTTTGCAGCCAATCTGGATCAAATGTCGGGCATGACGGCCAGCATCGGGAAGCAACTTGCTTTGACACTCGCTCCGCTCCAAATCACTGCCACAGAGATTGGAAAGCACATTGCATCACAACTGGACGGGCATCGTCAGGCAATGAAACAGTTGGGGCTCGCCCTGGACCAAGGCTGGCTCCGTGACATGGAATCTATTGGCGCGCGTATCGCCGAGATGGCGCGTGTCAATTTTGCAATTCCAGAAACTGCTGTACTCAACTGGTCCACAGAAACGCTCTCGAATAGAGCGCTGCTAGTGCAGGACTGCGTTTTCAATGTTTCCGCACTAGAAGCATTTCATGCCGTTTCTATCCCGACTCACGACATAGCATCTAGAGAACGGCTAGCCGTCGCGACTGAATTCGTATTCGAGCATGCCGAGGTGGTGCGGCGTCTTCCACCTCGTCTGCCCAATGTAGAGACTGGCGAGCAGGATCGACAGGAACATCGCAACGAGGAAATCGGCGCAAAGCTCGAACCTGCGTTGCGCAGTATTGATCCGCGTCTTTGCGAGCTTCGCCAGAAGGCTTGGGGCAACGTGCATGGGGGTGTCGTTGGCGCACGACTCGGTATGGCAGGCATTCGCGAACTGTTCGACGAGGTTCTCCGAATCTTTGCTCCTGAACGTGAAGTTGAGGTGACGCCAGCGTGGCAAAACCGAACAGATAAGAACACTAAGAGGCCGACTCGGAAAATTCGACTTGCATATGTACTAGGCGAGGCGAGAGCCACCGAAGCAGACGCGCTTTTTCAATTTGACGAAAGTATCAAGCGTACGCAGAAGTTTGTGCATACCTTCGCCGATGATGTGGAACTAGTTCGAGCCCAGATGGCCCACCTGGAAACTTGGATTTACCTATTGACGCACTACGGTATGCAACGCTCGCGCTCGAACTAGGTTGCGCAAAATAGCATATTCGCCTTTCCTTCGCTATACTGAACACCAGCCAAAATCTTCGTGAATCGCAATGAAAAAGAAGAAAGACCAATGGGAAGAAGAGGCTAAGAACCACTTTGTCGCCGAATTGAAGGCTCAGGGACGGGGCCAGTGGATTGCTGTAGATAGTGATGTGGTCGTTGACGCGCAAACCAATCGCAATTTTGATTACCAGTTAAAGTGCGGAGACGACTTCATCGCTCTGGAAATATTCCGACTTGTCGAAAGCCAACAAGAAATCGTTCGGAGCAAATCATGGAGCACAATCTCTGATTCGATTGCAGCGGAACTGCGTAGAAAAGGAATTAAGGGTTATACGATACAGACCCCGAACGCGTTTAATGTTTCCCGCCGGAAGATTCCTGAATTTGTTTCTAAGACCGCTGACCTGCTGCAAGCTGCGTTGAAACAAAATCCCGACACCGATCCGATTCATGTTGATGGATTTGAGATCAAACGCATAGACGATTTCCCAGATGTCTCCCTCTATACCATCGGCCCTGGCGGGGCTATAAACCCGACTGGAACCGCGCAGACTTTCATGGCAGACAAATTGCCTACAAAGAACAAGCAACTCGACATAGCCAATCATGAACGAATCGTTTTGATCGTAAATTGGGCAGTGCTCGTAGATCGTTCGAACATGATCGAGGCTTGCGGCCTGGTCGATTTCTCTGAATTTGAAAACATCGATAAGGTGTATTTCGAACTACCTCAGAACGGTCAAGTTCATCTCGTATACGACCGGGAGATTTATGCTGCATTTCGACCGGATGGCGAACCACCTAAGCGAATAGAACCGTTGTTCATTTCGTGGTTGGCAAATCATTTGTATCGTAAGGAAGTTCAAGCGTTCCGACTGGTCCACAAAATCACGGAACAGCAGGGATCGCTGCTGTGGCTTCCGGCCCATAGCCGGGAACAGTTAGTCGCGTTCGGCGAGGACTTCCTGAAAAGTGGCGAGGCCGATCAACTCTACTGGATCGTGGAGAACCTGAAGAACGATCCCGACCCATCCGTTGATAACGCAGCGGATGATCCTGAAGGAAAGTTCAACCTTCATCTCCAAACAAAATGCGGGGAAACCAGCCGAATAATCCACTCCGTTCGAGGACGGCTGTGTTGGTTATTAATGCAGATCGTCGCGCGTCCGCGAATCGAAGACTACGAGCGGGTCTTCGAGATCGTTGAAAGATTTGCTACAGAAGAGAATTTGTATGTGAGACAGCACGCCACTGTTCCACTGATTGAATTTGCCAGGAGGCGATTTGCGAAAGTTGACGCAAATGCCCGGTTCATGTCGGACGAACTTGCGAACCGCATTAGATCCCTGGTGTTGCGAATGGTCGATGAGAACATCGCATATCCGGCAGTTCTGGAATGGCTTGCACACGTGATGGTGTTCATCCATGACATAGATCACGACACAACGATTAAGATCGTCAAGCAACTTTTGACCATCGATCAATCGGAGGCGGCAAATGATATTAGTTCCATGATGATCTACTTCGCGCTCTACAGAGAAAATCAGTTCAAGCACCTTGGCCCGTTCAAATCAGAACACATCGGTACTTTGCTGAAGGACAATCTGGCAAATGGGAGTGGACGCTTTCGAGCAACAGCGGTTAACCATCTAAAGGTCATTCTGGACCGTAAAGAAATCGGACTTGACGCTCTGGTTCCATATCTTGAAGCGATGGTGAGCGGCCAACCAGACCGCGTCGTAAATCACCATTTTTACGGAATTGTCGCAAAGCAAGCAGTCGCACATCCAGAAATCGTAGCGCCTTTGATCGGACAGGCGGTGCTCGGGGAGTTAAGATCGCTGGACGCAGGCGGACGGGAATTCTGGCATCCGAAGGATTTTTCCAACGCACTTCGCACCCTCGAACAAGCAGGACCCGAGTACAAGGAACGTGTAGCGCGGATACGAGAATCGATTAAGCCTTACCGAGAACAGGGCCGCATCTATGATGTTTATGATTTTTGATTCCGGTCTCACGCCTTAATTCTTTCCAGAGCGTATCGCTGCAACTTCTTTCAGCATAGCGTCGAGGTTACAGTCGCCGTCCTTTCCCTGGAAGCTGGAAAGAAAGGCATTCCACTTGGAATCGATCTAGGAGGTCTACCGGTTCGGTGGTTAGCAACGACCGCGAGAATCCTGGGCAGTCGTCTACGCGTTTGGTTAGAATCTAGGAGCTTCCCTAGTTCAAAGAACGATACGCTATCCGTGTGACAAACGTCTGGGAAGAGTTCCACTTGAAGCGGCTAACGGTAGAAGGAGAGGTACGCGTTCTCGTATGAAAATCGAGCACCTCAAACCCAGCATGATTGTGCGAGGGCCAATCTTCCCGGAGCCGGTTCAAGTGATCGTCATACTTCCGATGGGACAGTCTGTCAAATTGGTCGGAAAGGGATTGACGACGGGGCAGGTACACGAGCCGATACTGAACGCCGAACAAGTAGCTTCACTGGTAGCGGCGCCTGACAAGGCTGCATTCGATGGGGACTCGCAAAGGTTTCGATTGGGTGTCGAAGCGCTCCGATTGGGGTTGGCTTACGAATACGATCCTTACTTTGCGCTGTCGATTGCTCGGGTAGACCCCCTGCCTCATCAGCTTGAGGCTGTTTACGATTATTTTCTTCAGCTTCCAAGAATCCGGTTCCTTCTGGCGGACGACCCTGGTGCGGGCAAGACAATCATGGCGGGACTGTTGATTAAGGAATTGAAGATACGTGGACTCATCAAACGCACGCTGATAGTCACCCCAGCCAGTTTGTCCTTCCAGTGGCAGCGTGAGATGAAAGACAAGTTTCGCGAGAATTTCGAGATCATCCGCAGCGATGTGCTTCGCGCGAACTACGGTTCTAATCCGTGGCAAGAAAAGAATCAGGTCATTACTTCTGTGTCTTGGGTATCTCGCGTCGATGATGCAAACGAAAGCCTGCTGCGTAGCCAATGGGATTTGATCATTGTTGATGAAGCGCACAAGATGAGCGCTTACAGCACAGATAAGAAAACGCTCGCTTACCAACTGGGCGAAGCGTTGTCGGAGCGAACTGACCACTATCTGTTGATGACTGCGACTCCTCACAAGGGAGATCCCGAGAACTTCTGCCTCTTTCTAAGCTTGCTTGATAAAGACGTATATGGGGACGTGCAGAGCCTGGAAGAAGCGATGAAACGGCGTGACGCTCCGTTTTACTTGCGTCGAATTAAAGAGGCGCTTGTAACCTTTCCTGATCCTGAAACAGGCAAGGTAAAGACCCTTTTTACCAAAAGAAACGTACAGACAACCGAATTCCAGATCGATGATGACGAATGGGAGTTTTACGACGCACTGACGCGCTACGTGGAAGACCAATCCATAAAGGCGGCATCCGATGATTCCCCGCGCGGCCGTGCTCTCGGCTTCACCATGGCCATGTTGCAGCGTCGATTCGCTTCGAGCGTTTATGCAGTACGTCGGACGTTGGAAAGAATGAAGGCAAAACGCGAGAAGATCCTTGCCGACCCGGAAGCTTACCGACAGGAACAAATCAGTCGAAAGTTGCCAGAGGATTTTGAAGATCTCCCGGAGGAGGAACGCGAGGAAATTGTCGCACAACTAGAGGACGTGGTTGCGTCCATTGACCCTGTGGCGCTTCGAGAGGAAATCCTACAACTAGGAAAACTTATCGTCCAAGCATGTGAGCTAGAGGAGCGAGAAGTTGAGCGCAAATTGGTTGTTCTGAAGGATGTGCTCACAATGCGGGGCGTCTTCAGCGACCCCAAGATGAAGCTGCTTCTTTTCACCGAGCATAAGGACACACTCGATTTTCTAGCTGGTGACGGGAAAGAGGGGCGTCCGTTAGGAAAGCTGGTGAAGTGGGGTTTGTCCGTCACTCAGATTCACGGCGGCATGAAGATCGGGGACCGTGACAGTCCTGGAACGCGAATCTATGCCGAACGCGAATTCCGTGAGAATTGCCAAGTGCTTGTCGCAACGGAAGCCGCCGGCGAGGGAATCAATCTTCAGTTCTGCTGGTTGATGGTCAATTACGACATACCGTGGAATCCGATGCGGCTCGAACAGCGTATGGGGCGAATTCATCGCTATGGACAGGAGAAGGACTGCCTGATCCTGAATTTTGTCTCGACCAATACTCGTGAGGGCAGGGTCCTCCAGAAGTTATTTGAACGTATTAAGAAAATCGAAGATGACCTAGACCCCAAACGCACAGGAACAGTTTTCAATGTGCTAGGAGATGTGTTTTCTTCCAATCAACTTGAGCGGATGCTCCGCGACATGTATGCGCGAAATCTTACGGAAGACGTCATCAAGAGCCGCATCGTTGAGCAAGTGGATACAGACCGGTTTCGAAAGATCACACATTCCGCGTTGGAGGGACTGGCAAAGCGCGAATTGAATCTCTCGGCAATCCTCGGAAAATCGGCGGAAGCCAAAGAGCGTCGTCTGGTACCTGAGGTTGTCGAAGACTTCTTTCTGCAAGCAGCTCCGGTAACTGGCCTCTACCCAAAGGAAATTCAGAAGGACAAGCATATTTATCGCATTGGACGAATTCCCCGCACACTCTGGCCCCTTGGAGAACGGCTGGAGAGTCGATTCGGAAAATTGGGCCGCGAGTATAAACAGGCTGCCTTCGACAAGAGATTCCTGACAGACGATCCGACACTCGAATGGATAACGCCGGGCCACGCGCTGTTCGAATGCGTGCGAGAAGATGTTTGGGAGCGCGTGCAGGACGATCTTTCTCGCGGGACAGTGTTCTTTGACATCAATTCAAAGCAGCCGGGGCGTCTGGACGTATTTTCTGCCGCCATTCGGGATGGCAGGGGAAATGTTTTGCATCGAAGACTGTTTGTTGTTCAGACGGAAATGACCGGCGCAATGACAGTGCGCCAGCCGACCTTGTTCTTGGATTTAGTTCCAGGTCCACAAGGAAGTGCGACGCCTGACGACTCCAGCCTGCCTGATCTTGGCCGGGTGGAACACGCCGTGGTTGAGGATGCTCTCCAGCCTTTCCTGGAAGAGATATCGGTGCAGCGGGAGAAGGAGATTTCTACAATCGCCAAGCATGTCGAAATCAGCCTCAACGCTTTAATCGACCGGCAAAATCTTCACATGGCCGAGCTGCTGGAACAGCAACAAAAAGGTGACGCTAGTCCGCTGCTGGCAGCGAATATCAAGACAACAGAAGATCGCCTGGACGAGCTTAACGGTCGCCTAGAGCGGCGGCGTGTGGAACTGAAGCAAGAGCGACACTGCACGATTTCCGACATTCGTCATCACGGAAGGGCTTGGGTTCTTCCTCATCCCGAACGGATGTCACCCGGAATCGCACCTATGGTGCGGGACGAAGAAATCGAACGGATCGCTGTGCAAGCTGTTATCGGCCATGAAGAGGCAAGGGGCTGGAAGGTTGAAAGCGTGGAAAAGGACAATCGCGGGTTTGATCTCATTTCACGAAAACCCCATCCCGAAGACCCGCAAACCGCGATTGAAGTCAGGTTCATTGAAGTAAAGGGTCGCGCGGCAGTAGGTGAGATTGCGCTCAGTTCGAATGAATACAAGACTGCCGAGAGATTGAAAAAAGACTACTGGCTGTATGTAGTTTTCAACTGCGCTTCAACTCCTGCGATTCACATTGTTCCGGACCCCGTGCGTCTCGGTTGGGAACCCATTGTAAGGATCGAACATTTCCACGTTGCGGCTGATGCTGTCCTCAAGGCGACTGCGCATGAGTAACTATTTCCCTGACAACATTGTGACCGCATTGAAAGAAGCGATCATCAACGTTTTTTGGAAGAAGCAGGATGTCAGAGCACTCTTTCAGAGATGCGATGTGGATGCCCAATTGATTGGGGCGCAGGATTGGAACAAGTACAAGTTTCACATCGTTTCACCAATCATCGATTCGCTAAACACCAATCCAACTGGAATTGGTCCGCTTCGACGAATGCTCCAGGAAACTCTTACATACAAGGACGGCGATCATCTTCTCTGGCTTTCAGACGGTCAAAAGCGCAAGCGTGAAGCTGAACGAAGTCTGGAGCATCTGCGTCTGTTGGTCAAAGACCACGACGCCGCCAAGCAGAGCGCAGAAGAACAAAAGCGGGCGCGCCTGCGGAAGGTCGAGGAAGCCCAGCGTGGTGCGCACTTTCAATCCAAGCTTTCCGAAATCCAGAAGAGGTTCATTGCGTTCTGCGGAAATACTGATCACAGAAAACGCGGTTATGGCTTAGAGGAATTGTTGTATGACCTCTTCTTTCTGTTCGATCTGAATCCGCGCGGCGCGTTCAAGCGAGTGGGAGAGCAGATTGACGGAGCATTTGTCCTCGCTGGAGACCACTACTTGCTAGAGGCCAAGTGGCAGGAGAAGCCTGTGATACTTGGAGACTTGCGTGATCTCGATGGTGCGGTAGGGTCGAGCCTGGACAATACACTCGGGCTATTTATTTCGATCAACGATTTCAGTCCGGAAGCAATCGAAAGCTATTCTCAGGGCAACCGGCCAAGGCTCATTTGCATGGATGGCGGAGATCTGATGGCAGTCCTGGAGGGCCGCATTGAGCTTCCTGACTTGCTTCAGCGAAAGAAGGATTTCGCGGTTCAGAAGCGGCGCGTGTTTGTGCGAGCTGGCGAGATTTTGAAAGGCTCTTCGTAAGTGATGACATCTTCAAACTACCCAAAGCGATTGATCGAGGTTGACTTACCGATCAAGCAAATTTCGGCACATGCGCGGCGCGAGAAGAGCATCCGGCACGGGCACATCTCTACTCTACATATATGGTGGGCGAGACGGCCTTTGGCAGCTTGCAGGGCGGTCATTTGTGCCGCACTGTGGCCCGATCCAGTGGACTTGCATTGTCCCCAGAGATTCCGTGATGAGGCTTCCCGACTTATAAATGAGTTCGCGCGGAAAGCAATCAGTGACAAAGAACTGGCAGCGCATTGCTCCCACGAGAGCTGGACCAAGTGGCAGAAGTTATCGAGTTCAGGAGGTCTGGATTCGACCAAGGAGGCGCATTGGAACGTCCTGCGTTTTGCTCTGCTTGACTTCATAGCGGACTTTGCGAATTGGGATAATTCAAATATTCCTGAATATTTAGAATCTAGCCGCGCACTCACGCAGGTCGCTCACGAAACGTTAGGTGGTGAACTTGGCACGCGGCCGGTTGTGCTGGACCCCTTCGCAGGCGGAGGCTCAATTCCTCTCGAAGCCTTGCGCGTTGGAGCGGATGCCTTTGCCAGCGACCTAAATCCTGTTGCAGTGCTGCTCAACAAAGTAGTCCTTGAGTATATTCCGAAATACGGCCAGCACCTGGCCGACGAGGTTCGTAGGTGGAGTGAGTGGATATATGGGCAACTAACGTCCGCGCTCCGCACGTATTATCCGGAAACAGCCGCGGGTGATTCAGTAGGAGCGTTCCTCTGGGCGCGCACCATTCTGTCTGAGGCACCAAGTCGGGATAAATACCCAGTAGAAGTGCCCTTGCTGCGGTCGCTGCTCCTTCTTAAGAAGCCAGGGCGTTACCAAGCCTTGCGGTGGATCCGTGACAAGGACGGCCGTGTCCAATCCGAAATAGTCTCTGCGACTTATGCAGACGGCAGAACGCTAAAGGTTTGCAGACCACTACTTGAAGTGTTTCAGCCAAGTTCGCCTTCGGAGGTAGAGAAGGGCACCTCTTCTGGCGGCGCAGCAACTTGCCCGATTACGGGTTACACGACTGCTGTAGAGAGCGTTCGACGCCAATTGGTCAACCGACGAGGAGGCGCGGAAGATGCTCGCCTTCTCTGTGTAATCGCATCCAATTCGACTACATCAGGACGTAGTTATGCAGCTCCAACAGGCAAGGACCTGGAGGCGGCCCTCCATGCAACGAGCGAACTCAAACGCCGAATGGCCGAACACGTTGGCACCGAATCGTTGATGCCAGATGGCCAACTGAATCATCTTCGTGGATTTTTCAATGTCGTGCTCTACGGCATGACAACTTGGGGTGACTTATTTTCTCCAAGGCAGGCACTGGGATTGACAACTCTTGTCGAACTTCTGCATCGTGTAGCCCCAAACGAATCCGATCCTGGGTTCAAAACAGCAATTCAGACTTGCCTAGCCCTTGCATTGGACAGATGCGCGGATAAATGTGCAAGTTTGGTCGTGTGGGATAACACTCGTGACATGGCAACGCACGTTTTTGGCCGTCAAGCGTTGCCGATGATTTGGGATTTTGCCGAAGTCAATCTTCTCTCCGACAACGGGTGGAACGGCGCTTCAGAATGGGTATTACGGGTGATTGAAAGGAATGCTGAAGCGAGGCTTCCCGAAGGTACAGTAGCCAACGCCTCTGCAACAAATCATCCGTTGCCCGATGATTCGGTTGATGCAGTCGTAACCGATCCTCCTTATTACGCGGCAATACCATACGCTGATTTATCGGATTTTTTCTACTCTTGGCTCAAGCGAAGCATCGGCCATTTGCACCCCGACCTATTCCGAACAGAACTCAGCCCAAAGGATGACGAGTGCGTTTCACTTTCACACCGAGCCGCAATGTATCGCCACAAGGATAGCGACTGGTTTGAACAGACGATGGCGAGAGCATGCACTGAATGCCGTCGAATAGCTAAGCTCTCTGCTGTTGGCGTGTTCGTGTTCGCTAACAAGGAGACAGCAGGATGGGAAGCCATGCTCGGAGCACTGGTCAGTTCCGGGTGGATTATCACGGGATCGTGGCCGGTTGATACTGAGATGGGCAACAGACTCCGTGCCCAAAACTCTGCCGCGCTCGCTTCATCCGTCCATCTTGTCTGCCGTCCTCGTGCGGTCGATCCTGATTCCTTGGGCGGGTCTCCAGTTGGGGATTGGCGAGATGTTCTTAGCGAGTTGCCGAAGCGAATCCAAGACTGGATGCCGCGACTTGCGGCCGAGGGTGTTGTGGGAGCAGACGCAATTTTTGCTTGTTTGGGTCCAGCGCTAGAGATTTTTTCTCGATATGCCAGTGTGGAAAAGGCGAGCGGCGAGGTGGTCCTCCTGAAGGAGTATCTGGAATACGTGTGGGCGGCCGTAGCTAGAGAAGCCCTCAATATGATTTTTGCGGGAGCCGATGCGTCTGGGTTTGAGGAAGATGCGCGACTCACGGCGATGTGGTTGTGGACGCTTTCTACTGGATCGGATGGAACGAATGTAATGGAGGAGGACGAAGAGAACGAGGGAGATTCCGGTAAGAAACCGAAGCTGAGCGGATTTGTATTGGAATATGACGCAGCCAGGAAAATCGCTCAGGGTCTAGGCGCACACATGGAGCAGTTGACCAGTTTGGCAGAAGTCAGTGGCGACAAGGCCAGACTCCTCCCTGTGTCTGAACGAGCGCGATATCTTTTTGGCAAAGACGAGGGCGCAACACCAACAAAACGCAAAGGGAAGCCAAAGCAGCTTTCTTTGCTGGATGTTATTGGGGAGAAGGATGAATCGGATGCATCGGAAGGTGGGTCGCGGCTGGGCACCACCGTCCTCGACCGTATTCACCAAGGAATGATCCTCTTTGGAGCCGGTCGAGGCGAGGCTCTCAAGCGCTTTTTGGTGAACGATGGCGTGGGCCAAGACCAGCGATTCTGGCGCTTGGCCCAAGCCCTTTCAGCTCTCTACCCGAAAGGAACTGATGAAAGACGCTGGGTGGAAGGCGTGTTGGCAAGGAAGAAGGGACTGGGCTTCTGATGGCGCATGCGCTTGCCGAACGCTGGTTTGCGAAATTCATGGAAACGGTTCGCGGTCACGATGCCGCAGGGCTGCTGCGCGAAGCGGCGATGAATGCACAACTAGGGGAATGGACGCGAGCATTGACATCGGTTGTTGTCGCAACTTGCGAAGCGATGGAGTGGAAAGGTGCCGCAAAGGGGCATAAGTCTAGCCTCCTCCCGGTCTCGCAGCAAGAATACTTGGGGCTCGATGCAATTGCCTTCGAGTCGGTTGGAGAACGGCGCTGGCGATTTCCGATTGCTGTTTTTGAATTGGAAAATAGTGTGAGTGACGACCGGGTTGCCTACTCATTGTGGAAGGTCCTGTGCATTCGTGCGGAACTGCGCGTTGTGTTCTGCTACCGCCAGGATGGAGCCGAAGGAGCGAAGCTAGTACGACATCTCTGCGCTCAGGCTGCACAGGCGATGGAGCTATCGGAACGAGCCGCCCTGCCTGGCGAGACCCTTGTTGTTGTCGGCTCGCGGGATGAATCGAAAACGTTTCCCTATGGCTTCTTTAAGGATTGGATATACGACACCAACGTAGGACGCTTCGGTCGAGCTTGAAATTGGAGGACAAGTGATGGCCCTCAAACCCTGGTACAAGGTCGTAACACCGCGCGAAGATTTGCGCGAAGGAAAACCGCTCGACGCTGCGGAGTTTGCAGTCCACCTCGATCAGGTGCGCGACGGGCGAGCGCCGTCGGACTATCAGAGACCCGAACAATTTTTCGAGCGGACCTATCTCACTCAAACCCTTTCAACGCTAGGCGCTCAAGTCATTCGGCGCCTGTCGGGTGAAAAAACTGAGACCTCTGCCGTTTTCAACATGGCGACCCAGTTCGGAGGAGGCAAGACTCACGCGTTGACGCTGCTCTACCACTTGGCCAGAGGCGGCGCGAAAGCCGACAAGTGGGCTGGTGTGCCGAAGTTGCTTGAGAAAGCAGGGATTTCGTCTGTCCCTGAAGCGGCTACGGCGGTGTTCGTTGGAACCGAGTTCGACTCACTCACCGGACGCGGAGGGAGCGACGGGACACCGTTGCGGAAAACTCCCTGGGGAGAAATCGCGTTTCAACTAGGAGGGGAGAAGTCGTTTGCCCTCGTTGCCGAGCACGAAAAGCAGTTCATCGAGCCGAAAGGCGATGTGATTCGGGCGATGTTGCCCAAGGATCGGCCTTGTCTGATTCTGATGGATGAGATCATCAACTACGTCAGCACGTATCGTAAGAAGGGGTACCACAATTCGCTCTACAATTTTATTCAGGCGCTCTCGGAAACGGTGCGGGGACAGGACAATGTTGTTTTGGTGGTATCGATTCCGGCGTCCGAACTTGAGTACACATCCGAAGATGAAGCGGACGAACAACGATTCAAGAAGCTTCTAGATCGCGTTGGCAAGGCCGTGATGATGTCGGCTGAAGCCGAGACCTCTGAAATTATCAGGCGGCGACTTTTTGAGTGGCATGGCGTACCGGACGAAGCACGCGAGGCAATTGCAGAGTATGCGGACTGGATTCTCGAACACCGGCAGCAGATTCCCGAATGGTTTCCAGTTGATGGCGGGCGCGAAGCTTTCGCCGCGACCTACCCGTTTCATCCTTCGGTTTTGTCAGTCTTTGAGCGGAAGTGGCAAGCACTACCTCGCTTCCAAAGAACACGGGGCATCTTGCGTTTATTGGCTCTATGGGTGTCGAAGGCTTATCAGGAAGGATTCAAGGGCGCACATCGCGACCCTCTGATCGGGATCGGCACCGCCCCATTGGAAGACCCTATGTTTCGTGCGGCTTTGTTCGAGCAATTGGGGGAGCCACGCCTTGAGGGTGCAATTACGACTGACATTTGTGGCAAAAAAGATTCTCACGCTATCCGCCTCGACAAGGAAGCAGTGGAATCGATTCAGAAGGCACGCCTTCATCGTAAGGCAGCGACGACAATCTTTTTCGAATCGAATGGCGGACAAACCCGTGTTGAAGCGACCGTGCCCGAGATTCGCCTTGCTGTTGCAGAACCGTCCCTGGATATTGGGAACGTTGAGACTGTCCTCGAATCGCTGACCGAGGCTTGCTACTACCTGACCGTTGAGCGTACGCGTTATCACTTCAGCTTAAAAGAGAACCTCAATAAACGATTCGCTGACAGGCGGGCCAGCATTCAGCCGCCGAAGATTGATGAGCGGGCGCGTACGGAAATTCAACGAGTGTTCAGCGCTGGATCAGGATTGGAATGCGTGTATTTTCCTGAACAGAGCGGGCAAATACCCGACCGCCCGGTACTCACTCTGGCCATCCTTGGACCGGATATTTCGATGCAGGACAAGACGAAAGCCATGCAGATGGTCGAATCAATGACGAGGGAGTGCGGCGGATCTTCGAGGACATTCAAGAGCGCATTGTTGTGGAGCATCGCAGATTCTGCCGGCTCGATCCACGACGAAGCAAGAAAGGTCTTGGCTTGGGAAGATATAGAAGACGAGCAGGAAGATTTGAATCTTGATGAAACGCAGAAGCGCCAATTGAATGAAAACGTAAAGAAAGCGCTGCGGGATCTCAAGGAAAGCGTGTGGCGGACCTACAAAAACATCGCGCTATTGGGAAAGGACAACCAGCTGCGTATCGTGGACCTTGGACTTGTTCATTCGAGCGCAGCGGATTCGATGGTTACGTTCATTCTCGAACGATTGCGGAAGGATGGAGAAGTCGAAAAAGGTATCAGCCCCAATCTGTTGGTCAGGAACTGGAATCCCGCGTTCAAGGAATGGAGCACAAAGGCGGTGCGTGACGCGCTGTTTGCTTCCCCCTTGTTCCCTAGGCTTCTCAACCCTGAGTCGATAAAGGAGACGATTGCGCGTGGAGTCGAGGGGCAGGTGCTCGCATACATCGGAAAATCTGCTTCGGGTGACTATGAGCCCTTTCGCTATGGCGGCAGCCTCAATGCGCAAGATGTAGAGATTTCTGATGACATGTACATCGTGACGCACGAGACGGCTGAGAATTACAAGAAACTGAAGGAAAAACCGCCGGTACTCACGTCGCTGGTTGTCTCGCCAGGTAGTGTGCAGATTCAGCCCGGCAAGAAACAGGCTTACGTTGTGCGAGGGCTGGATCAATACGGCCAGGACATTGCGGCTGCTGGCGTTGAGTGGAAGGCGACAGGTGGCACGATTGATGGGGACGGTGTGTTCACGGCCGCGCAAGACGAAGGAGGTTTTGCGGTTACGGCCAGCAGTGAGGCCGTCAAAGGCTCGGCGATGTTCGATGTCGTCAAGCCTGGTTCGAAACCACCGCTAACACCACGGCCAGCGATAACGCCAGGAGCGCTTAGGTGGACTGGTGAAATTCCAGCTCAGAAGTGGATGAATTTCTACACTAAGGTGCTCTCCAAGTTCGCGGGCGCGCAAGGACTGAAGTTGACTTTGAGCATTGAAGTAAGCCCCGAAGGTGGAATTTCTTCGCAAAGAATTGAAGAGACTCGAATGGCATTGCAGGAATTGGGGCTAACCTCAAATCTCGAAACGCACTGAAGGAAGGCTTAACAGAGGCAACTCGGCGAGATGGACACACCCGTAAGCTAACTCTGCTCTCTGCAATTCTCGCTCGTAGATTTTAGACGGTCTCACTTTTCGGTGCGTTTTTCGCAGGACGCGACCCTAAATAGGCACCGAATACTCCTCGGTCAGACATGTAACGAAACCGAACCATTCGTCTCCAAGCGAGCCGCGCAACGAGAATGAGAACCACGATAAACCCGGCAAGTAGCAAAAGGAAAGTAGCGAGGGAATGAGTTCGATCAGATGTCAGACGGAGTGCAGGAGCTATGCCACACACCGCCAGAACTAGGAACGAACGAGCGAAGTCAGAGCTCGCAACGAACACATCTCGCTTAGAAAATGCGTCGCCGATCCTCGTCAGGCAATAGTCGAACGCTGAATCGACACTGGCCAAAGTGAGCCCTGACTCTGCCCATATGGCGCTCTTGATCGATTCCCCTTCTCCGCCATCCCAAACCTCATCCCGCCCCTTCTTAAAAAACCTATCGCCGCGAATTCTTTTTACCCCCCAGTCGGCCAGTTCTTGAATGAAGTGCCCGACCACGAAAGAGGCCGCAACAAACAGCGTGAACGAAACCGGATGCAAAGTGCCTAAAGTGACCACGAACTGGCGCCACCCTCGCACCGTAATCCACCCCTCACAGATCACGAACATTCCCGGTACCACCAAACCCAGGAAGTCATAGATTCCTAGCTTGAAATTCGATACGTCCACGACACTCTCGCTCCAGAGCACTTATTCGCGGGAAATCAGAAGTGTTCTAATGCATTCAAGCATGCAGCATACGCAACACTGCGGTCAGACAAATCGCACTCGATTCTGAGAATCGTCCGTGATGCCGAGCCAACATTGATCTTGATCTCACGACCGCCGGGACCCAACGGATAAGAAACAGCGACGACCTTCGAATTCGTGCCGCATGTGATGGTGATGACTCCGTCTCTACGCGTTGCGTGAAGGTTCTCGCCGAACCGATCCGTGAAAAATCTCTTGTCTTCGGCTAGAGTCTTCTTACCAATGTCTGTTTCGTGCCATAGCGCAGCTGCGGCCTCAATATGCTCTTTGCGTAGTGAATGACCCGTGATGTCCGCAAACCTGCTCGGGAAATCTGCAATCGTGATATCGCTAGTAATTTTGTAGAAATCCTCTTCATTCCGAACGAATAAAAAGTGATCAATCCAACTTGTATCATGGGAGTGCCGCGGGAGTTGCTTCACCAGAGACGCGACAAATACGTCCGGGCGATAGGCCCTTTTATTGACCGTCTTAAAGTAGCCTTCGATATCGCCGTCGCTCAAACGATCGAGGCCATTGCAATGATGGCTATGCCAAGTACCAACGTGTTCGACATTACTGTCCATGCTTTCAGCGTGCCGAAACATCTTTTCCTGAAACTCTCCATCGGGAAGAAATTCAACCGCGGTTCGCCTAGCGTTTGGACCGCCGGGCAAAAAATCCGTGATGATGACTCTATAATTGCGATCGCTACCTTTTTCTTGCTTGGTCAAATCGATGTAGCCAATATACTTTCCGCCCTCCTCACTTGTTGGGTAGCGGTGCAGTTCGTGCAGGATGTACTCAAAGACACGTCGGTCAAAAATGATGTCGACATGCGAGGGCATGTTCTCAAGCATAGAGCCGCGTTCTGCCCCGCGTCCTAGGCGTGGCATGCGCAGTCCTTTTGCGAACGAATTAGCATGGGGCGAGCAGTTTTTAGGCGTCCGCTCGTCTCGTTACCCGGTATCGTGCGATTGTAGTGGATCACCCAATTCCCGCCTGAATAGCCGGGCTTACCGTCAATCATGACATCGAGGGCCATCCTGGCCTGAATCAGCGCGATAGAATTAATATCCAACGACAACCCTGAAGCTTGAAAATCGGGCAGACTCATTCCGTAAATGGTTTCTTGCTCCTCTGCGGTTGGTTGAATCGTTAAATTGATATTGAGTCCCATTTGGGCAGCAATCTTATCCATACATTCAAAACAGCCGCTGTATCCAGGAATGTAGGCGTAAACCTCACCGCCGAACCCTTGACGAAAAACACTTGCTGTTATGCACGGTTTCTTGTGTTCAATCGCTAGGCTATTTACGAACAATCGAACCGCTCTAGTGTCTGCACAACAGAGAACTAAATCGCACGCATTGAGGTCTCCGTGAATTGCTTCCGCTTTGAAGACGTCCTCCGGCCGAACGGTCACTTTCGCCTCTGGATTCCGGTCCAATATCCATTCTCTTTGAATTTCAACTTTGAGGCGTCCCAAGTCCCTTCTGCTTCGAGGATGTTTCACGAGATTTACATCCTGCAGCGTATCGGGGTCGTAAAGAATCCAATTTCGCACACCGTTCATTGTCAAATGGTCGCAAACAGGAGCTCCCCCACTACCTAGGCCAATCTGAAGGACGACCTTCCCCTCCAATGACTTAGGGGACAAGAGGTGCTCAATTCTGCTGAAATTGAGGCTCAATGTGGCTGTCCTAATCCGGGCCAAAAATTCCCGTTTCGTTTCCAGATCTCATATTTACCAAGCCAGATGGCGGCCTTCGCGATTATCAACGCGATAGTAAAATGCCGCCGCCACTGGTCGGAACGCATGACGCACATGCTGCCGTCGTTAAATTGATGCGGCGCAGATGGATGAATGGGCCATCCTTTCGGCTTGATTTTCGGAAGATTAAAAGGATAGTTGTTGAGCTCAATTCTCAACCCATACGTATTCTTGTACTGCGTATCCAGGGCACCCTCCGCGGCAACGATAGTATTGCTGCTGGAGAGCAATTTGAATGCAGGAAACAATCGCAGCTTTTGCTGTTCATAAGGCCAGCGGTTCAACAATTCCGATGCAGTCAGAGTCAGTTGATCGGAGCTTATCTCAATCATCCGAATATTCCCCTTCGGGATCACGCAAGACAGTGCTCTTGAGCTGGTTTGGTGTATAACCCACGGCGTGAACTACGCCGTTTTCATCAATCTCGATAACCTCTTCTTCTCGTTGGTTAGTAAGCACTCTTTCTGAACTGTGCGTATTCTCAGCCATTTCTCCGTCCCTCCTTAGCTTAAGGCCGCAACCGCAGCCTGGGTCTCAGACACGACGACATTGTTGTTTCGCGTTGTAGAAACTGGCGCAACAAGTTCATACTTCGCCGTCGCGTCGGTATCACAGGGGATACCGTCCGAAATAATGATCCGTTGTGGTCGCATGGTTTTCAGGATTCTCTGCGAGTAGCCACTTTCGCGGCCATGATGGCTCGCGAGGAAAATCGAAGTTCCTTCCAACTGTTTGGCATCGACTGAGTCCCACTGTTCCTCTTGGGTGTCACCGGTGATGATGAGTTTAGATTTTCCGGTGACAACCGAAAAAACAACCCCGTTATTGTTCACGTCGTCGCAAGTCCCCTCAAGGAACGGCAACACCGGGGCAAGGATCGTTATCTGCGAATCGCCGATCTTTACAATTTGACCGGCGTGCACTGCCATAGGGTTGCAATATGAGAGTTGCGCGTTTCGGAGCTTCTCGTAAAATGTCCAATCGTCAAAAATAGGATCAGGCTTGAAGTACCTGCCACAGTGCCAGAGAAGCTTAGGCTGAAAGAATTCGCACACGTCTTGGAATCCCGTCAGGTGATCTTGGTGGGGGTGGGTGACGACCACGATATCCAACTTCTTGATCTTTTGCCGCAGGAATTCGAGAGGAGAAAGCCGTTCTGCCGAGCATCGGCAATCAACCATCATGTTAATTCCATTCGAGAATTGGATCAGGGTCATATTCCCTTTATCGACGGCGAAAAACGTGAAAATCGGCATCATTAGTCCACCACTCTCTCTGGTATCAAATGATACGATTTGGATAGACGCTTGTCAACTACCATGAAGTCTGGTATCATTTGGTACAGAAATGGAGCAGTTTGCCCGAAGGAACGTATGGTTAGGTACTTAGTGGCGGTCAAATAGTGCTGCCGCACTTGGGAGGTGTGAATATGATGCCAACCGGCAAGGCTGAGTGTGGACCCAATTGACTTCTCTGCTGCCAAGCACTTGGCTGCCATCTCCAAGATCTTGGAATTGGCCCGGTTGCCGTATCGATGCAATGTTACGAAGCGCGCAACGGAGGATATCGTTAGGCTTAGGCTTACCAAGGCGGCGGTTCTGGAAGCTGTCTGCGACCATTTGGAGCGGCAAAAGCCTACATACGTGCTGATGCAGGACTGGGGCATTGAGGCCTACGTTATGCTCCCGTGTTTGATAGATGTCCACGAACTTTACGTCAAAGTGCAGATCCCGCCCTGCAACGCCGGATCTGACCAGGAGTTAGTAATCATTTCGGCGCATAAACCAGAATACGAACCGAAAAGGAACGTCGATGCCAAAAGAAAAAAGTAGCACTTGTCTAGTTTGCGGCGCAGGCGGTTTGGAACAAATTGCCGGTGAGTTCAAGACTCAAATTGACGGCCCTGACGGGCGTCCGATGACTTTGTCTGTCCCAGGCTTGACTTGGCGTCATTGTAAGTCTTGCGGTGAAGATCTATTGGATGAGAATGCGTCGGAAGCCATCACCAGGGCGCATCGGGCAGCACTCAAGCTGCTTACAGCCGAAGAGATTCGTTCCCTTCGCCAGAGGCTTGGAAAGACACAGGCGCAAATAGGTGAGTTGTTAGGAATTGGCGAAAAAACCTACTGTCGATGGGAGTCAGGAACACATTTCCAGTCTGAGGCCTTTGATCGTTATCTTCGACTTCTCCAAGAACCTGAGGTTGTCGATCTCTTGAATGAGATTAAGCTTAACAAGGAAGGAGCGATGCAATCGGTGGCTTCCAAATTTACGTACCTTAAGGTTTCTGCGTACCAAAATGTGAGTGAGAGTCGCAAACGATGTTCACCAGCGGCTTGGTTCGCGTTGAAGTCAGCGTAGACAAGGTTCTCGTGTTCACAACCACATTCTACTCATTCAAAGGTGGCGTTGGCCGGACATTAGCCTTAATGAATGCGGCCCATCGCCTGAGCAAGCAGGGTAAGACTGTTTTCGTATTGGATTTCGATCTAGAAGCGCCGGGCGTGGACGTATTTTTTAAGCCTAAGCAGGCTGCTCCCGGTTTGCTTGATTGCATAGCTCAGTACTTAGAATCGGGCTCGGTTCCGCCCTTGCAGGAATTTGTAAGGGAAATCCCTTGGAAGACTCCAGGGAAAGTTCTTTTTATGTCCGCCGGTCGACGCGACCAGAATTACCAATCTCTCCTTGCGAAGTTGAATTGGAAGGAATTCTACGCACAGCACCAGGGTTTTTATTTTGTGGAGAATCTAAAAGGGGCTATCCAGGTTCTTTATCAGCCTGATTACGTGCTCGTCGACTCGCGCACCGGCCTTACTGACATATCCGGCATTTGCACCTTACAGCTCCCGGATCTTGTTGTGCTTCTCTATGGATTAAATGAACAGAACTTGGTCGGGACCGCGCAAATATATCGGACGATCATGCAAAACCCGCACGGAAGGTCAATACAAACTCTTCTTGTCGCATCGCCCGTACCAGATGTGCCATCCGCATTCGTCGGCATCAAAGAGGAAAGATTCAAGCGCGCGAACCAGTTGTTGAAATCAGATCCAGATCTCATCCTTCCTTATAATCCGTTCATGGCTTTCAAGGAAACAATCGACCCATCAGAGATGGGTGCGTTTCTCAATCAAGCTTACGATCATCTTTGCGAGCGCATCATATCTCGCAATAAGGCCGACATATCCACTCTTCTAGACGAAGCGAAGAATGCCAAAGACGGAGGCGACTTCAAACAAGCCCAGGCAATTTACAGACAGATTTTGGCGGCCAATCCTGACGATCCTCGGGCCTGGACGGAATATGGATCGTTTTTGCGAGCCGCTGAAAGATATGACAAAGCCTTAAAGGCATATCACAGAGCGGAGAAGCTTAAAGCGCCAGCGAGTATTTATGGGGACATTGCTGTCACGCTTGTTTACGTGGGAGAGTTCAAACAGGCTCAGCGGTACCTCTCAAGGTTTCTGGCCTCGGATTTTGATCCAACGGCGGCATTTCAGATCGGACGCGCGTTTGCGTTTCATGACCAAGCTGAATCAGCTATCGAGGTCTTCAAGAAACTCTCTGACAAGGATCGAGAGATGGCGGCAGTTACGTCGAGAGAGATCGGCAATCTATATCTGCGCCTTGACCTGCCAAAGAGAGCTCTCCCTTACTACAAGCAGTTATTGAAAAAATCTCCTAACGACCTTGCGGGTGCCTACAACATGGGCGCTGTGCTTATTCGATTGGGACGAGAGTCGGACGCGAAATACTGGTTTCAGAAGGCTATCGGCTTGTTCGAGCGACCGGAATCGCGCAGCAATCTGCCGGGAGAAGCAGCTAGTCGGCTTCAGATGATGAGCCAAGCGTACGCTGCGACAGGAGCCGCTGGGCAAGCGATAGGGTTACTAAACGAGGCCATTTCAAAATTGAATAGAGTTAAAACAGATGTGTTCTCATCGTTGCGGTACAAAAACATATCGCGCGAGGACTTCATCGAAGAGAGTCGGCGTCTGCTTGCTGATTTCATGAAACGGGCGCCAGCAAGCTCGGAGCGCATAAGGCTTAATTCGTCATCCAATTCAGGAGTGGCCGCGGTTACGGAAGTGAAAAAAGGTGCACCCCTTAGGCCAGATTCCAAGAAGGGATCACGCAAAGAAAGCGGAGTTCTAGCTACTGACGAAAAATCATGATTAGACCTCGTTTGAAGAAGACACCCTTCTGACAACCGCCATCCTCTTTACTTACGCGTCGCCGGGGGTTCGAATCCCCTCTCGTCCACGAGATTCAAGTCTCGCCTGCAACCGGAACTTCGGGCCTGGAATTAACTAATGCGGTTTGAGAAATTCAGTAACTCGGCCAAATCTGGGTACAATAAGGGGACGATAAGAATTGACATCCGGTACCTTGTGGTATCAAAAGATGTCCGCCGACACCGTTTGATATCAATCGTTTACATCACAACGCTGCCCTGTCACGGCAGAGGTCGCGAGTTCGAGTCTCGTCGTCCCCGCCATTCTTTTCAAGCACTTGCGGAAAGTATGGCTTTCCGGTGTGGGAACAAAAAGGAACATTAAGAAGAATCAATTCCCTCCTCCCGCCTCAGCAGTTTGAATCCGCTTCGGCAAAATCATTCTGACAACTTTGGTTTGCGCTTCTCTCTTCGCAGGCGTCAAAGCTTGCGTGTAAGTGTCGAGGGTTATTCGGCTGTTGGCGTGTCGTAGAGATTCTTGAACGACCTTCACGTCCTCGCCATTCGCCTTCAAGTGAGTTGCATAGCTGTGCCGAAACGTATGCCAACCAATCGGCGTGTTAATACCGCACCGCTTGGCCGCGGGGCGAATGTGTCGACGCAAGAGATTCTCGGGCCAGTAAGGTTGTTTGCCCCGCAGTGCCGGGCTCGCAAACACCCAATCGTGCTCGCGATCGAACGGCGACATTCGTCGCCATGCTAGAAGCGATTGAGCCAAGTCCGGGTCCAGCGGCAGTGGCTTTCGTGAGGCTTCCGTTTTGAGGTCGCCTATGACCTGGTGTACGACTCCACGATTAAGAGAGATCTCAAGCGAGTCGAAATTGATGTCTCGCCATTTCAAGCCGAGAAGTTCGCTTGCCCTCAAGCCTGTTGCCGCGGCAAGAAGAACCATCTGTCTGTATGGATGTTGGAGTTCGGTCAGCAAAGCGCTAATCTCTGCGAGGTCTAAGACGCTGGGAATAACCTCACGTTTTGCGCTTTGCCGCACAAGCGAGATCGGATTCTTCTCCGCCCACTCGTGACGCATGGCATGACTGAAAATGGCACTCATGATGTTCCGAAGCTTCGCTTTCGTTCCGGCGGCCATTGGAAGGTTGCCGAGCCATTCCTCGACGGCAACTGACTTGACTTCGGCCAGCAGGTAATTTCGCCACCGAGGAAGTATCCAGTTGTCCAAATAGCATTTGTACGCCGCTTTTGTTGAGTACGCCCTCTTGTCGTTGTCCTCGGCCAGTTCTCTCTCCACGTAATGAGCAATTAACTGCTCGCAGGTCAGTGGTTGAAGTAAGGATCGAGGAGTTTCCTTGTTGACGTGGATTCGAAGTGAGTCCGCTGCTTTCTGAGCTGCAGACCTGGTGGAATACTCCTCCACCGTCCCCACGACAACCTTGCGGTTTGTTCTTTCCCCGTCCGGTTGCGTCTCGCGCCACCGAAAAATCCAAACATCCGGGCCGTTGTTCCGTCCTTCACGTGCAATGCAACCTTGCTGATATCGTATCCGCTTGAACATTGGGCTCTCGCTTCTCCTCAGTTCTAGCGGACGGATTGGCATCTTGAATTTATCTGAACACGAAGCCATGCGTCTAGCTCCGATTCACGAAAATACCAATGTCCTCCAATCTGGTATCCGGGTATCCTACCCAGCCGCGCGTATCGTTGTAAGGTTTTGACATGAAGATTTCCTAGCAACGTCGCGGCTTGCGTGGTACTGATCAAGGCTTCAAAGGCCTGTCCACGTTCCGCATGCAATGGCACACGTCGTCTTGAAGTATCCGCGCCCACATTCGCTGCGTTTTCTCCCCCTGTGGCCACGTGTTGTGCGGCATTCGGGGACAGCGCGGAATTTTCGTTGGCACCCTGATGATTAGGTTGGGCATCAGTCACCACATCTACTGGGCTTGAAGCCTCGATGATAGCCACTGCAGAGCGTGAGTCAGGTCGTCTATTCGACGCTGGGTTCTCCCGCGTACCGATTTGTAGGCGGCGGTGCATGGGTCTTTATTTCAATTCCAGATGGAACGATTCTCCTTTCGACATTGGTTCGAGCTTGTTGGGGTGTTCGCGTGTGAGCCAAGACTGAAACTCTTTGTCTTTGCTATAGACAAGCTTCAACGCTTCGGTGACGACGTATGATGGTGTGCAATCGAGAAACTCAGCATACTTTGCAAGCTTTGTCCTTGCCTCATCATCGAGCCGTAGTTGGACAACTGTGGTTTTGGGCTGTCTGGGTGGTGCTTTCAGTATTGCCATCGAGATCCTCTCCTCTCTTTATCTGGAATTGCATTTGCTCCGCATTCAGGATTGATTACATCTTCGTATGCACGCGGGCAAAACACGGCCCCGAGCGGCTCGGGGCAGGCGGGAGCGACCCCACAGAACTTTGGGCGGCTGAAAGCCGTCAAAAGTGGGGTCGCTCCCGCCCGTCCGAGTGTCTTGCCCCCGTGCAGATTCTTTGCCTTCGCTCTACCCATCTGCTTATTTCTCTTCTGCTTGTCGTGCATTCCCTTCGAAAGCTGGTTTGAAAGCTGAGCCGAAAGTCCGTTGTACCTTGTCTGTCACCTCTGACTCCATGGCTTTCCGATTCCGACCCGGGACTCTCGCCTCAAAAAGGGCGGCTTGGCCGTCCACGAGTTCAGTGCGAAACGACACTTCCCGCCTCGGCGCCAGCCTGCGAAATTCCTCGGTGACAGCGCCAGCCGTGACTTGGCCGTGCAGCCATTGGCGATATCGAATGTCGGTCAGAGCATCATCGAATCGTTTCGACGCTTCATTCAGGAATTCGATCTGTTCGGCGCTCAGCTTTTCGTATTGCTTGGTTTCCCAGAGATGCCGGTAGTGGAAATAGCGCAGGCCTTCCACGCCCGGATCGGGATTCGTCGCGCACGGGGCCATCGCCAGAAACAGCTCCCGAGCCGCTGCGAGGTGCCTGGGACGCGTCGCGATGTAGACAAAATTCAGCTGCGGCACAGCCGAAAACAGACTGTTATACGCGAACAGATGTGTCTCGAAACTGGCGAGACTGAGGAGCCCCGGATCCACAAAACTGAAGGCAACCACAGGGGGAGAAGATGAGGATTCAGGAGGGAAGAACAGCGGGAATTTATCAACAAAATAACGGTCCGTGGCCTTTTCCCGGACCGCTCCCTTGTACCGCCTAGCAGGAAGCAGGGCTCGACCGATGGAGAGTTTCCGGCAGAAGTAGTCGACCTTCTCAGGCTCGGTTTCGAGATAGCGGTAATCGAGATGCGCCAGGACGAAATCCAGAACCGTCAACTTTGTGCGGATGTGTTCGACCGAATGCTCTCGGCGATTGCGGAGATTTTCCCGACCGATGGCTCGATACAGCAAGCGGGAGAAGAGGTGGTAGACACGACCGTTTCGAAGCAGTAGGCGGGCTGCAGCGTGCCCTTTCCCGAGCACTTTCTGCGTGAGGGCCATACTCTTCTCGCCGCTCTTGGCTCCGGTGAAGGCGAGGTACTGGCGAGCAGAGAAGTAGCCGGAGTGGGTGGCCACGAGATACACGAAGCGAGCTTCGTCCTCGGTGTAGCCGAAGCCGCGGAGGTTCTCGATGCTGGTTTCGGGAAAGTGCATGGTTCACAAACTCAGAATCGCGGTCATGATCTCGCGGTCGTCACGCACCCGGCGGAGGCCATCTGCGTCCTCCGACCGGGCGTAGATTTCAAAGCCGGCGCGAGCCTTTTCCGCTAGAGTTTCTCCTTGAGTTCGTAGTCCAGCTGAACCCCGAGCACCTTGCCTCCCTTGCGTTCGATCTCGTCGGCAGCCTTGTGATACAGGCGGTATAAGGCAGCATCGTGATCCGCTTCCTTGGGCTTCACAAAGCCCGAGTAGATGGCTTGATCGTCGAGTACGAAGCCGTGGCGACGAATCAGACGTTTACCTTGCTTTGTCAGAGTGAGAACCTGCTGGGACTCCTTCTTGAGTACGCTCGTATCTCGTCGTTCGACAAGCCGTTGATAAATGAGATTGCGTAGATCGCTGTCCATTCGTGAGCGGTCACCTGCGTAGGCCTGCTTCGCGATATCCTCGACAGCCACCACTCGAAACTTGCCGACTTCTGTGAGGGTGCGAATTTCTGATGGCCGGAGCGAATAGCTTCTGTCCCTGTTGCTGATTCCCGTACGCTCACGCTGCGCGAGAAGGTCAGCTTGCCGGGTATCGCGGGAGAGGGACGGGGGATTCGCTTCTTGGCGCTCGCGGCTCTGCGAGTCGAGATAGTCAGACTGGTATTCGGTTTCACGGATCTTTGCCAGTTTTATTTTGACGCCGGCCTCCGGTTGCGAGCTATTGCCTCGTCCTCGGCTTGATTCCCGACTGTGGCTGGAGGGTTCAGACTGCGATTGAGAATCGCGAAAATGGTGAATTTCAAATCCATCAAAGCCTCGTGACATCAAAGGACTCCTGTGGGTTTCACCTAACCACTGAAGAGGTAATCGACTGCAGAAAACGAAAAGAAAGCGTGCGCTGAGAAATAATTAGCATCATGGCGTGCGGTATTTGCGAAGAGCCTCTACTGATGTCCAGAACTTGTCTCGCTTTCTTCGTACAAGAAGACTTCTTCGACATTTTTCCCGAATATGCGGGCAATCTTAAAGGCTAGGTCCAGCCCCGGCTCATACCTGCCCGTCTCAATCGCATTGATACACTGCCGCGTCACGCCGACAGCGTCGGCGAGGTCGGCCTGCGACCACTCCTTTTCTGCTCTCAAGACACGAAGTCGAGTCTTCATTCTTGATACCGCCAGGAAAAAAGGATTAGGCCGATGCTCCACAAGGCGATCATCAACGCCGGAACCAGGAGCGAGGCTCCGGAAAGGAACCCGAATCGTTGCAGGATGCCAACAGCGAGTGAGAGGAGTAAGGAGCCGACAAAAGCAAAGCTCGTCGCTTCGTGGTTGATGAGTCTCTGATGTGTATCTGCAACTTTCAGGAATCGAAGGAAACTCCAAATTCCTCCGCCAGCCAGAACAATGCCAAGCACAAACAGCGCTAGTTGTGCAGGCTGACTCACCTTGACTGCCACGGTGAAAGTCCCGGTTGCAAGGAACACGAAAACATAGAACATGCGCAATGTGTTCCCGCGGCGCTTCTTGGAATGTTGCGGTCCCGCTAGGGTTGGCATGGCAAGGCTCCTTTGGCCAGTAGCAGAGTACTCTATTCGGGTCTATATGTCAACTATACAAGACTATAAGACGGTTTAAGATGCCTATCATGCTGTTTGGCTTGGGCTCATGGATGCTGGCCCGACAGCATCGGAAAAGAAGGCTGTATTTGGTTGTACGTTCAGCGGAAGTGTTTCGGGGCCGCCCTCTCCAAGCCAAACTACTGCGCGTGCTCAGGAGGGAGAGTTCGAAAGGCTGGGCAGCACGCAAACGCAGCGGGTCAACGTGCGGCTGGTAGCTGCGACCAATCGCGATCTAGCTGACATGGTCTCGAAGAAGCAGTTTCGCAGTGACCTTTAACCGCCTCAACGTGTTTCCAATCGCCGTGCCTTCTGCGAGACCGTCTTGCGGACA
>WNEZ01001483.1_pt1 | contig 29311 bp, 22 predicted proteins | sample 5400521 | NCBI WGS metagenome assembly WNEZ01 (sample SAMN13153339, study PRJNA577476) | soil metagenome | isolation source: 120 cm saprolite under Douglas fir tree site 2 hole 1 replicate 1 | place: USA:California | collected 2015-04-18 | reverse complement strand
GCCTCGCTCGACCAGCTGCTGCATCCGACCATCGATCCCAAGGCGGAGCGGCAGGTGATCGCGACGGGCCTGCCGGCATCGCCCGGCGCGGCCTCGGGCGAGATCGTCTTTTCGTCCGACGAGGCCGAGCTTCTCAAGACGCAAGGCCGGAAAGTGATCCTGGTGCGCATCGAGACGAGCCCGGAAGACATCCACGGCATGCATGCGTCGGAAGGCATCCTCACGACGCGCGGCGGCATGACATCGCACGCCGCCGTGGTCGCGCGCGGCATGGGCAAGCCGTGCGTCTCCGGCGCCGGCGCGATCCGCGTCGACTACAATCTCAACCAGCTCACTGCCGGCGGCGTGACGCTCAAGAAGGGCGACACCATCACGATCGACGGCTCGACCGGGCAGGTGCTCTCCGGCCGCGTCGCCATGCAGGAGCCGGAGCTGTCCGGCGAATTCTCGACCTTGATGAGCTGGGCCGACCGCGCGCGCAAGCTCCGGGTGCGCGCCAACGCGGACACGCCGAATGATGCGCGCGTCGCGGTGAAATTCGGCGCCGAGGGCATCGGGCTCTGCCGCACCGAGCACATGTTCTTCGACGAGGGCCGCATCCGCGCCGTGCGGGAAATGATCCTGGCCGACGACGAGAAGAGCCGGCGGGCCGCGCTCGCAAAGCTGCTGCCGATGCAGCGCAAGGATTTTTCCGAGCTTTTCGAAATCATGCAGGGCCTGCCGGTGACGATCCGGCTGCTCGATCCGCCGCTGCACGAATTCCTGCCGCATTCGCAGGCCGAGATCGTCGAGGTGGCGAAAGCGCTCGGCACCGATCCGAAGAAGCTCGCCGACCGCGCGCGCGAGCTTTCCGAGTTCAATCCCATGCTCGGCTTCCGCGGCTGCCGGCTCGCGATCGTCTACCCCGAGATCGCCGAGATGCAGGCGCGCGCCATCTTCGAGGCGGCGGTCGAGGCCGGCAAGCGCACCGGCAAGCCGGTGGTGCCGGAAGTGATGGTGCCGCTCATCGCGACGCGCGCCGAGTTCGACCTCGTCAAGGCGCGCATCGACGCCATGGCGGAGGCGGTCGCGCGCGAGACCAAGGCCAAGATCGGCTACCAGGTCGGCACCATGATCGAGCTGCCGCGCGCGGCGCTCAAGGCGGGCGAGATCGCCGAGAGCGCGGAATTCTTCTCCTACGGCACCAATGATCTCACGCAGACCACCTTCGGCATCAGCCGCGACGATGCGGCAAGTTTCTTGGGCACCTACACCGCAAAGGGGATCCTTCCGGTCGATCCGTTCGTGTCGATCGACCGCGATGGCGTCGGCGAGCTGGTGCAGATCGCGACCGAGCGCGGCCGCAAGGTGCGCAAGAACCTGAAGCTCGGCATCTGCGGCGAGCACGGTGGCGATCCCGCTTCGGTCGCGTTCTGCCACGAGGTCGGGCTCGACTACGTATCGTGCTCGCCCTTCCGCGTCCCGATCGCGCGCCTCGCCGCCGCGCAAGCGGCGCTGGGGAAAGCGCCGGCCAGCACGGCGTGAAGGGCACAGCGCCCGCGCTCCCTCTCCCTGACGAGGGGATGATGTCCGAGGGGACGAGTGCGGCCGTGGCGGCGGCCGAGGCCGGCGCCATTTCTGCCGAGCAGCTGCGCAAGGCCGAGGAATTCATCGAGGCCGAGGAGGGCGCGGTCAACCGGCTCGCCGGCTGGGCGGGCTTGACCGTCACCGCCATCGCGATCGCGATGAGCCTCTTTCACCTCTACGCCGCCTACGACGTCGTGCCCACCCAGCCGCTGCGCTACGCCCACGTCGCCTTCGTGATGGTGCTGTGCTTCCTGCTCTTCCCGCTCAGCGCCGCCTACCGCAACCACATCCGCTGGTGGGACGTGATCGCGGCCGCCGCCTCGGTCGCGATCCTCGCCTATGCGCTGTGGGGCGGCGAGGACTTCACCGACCGCGCCACGACACCGGACCGCTACGACGTCGTGCTCGGCGTCATCTTCATCGTGCTGCTGCTCGAAGCGACGCGGCGCACCTCGGGCTGGATCATGCCGGTCGTCGCCATCGGCTTCATCGCCTATGCATTGCTTGGGCCCCACCTGCCGCCGCCCTGGACCCACCGCGGCTACGATCTCTCGCGCCTCGTCGGCCACCTCTTCATCACGCTCGAAGGCATTTTTGGCGTCGCGGTCGACGTGTCGTCGAGTCTCATCATCATGTTCACGATCTACGGCGCCTTCCTGCAGCATTCGGGCGCGGGCAAATTCTTCATCGACTTCTCCATGGCGCTGATGGGCGGCAAGCCGAACAGCGCCGGACGCACCGTGGTGCTCTCCTCCTTCCTGCTCGGCGGGCCGTCGGGCTCTGGCGTCGCCACCACGGTGACGATCGGCGCGGTCGCCTATCCGATGATGGCGCGCGCCGGCTTCGAGAAGAACGCCGCGGGCGGGCTGCTCGCCGCCGGCGGGCTCGGCGCGATCCTCTCGCCGCCGGTGCTCGGCGCCGCCGCGTTCCTGATCGCCGAGTTCCTGAAGATCAGCTATCTCGACGTGATCTGGATGGCGACGATCCCGACCTGTCTCTATTACCTGTCGCTTCTGTTCATGGTCGAGCTCGACGCCAAGCGCTTCGGCGCCCACACCGTGCCCTATGACACCTCGCTGTCGCTGTGGCAGATGACGAAACGTTACGGCTTCCACTTCACCTCGCTGATCGCCGTCATCGTGTTCATGGTGATCGGCTATTCGCCGATGCTCGCGGTGTTCTACTCGACGCTGCTGTGCTTCCTGTTCAGCGCGATGGCGCCGGAGACCACCTTCGCCCCGCGCCCGTTGCTTATTCCGCTGCTGATCGTCGCGATCGCGGGCGTGACGCTGGTCATGTTGTTCGACCTCAAGACCGGAACGTCGTTCGGGGCGGCCATCCTCGGCCTCGTGCCGAGGGAGCTTCTGGAGGTGCCCGCGCAGACGTTCCTGTCGTATTTCCCGCCCGCGATCTTCTATCTCTTGGGTGCGCTCGGAATTGCCGGTCTGATCTGGACCGCGCGCGAACGGCCGGAGCCGTCCGTCGATTCATTCACCGCGACCTCGAAGCGCCTCGTGCGCGCGCTCGCCGACGGCTCGATCGGCGTGCTCAATGCCGCCACCACCTGCGCCTCCGCCGGCATCATCGTCGGCGTGGTGACGCTCACCGGCCTTGGTCTGAAATTCTCCTCGATCGTGCTCGACTACGCGGGCGGCAGCCTGCTGCTCACCGCCCTCTACACCGCGCTGATCGTGTGGATCGTCGGCCTCGCGGTGCCGGTCACCGCCTCCTACATCATCTGCGCGGTGATAACGGCGCCCGCGCTGATCAAGCTCGGCGTGCCCGACTTCGCCGCCCACATGTTCATCTTCTATTACGCGGTTCTCTCGGAGGTCTCTCCGCCGACCGCGCTCTCGCCGTTTGCGGCCGCCGCGATCACCGGCGGGGATCCCTACAAGACGACGCTGCAGGCGTGGAAATACACGCTGCCCGCTTTCCTGGTGCCGTTCGTCTTCATCCTCGATCCGCAAGGCATTGGACTGCTGATGAAGATCCCGAAGGACGGCTCGTGGGTCGACATCGTCATCATTACGCTCAAGACCGCGGCCGGGCTCGGGGCGCTGGCGGCCGCCGCGCAGAACTGGGCGCTGCGACGCAACACCGCGGCCGAGCGCGTGTGGTGGACGATTGCGGGCCTGCTGCTGGTGTTTCCGAGCCTGCTCGAGGCGCTGGCGGAGCGCATTTCCGGCTACGATGTGCCGCACCCGGCACCGCTCGGTCTGGTCATCATCGCGGCCTTGTTGCTAAAACAATATTTGACCCGATCCAGACCCGCTCCGGCGGTGACGGCGTAAAACCACGGAGGAATCCCATGTTCAGTCGCGCACATCAATGCGCAGTGGCGGGCCTGCTCGGCGCGGCGCTCGTCGCCGGCGCCGCGGTCGCCCAGCAGAAGGCGATCTCGATCGCCACGGGCGGCACCGGCGGCGTCTATTATCCGCTCGGCGGCGGCCTGGCCAACGTGCTCTCAAAAACCATTCCGAATTTGCAGGCGACCGCCGAGGTGACCGGCGGCTCGGTCGACAATCTCAAGCTCATCAATTCCGGCCAGAGCGAGATTGCCTTCGTGATGGCGGACGCCGCGCTCGACGCGCTCAACGGCGAGGACAAGTTCAAGGGCACCAAGGTGCCGGTGCGCACCTTGATGGTGCTCTATCCCAACCAGATGCACGTCGTCACCATCGAGGGCACCGGCATCGAGAAGATGTCCGACCTCAAAGGCAAGCGCGTGTCGACCGGCTCGCCGGGCAGCGCCACCGAGGTGATGGCGTTCCGCGTGATCGAGGCCGCCGGCCTCGACAAGGACAAGGACATGAAGCGCGAGCGGCTCGGAGTCGCGGAGTCCGTCAACGCCATCAAGGACCGCAAGATCGACGCCTTCTTCTGGGTTGGCGGCCTTCCGACCGCGGCCGTCACGGATCTCGGCGCCACGCCCGGCGTCAAGATCAAGATGATCGATCACGCCGACGTGGTCGACAAGATGAACGCCAAGCACGGCAACCTCTACGCCGCGAGCACCATCAAGGCCGGCACCTATCCCAGCCAGGACAAGGACAACAAGAACACCGTGGTGTGGAATATCCTGGTGTCGCGCGCCGACATGCCGGACGACATGGCCTACAACGTGGTGAAGATCATCATCGAGAAGAAGGCGGACCTCGTCGCCGTGCATCAGGAGGCGAAGAGCTTCTCGATCGAGAACCAGGTCAAGGCGAACTCCTCCATCCCCTGGCACCCCGGCGCGGTGAAGTATTTCACCGAGCGCGGCGCGAAGATGTGAGCGTGCCACGCGCGCTCTTCACCTCTCCCCACCGAACTCGCGTTTACGCGAGTTCGGCAACCAATAGTGGGCCGAAGTCGGATATATCCGACTTTGGCTGGGGAGAGGTCGACGCGCGAAGCGCGTCGGGTGAGGGGATCTCGCACTATCGAGAATCCTAGCGCCCCTCACCCCAACCCTCGCCCCTTCGGGGAGAGGGAGCTCGCCCTGCTTGCGGCGATACTCCCATGACCGAACCCACCAAGCCCCCACCCAAACGCCGTCCCGCTCCAGGCCGCGTGCTCGTCTGGTGGTTCGGTTTCATGAGCGCGACCGGCGTTCTGTTCGGCGTCTTCGCCGAGTCGCGGCCGCTCGGCAACGACGTGCTCGCGCATCCGTTCGTGCTGTTCTTCGTCGTGGTCGGCATCGGCCTCCTGGCGCTGCGCGTCGCGCTGCGCCGGCCGGTTCCCGACATCATTCCGGATCGGCTGCTGCTGCTCGGCTGTGTTCTCGGCGTCGCCGCGTTCCTGATCGGCAACTGGCTCGCCGTCCACCTTCTCGCCATGCGCTGAAAAGTTCCGCCCGCATATTCGCCGAGGCGAAGCGCCCGCGCCGTTAACCGGCCGTCAATATTAATCCAAGAGAAGGGTTGACCGTGGGCGAACGGCAACACTCCGATTTTACTCAATTGCCGAACAATCGACAGGCTTGACCGGCGCTGCGTCCGTTGCGCCGGATCGCGTCAGGGTGTGGCGTCGACATGTTGTCAGTGGGTTCGAAAGCCGTTGTTGCGCTGTGCGCGTTCGCGCTGATGCCGGAAGCGACCGGCCGTCAGGATCTTGCCGCGCTGATGACGCGGCCGCTCGCCATCGAACAACGCGCGCATCTCATCGCATCGCCGTTCGGCACCATCCACGCTGCACTCTTCACCTTTCCGCGTCTGACCGGCGCCGAAATCCCCGAACCGGTCGGCTATCGCCTCGCGAGTCTGGATGCCAACCGTCTCGAAACCACGGGCTCGGTATCCCTCGCCTTTGTCGACACACGAGGCGAAGAGCGTCCGACGCCCGATGTCAATCGCGCGCTCAAAGGCGACCGCCTCGTTCCGCGCGCGCCCGCCGAGCGGGGGCCGCAGCCCGGCGCGAGCAACGGCGGCGAGGAGCGGCGAAGCGAGGCCGCCGAGAAATTCACGCTCGCGAGTCTGCCGTCCGTGCCGGTCGACCTCGCGGGCGAGCCGGAGGCCGGCACCAAGATCGAGGACGACGCCGAGCTGGCCGCCACGGTGGCGAAGCAGCCGGTCAATCCCGACAGCCTGATACCGGGCGAAGACGACGTGGAAACGGCGCGCATCTATTTCGGCGCTGAATCGATGGGCGGGATGGGCGCGATGCAGCCGTGGGCGCCGGGCGAGGGTTCGATGCTCCGAGTGCCGGGCGCGACCGACTACGCAGCCCTGCCGCCGCCTCGGGCGCCCGCGCCGCGTGAAGGCCAGAGCGTCGCCAGCAAGGGCGAGGTCACCGGCGCGGACCAGCGGCCGAAGAGCCCGGCGGAGCGGCTCGGCCTCGAGGGCAGGGCGCGCACCAAGGCGGAGAAGTGTCTCGCCGACGCGGTCTACTTCGAGTCGCGCGGCGAATCCGTGCGCGGCCAGATCGCGGTCGCTCAGGTGGTGATGAACCGCGTCTTCTCCGGCTATTACCCCGACACGGTGTGCGGCGTGGTCTACCAGAACGCCCACCGGCGCCTTGCGTGCCAGTTCACCTTCGCGTGCGACGGAATCCCGGATCGCGTGAACGAACCGGACGCCTGGACACGCGCCAAGCAGATCGCGCACGGCATGCTCGAGGGCAAGCTGTGGCTGCCCGACGTCGGCAAGGCGACGCATTATCACGCCTACTGGGTGCATCCATGGTGGGTGCGCACCATGCGCAAGCTCGACAAGATCGGCGTGCACACCTTCTACCGTCCGCGCAAATGGGGCGACGGCGCCGACGAGCCGATCTGGGGCGACGCCGCCGAGACGAAGGAAGCAGTGAATAAGTTTTGATTGCGGACTCGTAGGGTGGGTTGAGCGAAGCGAAACCCACCATCTTGGCCGGTTGCGCAGTCGATGATGGGTTTCGCTGCGCTCAACCCATCCTACGGACCAAACTAAATCTCTATATCGAGCCCCACATCCAGATTCGGCGACGAGTGCGTGATCGCACCCGAGGACAGGTAGTCCACGCCGGACTCCGCGATCGCGGCGGCGCTCTCATGGGTGATGCCGCCCGAGGCCTCGATCACCAGCCGTCCGGCCACCGTGGCGACCGCCTTCTTCATGGTGGCGGGACTCATGTTGTCGAGCAGCACCGCGTCGGCGAGCCCGACCTCGAGTACCTCCTTGAGCTGCTCGAGCGTATCGACCTCGATCTCGATCTTGACCAGATGGCCGGCGACCGCCTTCGCCCGCTCGAGCACGGCGCGCACGCCGCCCGCGACCGCGATGTGGTTGTCCTTGATCAGGATGGCGTCGTCGAGGCCGAAGCGGTGATTGAACCCGCCGCCGCAGCGCACCGCGTATTTCTGCACTGCGCGCAGACCGGGCGTGGTCTTGCGCGTGCAGCAGACGCGCGCCCGCGTGTGGCCGACGAGGCGCACGAACTCCGCCGTCGCCGTAGCGATGCCCGAAAGGTTGCCGACAAAGTTGAGCGCCACGCGCTCGGCCGCGAGCAGCGCGCGCGCGTCACCCGCGACGGTGAGCAGCACGGTCTTGCTCTGCACCGCGGCGCCGTCGCGCTGGTGCCCGGCGATCTCGACCGCGGGATCGAGCTTGCGGAACGCGGCGGCCGCGAGCGGCAGCCCCGCGATCATGCCGGCCTTGCGCGCGGCGAGCACGGCGCGGCCGCGCGTGCCTTCCGGAATGGTCGCGGTCGAAGTCACGTCGCCGGCGCGGCCGAGATCCTCGTCGAGGGCGCGCGTCACCGCCTCGTCGATCGCGAGCGGAGAGAGGAAGGCGTCGGGGCAGAGGAGGGACATCGGCAAATTCCGAGCAGCAGGGAAGCGAGGCGCGCATGGCGGCGGTGCGAACGAGGGGCCCACCCTACATCATTGCGATTCCATGTAAATCTGCCAGCCATGCACGGAGCGGATTGGTTCAATGACAAAGATTCGTTTGGGGCCACGGCGCGAACCTCTTATCTAGACGCTCGCCGCGCGGTTTCCCGCTGCGCGGCACCGCTTTTGTTGGACCCGCGAGCCCGCCAATGACCGTGTCGACCTCCGCGCCTAGCGTGATCTCCTGGTGGCGCAGCCCTCCGGTGGTCATCACCGCCGGCTGTATCATCGCCATGATCAGCTTCGGGCCGCGCTCCGCGCTCGGCCAGTTCCTCACGCCGATGTCGTTCGATTTCGGTTGGGGCCGCGGTGTGTTCTCTTTCGCGCTCGCCATCCAGAACCTGCTGTGGGGCGTGTTTCAGCCGTTCGCCGGCGGGATCGCCGACCGTTTCGGATCCGTGCGCGTGCTGTGGGCCGGCGCCATCGCGTACGCGGTCGGCCTTGTGCTGATGGCTCATTCCTCGACCCCGCTACTGCTCGACCTGAGCGCCGGCGTGCTGATCGGCTTTGCGCTGTCGAGCTGCGCGTTCAACCTCGTCATCGGCGCGCTCGGCAAGCTGGTGCCGGAGGATTGGCGTCTGTTCGCCTTCGGCGCCGGAACCGCGGCCGGGTCGTTCGGCCAGTTCCTGTTCTCGCCGCTCGCGCGAGCTCTCATCGATTCGACCGGCTGGCAGACGACGCTCGTCGTGTTCGGGGTCATCACGCTGCTCATCTTGCCGTTCGCGCTCGTGCTGGCGACGCCGCCGAACACGGCTTCGGCGCCGGGCGCGGCGCGGCCGCAGCAATCCGTCGTGCAGGCGCTGTCCGAGGCGTTCGGACATCGCAGCTACAATCTTCTCGTGCTCGGCTTCTTCACCTGCGGCTTCCAACTCGCCTTCGTCACCGTCCATCTGCCGGCCTATCTGGTCGACCGCGGACTTTCCAATGACGCGGGCGCCTGGACCATCGCGGTCATCGGCCTGTTCAACATCTTCGGCTCGCTGCTGTCGGGCTGGCTCGGCAACCGCATGCCGAAGCGATACATACTCTCCGCGATCTATTTCGCGCGTGCCCTTTCAATCGTCGCCTTCATCCTGCTGCCTGCGAGCATGACCACGGCCCTCGTGTTCGGTGCGGTCACCGGCTTTCTCTGGCTCTCCACGGTGCCGCCGACCTCCGGCCTGGTCGCCGTGATGTTCGGCACGCGCTGGCTCGCGATGCTGTTCGGCTTCGCCTTCTTCAGCCACCAGGTCGGCGGCTTCCTGGGCGTGTGGCTCGGCGGTCTCGCGTTCGAGCGTACCGGCTCCTACGACGTGGTGTGGTGGCTCTCGGTGCTGTTCGGCGTGCTGTCCGCGCTGATCAACCTGCCGATCGTCGAAAAGCCGGTCGCCCGCGCCGCTACCGCGACGGCGTGATAGGCTGAGCTCCGCTTCGGAGCTCAGCCGTGAACGGTCCGCCTGACATCAGCGTCGTCCTCGCGACCTACAACCGCAGGACCTGCCTGCCGCGCGCGATCGCGAGCGCGCTGGCGCAGGAGGGCGCGCGTTTCGAGCTCATCGTCGTCGACGATGCGTCGACGGACGACACGGCCGGCTATCTCGCGGGCCTGAGCGATCCGCGCATCCGCGTGATCGCGGCCGGCCGCAACCTGGGACCGAGCGGCGCGCGCAATCTCGGGCTCGATGCGGCCGGCGCGGAGGTCGTCGCTTTCCTCGACTCCGACGATGCGTATCTTGCAGGCCGTCTCGCTGCGCCGCTCGAGTTGTTCGCGGTCGAGCCCGATCTTGTCTGCGTCTTGTCCTCGGCGGTGAAGCACGGTCGCGACGTGCCACGCGAGGCGCGCGTTCCCGCCGTGAAGCTCGCCGCGGCGGCTTTCGAATGGGCGCTCATCGCCGACCTCATCCCGGTCGAGGCGACCAGCATGACGGTGCGACGCGCACCCGCCCTCGCGGTCGGCGGCTTTTGTCCGAAGCTGCGGCTTGCCGAGGACCGCGAATTTCTCATCCGGCTCGCGCGGCAGGGTGCGGGGCGGCTCATCTCGGACGTCCTGTGGGAGAAATCCTGGGTCGATGACAGCCTGTCGAACGAGTGGGCCGCGGCCGGCCGCGGGCTCGTCGCCTATGTGGAGCAGCGTCCGGAATTCGTGAGCCGCTTCCGCAAGCTTGGCAGCTACCTCGCAACCAAGGTGCTGGTCGGCCATCTGCGCAACCGCCAGCCGCTCGCCTTTCTGCGCGATTTTCAGCGCCTGCATGCCGCCGGCCTGATCGACGGGAATCTCGTCCGCGTTATCCGCGACCACCGAGAGGTCAGCCGCTATCGCAAGGCGACATCGAGCGGAGAGGCGCTGGCCGCGCTGACAGGCCCGCCCGAGAGCTGGCGGTAGTTGCTCGCTCTTGTCCCGTCATTTCGTTCGCGCTTTAACAGCGCTCCACACCCAGGACCTCCGCCATGCCGAGCTTCAAAGCCATCGTCATCCGCAAGAGCGATTCCGGACAGGGCGCCGAGCTGACCGATTTCGACGAGAAGGATCTCATGGAAGGCGACGTCACCTTCCGCGTCGAATGGTCGACCGTGAACTACAAGGACGGGCTCGCGGTGACCGGCAAGGCGCCGGTGGTGCGGCGCTTCCCGATGATCGCCGGGATCGACGGCGCCGGCACGGTGGAGACCTCCTCGCATCCGGAATGGAAGCCGGGCGACAAGGTGATCCTCAATGGCTTTGGCTGCGGCGAGACGCATCTCGGCCACTACGCGGGGAAGGCGCGGGTGAAGGGCGACTGGTTGGTCCCGTTGCCGTCCGGTTTGAGCGCGCGCGACGCCATGGCGGTCGGCACCGCCGGCTATACCGCGATGCTGGCGGTGATGGCGCTGGAGCGGCACGGCATTGCGCCCGATCGCGGCCCGGTGGTGGTCACCGGCGCGGCGGGCGGCGTGGGCTCCATCGCCGTGACTCTTCTGTCGCGGCTCGGCTATCGCGTCATTGCCTCGACCGGCCGGTCGCAGGAGGCCGCCTATCTCAAGGAGCTGGGCGCCGCCGAGGTCATCGATCGCGCTGAGCTCAGCGGCACGGGGCGCCCCCTCGCCAAGGAGCGATGGGCCGGCGGCATCGATGCGGTCGGCTCGACCACCCTCGCCAACGTCCTGTCCATGACCCGGTATGGGGGTGCGGTCGCGGCCTGCGGGCTCGCGGGCGGCATGGACCTGCCGGGGAGCGTCGCCCCGTTCATCCTGCGCGGGGTGACCCTGATCGGCATCGATTCGGTGATGTGTCCGCAGAAATTGCGGCGCGAGGCATGGAAACGTCTGGAAAACGATCTCGATCGGCAAAAAATGGCCCAAATGACCACCGACATCAGCTTGGCGGACGTATTCGACGTCGCGCCAAAAATCCTCGCCGGGCAGGTGCGGGGGCGAATCGTGGTGAATACCGGGTAAAACGGTTCATCATCCTTCAACCTATTATGGTAAGCATCCCATGAACGAGACCGCTCGCATGATCGCCATCCCGAACCCGAGAATGTTCTTGCGAGTCGCTGCCGCGGTGGCGGGGCTTGGCTTTGCGTCGCCGGCATTGGCCCTGGAACTCACCCCGGATCAGGCCCGACACTTCGTCGCCGGTAAGCTCTTTTCCTATAGCTGTTTCGACGGAACGACCGGCCTCGGCCGCATCCATGGGGATGGCTCGGTGATCGGCACTCTCCAGGCCCCCGGACGCCCGCTGCGCGCAGTCGCGCTGCCCGCCGGCACCATCAGGGTCAGCACGACGTCCATTTGCGCCGCGCTGCCCCGCGCCATGTTCCAGCCGTGCTTCCGTGTCGAGCAGACGAGCGCGCGCAGCTTCCGCGGCTCGCTCTCGGGCCTGGGCTTTGCCTATTGCGATTTCGTCTACCGCAATCCGCGCGCCGATCTGGTGCGCGGCGAAGCGCGCACGCAAGGCACGCCGCCGTCGGAGGGCGGCCACTCCACCGTGGTGCTGCGGCCCTCCGTGGAGTGAGGGCGTTCGACGCGGCGACTCCGTGGTGGGTTTCGCTGCGCTCAACCCGCCCTACATGACGCCTTCAGCCAAGGTCAGCCGGACTTTGCCGGCGAGCTCTTCGTCGGTGAAGGGTTTATGCGACGCGCGCTCACCCGACGGGTAAGATTCAATTTTGATCCGCAATCGATTCTGATGTGGTGATGAATCTAAACACCCGATCGTGACTCCCGATTTGGGTGAGTGCAGAAACTTTTGTCTCGCGCGTCCGGTTGAGACAGTACGCCCTCAACCCAGACGGGAGGCAGTCATGACTCGCGACAGACGTCACGGCGGAACGCTCCACTCAATGCGCCTCGCGCTGCTGGCGCTCACGGCCGGCGTGCCGATCATCGCAATGCCGGCGGCCGGACACGCCGGACCGGTCGGCAGCGCGGTGCGCGGCGTCACCGGCGCGGCCGGCGGCTTCGCAGGCGGAGGCGTCGGCGGCGCCATCGGCGGGACCGGCGTCGGCGCGCCGAGCTTCGGCGCCAACGTCTCCGGGTTCACCGCCGACAACCGCGGATCGGGCGGCAGCTTCGCGCCCAACTTCAATAACGGCAGCAACTTCTTCTCGGGCGGTACAAGGTTCGGCAACACCGGCGGCGCCATCCGCACGACACCGCGCAACGTCACGAGTCGCGTCCCGCAGGGCACCGTGAAGAGCCGCAGCGCCACGGCGCGCCGGCAGGGCGACAACGCGGCCCAGATGGACCGCTCGGCGAGTGTCACGCCGGGTAGTGGCGTCGGACCGCGATCGGCCAATATCGGCGGAGCCAAGGGCGCGACCGCGCGCGTCGATCCCGATCCTTCGGCGGGCGTGACGACCGGCGACGGCTCGAGCGGCGGCATCGCCGCCGGCACGACCGCCACCAATGATCCGACCAACACGAAAACGTCGGCTGCCACCACCAATGTCAGCGCCTTCGACTCGGGCGCGAGCACGACGGACAGCAGCGGCAGCACGACGTCGACCAATGTCAGTGCGCTCAATTCGGGCACGAAGACTGGCAGCGGCACCGATACCGGCGCCTCGTCCACCAATGTGGGCGTGCTCAATACCGACAGCAGCACCGGCAGCGGCGGCAGCAGCAGCACCGGGGGCTCGACCAATGTGGGCGTGCTCAACACCGGCAGCTCGACCGGCGGAAGCGGCAGCTCCACCGCCGGCAGCGCCTCCATCGGCGTGCTCAACAAGGCCAGCCCGACCGGCAGCACCGGCAGCGGCGGCGCCGGCGGTGCGGACGTCGGCGTGCTCAACAGTGGCAGCGGCACCGGCGGCGCCGGATCGCAGACCGGCTCCGCGAACATCGGCGTGCTCAACACCGACAGCAAAACCGGCGGTACGGGCTCAGGGCCGGCTGCGGCGGATGCGGGCGTCCTCAACACCGGCAGCAACACCGGCTCGAGCGGCGGCAGCCAGGGCTCGGCTGCGGTCGGCGCGCTCAATGCCAACAGCGCGACGGGCGACAGCGGCGCCAGTGGTCCGGCCGCGAGCACCGGCGTTCTCAATGCGGGCAGCGACACTGGCGGGAGCGGCGGCAGCAATCAGGGGGCAGTCGCGGTGGGCGCGATGAACACCGGCGGCTCGACCGGCGACAGCAGCGGCGGCACCGGGCCGACGGCCAGTGCGGCCGTTCTCAGTGACAGCAGTGGCGGCGGCAGCAGCGGCGGGGGCGGCCCCCAGGCGGGCAACGGCAGCGGCCTCGTGGGCAGCGGCCTCGGATTGGCCGCGGCCGGCGGCAGCGCGTCGGCGAGCAGCGAGAGCAGCAGCACCAGCAGCGGCGGCGGTGGCGGCGGCCTCGACATCGGCGGCTTCGCCGCCGTGGTGGGTGGTGGTCAGGGCGGCGCGGGGTTGGCGGAGCGCGATCGGCGCTGCGTGAATGTCGTCAAGCACGCCGAGAGGCACAGCAAGAAACTCGTCGCCCGCTGTTTCGCGGTGCTCAAGAAAGCGCGTCGTGAGGCGGGGGTGCGCAATTAGACATTAGCGCACGTCCATTCCGGCGAACCGCGACGCCGTGGGTAGGGCGGATGACGCTACGGTCATCCGCCCTACGCCTACGGTCCTCGTCACGCTGAGGCGCGGGCGGCATGGGAGAGGTCCGCCAGGAAAGAGATGAAGCGCTTTTGCGGCATCGGATGCGCAAGCAGGAAGCCCTGGCCGATATCGCAACCCATCTTGGCGAGCGCCCGCAGATCGGCGCGCCGCTCGATGCCCTCGCCGACCGCGGCGGCGCCGAACTGGTGCGCGAGATCGATGGCGGTCTGGCACAGCGAGGCATTGCTCGCGTCATCGCCGCAGTTCGCCACCAGGTTGCGGTCGAGCTTGAGCTCGGCGAAGGGAAGCTGCTTGAGCCGCGCCAGATGCGAGTAGCCCGCGCCGAAATCGTCGAGCGCGAGCGATATGTCGTAGATCTTGAGCTGCGTCGCGATCTCCTGGGTCAGCGCGATGTCGCGCACCGCCTGGTCCTCGGTGACCTCGAGGATGAGGCCCGGCCAGCTGTCATCGCGGGGATGATGCTCGCGTACGATCGCAGGAACCGGCAGCTTGACCAGATCGCTCACCGTGACGTTGATCGCGAGCTTCAGCGGGAAGCCGTAGGCATTGAGCCTGTCCCAGCTCCCGAGCGCGGTCGCGATCGCGCGCGTGCTCAGTTCGAGCGTGCCGGTCTCGTCGGCCTCCGGAACGAACGATCCCGGCGCGAGCACGCCATGCTCAGGGTGGCGGCATCGCGCCAGGAGTTCGGCGCCGACGATGCACTTTTTCCGCAGGTCCATCTTGGGCTGGTAGTAGAACTCGAGCCAGCCGTTGCGCAGCACCTCGTCGAGGGTGAGCCACGGCTGAAGATCCTCATGGGGATGCACTGACGCCGCCGGCCGTTCGCCGCGCGCGGTCTGGGCGAGATATCTGAGGACGATTGCCTCGGCGTCCTCCATGTGGAACGGCTTGTGCAGCGGCGGCAGCATCGTGAGCCCGTGCTGCTCGCCGACCTGCTTGATCTGCCTGAGCAAGGTTGGATCCCGCCCGCTGACCAGTTGAATGCCGCCGCGGAAGTCCTGCGCCGCCAGAGCGCGGATGACGTCGATCGCGTCGGAGCCTTGCAGCGCCACGTCGAGGAAAATGAAATCCGGCGGATCGCGCCGGCAGGCCTCGATGACCTCCTGCGCCGATCCGAATCCGCGCAGCTCCAGATGACAGTTGCCCAGGACCGAATAGAACAGGCTTCGAATCTCCGGGTCGTCATCCGCCACGATGCATTTGGGCCGCCGTCCCTTGTCGTCGGTCATGCCATCAGGCCCCGATCTCCCAATCAAACCTAGAGGTTTCAGCAACCGCGTCTCGGGCAACCGGAGCCTCAATGGCGAGGCCGAAGGGATGGTTCCGCCAGCGGCCGGCCATTCGTCCGATAGCGTTTAAATACTCTCAATAATTGCATTCGCTATGGCGAGTTGTGCGGCCGGAGCGTGCATCGTTAACGATTGGTGACCGGTCGCGAAGAATCTTCCTTGCTCCGGACGATGCCGAAACTCCCGCGAGCTTCGGGAGCCCGCTTTGCCGAGGTCATCGCCGCGTCGGCGTTTGCCGTAACCGCCGGAGCGCATGAGTTTCATGTCCTGGCGCTCGCGGGTCGCCACCGGCGGTATCCCGGAAAGGCTTGCGAGGCATCCCGCAAATCAGATATGGCGGGGCCCGAGGGTTCGTCTGTTGGTTGTCCGAACGGACCGGGCGACCCGAACGTGGGACGGCTTTGGCCGGCTGCGACATGACGCACGCCGAATATTTCCGAAAGCAGGCGGCGCTGTTCTCCCGTCTTGCGCTGGCGACGAGTGACGCGGATCGCAGCCTGCTTTACCGCTCCTGGGCTTTGGCGTTTCTCGCCAAGGCGGATGAAACGGAGCGTCCGCAGCCCACGGTAGCGAACTCCAGCGCTGATCGCGAGCAATTGCACGCCCTAGGGCATTCGTGATCTAGGCAGCCGTCAGATCGTCTTCCCTGAGCTGGGGATTGAGCGCCTTTGCGCGCGCGAAATATTCGCGCGCCATGACGTCGAATTTATCCGCGGTCGCGGGATCGCTGGTGATGTGCGCCTGGCGAAAACACAGGCGGGCCAAGTCGAGCAGTTCTTTCCAGTCGCGCATGTTCGCTCCAATGCGAGCGCCTGCGAGACGAGGTTGAATCACATGGAAAGCCGAGTTGCAATTCACAGAGTGTGACGGTCATTTAAGAAAAACAACCGGAGATATGGCGCAACGAGCTGCATGCCAGCGGAGGACGCACCGTCCGGGGCCGAGACGATACTCGGCTCGCATCGAGACCATAGCCATCGATGCTCGCACGGAGAATGGCAATCAACTTGCCAAATTCCGCACGCTGCCGCTGACCGGGAGACCCCAGGGATCGCCTTCGCATCAATCATTTTTCAATGAATTGCACGATAAAATTGCTCAGAGTCTTAACCTGCAACCAGGCACCGCATGGCCGCGCTCGGATCGAACGACCGCAAGCACAAGCGCAAAGCGTTCGTCATGGACGCCGCGCTTGACCTGCATGACGGCGCGCCGCCGCGCGGATGTACGGTCCTGGACATCTCGCAGGGTGGGGCCTGCCTCGGCGTCGACCCGATGCCGCTTCCGGAGAAATTCACTCTTCTGCTGTCGGCCAACGGCAATGTCCGCCGCGCCTGCGCCTTGAAATGGCGCAGAGACAACGAAATCGGCGTTCAATTCGTGTGATTGCGGCCGCTAACCGCGGATCATCACGAAAAGCCGCATAAACAGCGCCACGAACAGCGACGCTCCGCCCGCCAGGATCAGCCAGTCGGGATGGGCGCAAAAAATGGCGCCATAACCGCACACGTCATCCGCAAAGCGATTTCCATGGCCGATCGATAGCGCGGCGGAATAAAACATGCCGCCCGACGCGAAGCAGACGATCGAGACGATGATCATGAATGACCACATGGCGAAGCTCCCCTTGTTGTCGCCGTGTGATTCGCCTGGCCGGATCATACTCCCATCCTGCAGACGGCAGCCGGTTCCTATTCACGCACCCTGATTGGAATTACGTCGCAGCTCTCCGGCTCAAACAGAAACCCACGCCGTCCGGGCGGGGATTTCTGTCGGCTGGCCGACAAAGGCGAAATGGCGGAGTGCGCGTCCCTTCGCCGCTACATCACGCGGCGCGGTGCGGCATCGAGCAATTCCTGCAGCTGCTGCTTGTAGAACTTCGCGTTGCCGGTGGTGCCGTGGCCGGTGGTCTGCTCGCTGGCGGGGATGAGGTAAAGCTTGCCGTTCTTGACCTGCTTCACGGCGCGCTCGGTGAGGCCGGTTTCCGGCGGATTGCGCTCGTCGTCGGCGGCGTTGATGGCGAGCAGCCACGCCTGGATCTTGTCCAGCGCGGGTGCGGCGTCGTAATCGGCGGACGAACCCCACGCCCACAAGAAGTCGTTGGCGTCGGCGGTCATCGGCGCGGCGAGACGAGCATCGACCAGCTTGTCCGCCAGCTCGCGTGTCGGCCCGAGCTTTTGATAATTGAGGGTCCCGCCATTGGTGGCGATAGCGTAGAAGACGCTGGCGATCTTCATGGAGCGCGGCTGCGCGGTGTAGTTGCCGTCCTTGTAGTCGGGATCGCTGCGGATCGTCTCCAGCATCATCCGTCGCAGCATCCAGTTGCGGCTCGACATCGCGGTCGGCTGCGCCGCCATGGGCACCAGCGCGTCCATGTAATCGGGATACTTCTCGCCCCACAGCCAGACCTGCATGCCGCCCATCGAATTGCCGATGATGAGCCGCACGTGGCGGATGCCGAGGCCTTCGGTGAGCAGCCGATATTGTCCGTCGATCATGTCGGCGTAGTTATAGCGCGGGAATTTCGCCTTGAGGCCGTCGGACGGCTTTGTGCTTCTGCCGTGACCGAGCGCGTCCGGGAGGATGATGTAATACTTGCTCGCGTCGAGCGGTTGGCCGGGGCCGAACAGCTCGCCGGCGAAAGCCGGCGTGAGCATGTTCGCTGCCGCGCTGCCGGTGCCGTGCAGCACCACGACGGGCGTCCCCGACGGCTCGCCGATCGCGAGATAGGACAGCTTGACCTGCGGCATCACCTCGCCGGTGTGAAACTTGAAGTCGCGCGCGATCCATTCGCCTTGCTTGGGCGCGGGATAGTCCGCCGGCCACGCAAACGACGCCAGACACGTCAACGCAAGCGTGAGGGTTGCGCGCAAGGTTTTCATGAGGATCTCCCGACGGTAGCGCCCGGCGCGCCGTCCGCAATGGTACCCGGCGCGGAGCCGGCGAGATAGAGGGTCGGGCCGCGACCTCAATCGGGTGCAGAGCGACCGTCGGCAATCAACGAAGGATCACGGTCTGACGCCGCGCGTGCGTGCACGGCTCAAGGCAGCGCCATGGCACTCAACACCAGAACGCCGGTGACGATGCTGCCCAGCGTCCATCCCAACATGACCAATGTCCGGTGCTCATCGAGCATGATCGCGCCCTCGGAATGATCGGCCACGTCATTGGCCGACGGCTTTCTGGCAAGAACGCGCGACACCGACTCTGGTTCGATTCGTTTCCTGCCGGGCGCCGTCGCGCCGATCGCTGCGGCTCGGGGAACGGACAACGGTGCGCCGCGTTAACGTTCGCGACATCCAGGCTCACGTTTGGTGTCTGACGGCCTCGGCGAGTTCGGTCCTGGTTTGCGTCGAGGCCGCTTTCCTCCCCGGTGCGATGTATGGGCATTTGGCGGCCGCGCGAGCAGCGCGGACCGCCATGCGGCCATGCACGCTCGCGCGGCCGTGGCCGCTGGGGCGCCGTCCGTCGGGGGCGTGTCGCGGGCCCATCGCGCGCGCACCATCCATCCGGTTTCTCAAAGGTAAATATTCGTTAACGCGAATTCGTCCGCCAACCGGGCCGGCCGGCAACAGATTCCCAACCGTTTGGCGACTATGTTGAGCGCCTGGTAAGCAAGATGGCCGCGCTGCAGATTGAAACGAGCACCCCCGAGTCCACGGAGGACGGTCGGACCGGGTCGTATGGTCCGCGCGCAAATCTGCGCGTCCTGCGCGCATTGCTGCAGACCGACGACGACGGCGACTCGCTTCCCGAGCTGATCGACGCGCTGCACGAGGTCTTCGCCGAGGATCAGGCGATCGTCCTGGAAGAGGACGGCGACGGCCTCCTTTGCACGGCGTCCACCGTGGACCACTTGATCGGGCGGCGCTGGCCGGCCGATGCCATGATGCTAGGCGTCATCCGCGGACAGGTGATCGAGCTGCGCGGCGACGGTGCCGAAGCCCAACGGAATGCGGTTCTCGCCGATCTTGCGCCGCCAGCGCACCCCGCGCTTTTCTTTCCGATCGGAATCGCGGGCCGCCGCGCCGCTTTGGTCCTGCAACGCGGGCAGGGCAACGATTTCAGCGAGATCGATCTCGCCTTCGCGCGGCAATGCGCGATCCTGACACTGGCGGCGCTTGCTGCCCGCAACGGCGGCAGACTCGCGGCCGAAGTCGAGCGGCTGCGCCGGTTGGTGAACGAGCGGCCGCAAGGGGGGGACGAGACGCAGCGCGATCTCGACTTCGTGCGCCAGGTGCTCGATGCGCTGCCCGTCGGGGTGACCGTGCAGGACGACAATGGCCGCTTTCTCCTGGTCAATGCGGTGGCCGCCGCCAATCTGCAGACGCCCGCGGAGGTGCTGGTGGGCGCGTCACCCGCCGATTTCCTCCCCGAGAACGAGGCCGCCGAACGGCGCGCGTGGGAGGCTGCGCTCATCCAGTCGGGTCAACCAACCTGCGCCGAAGATACCGTTGCGAACGCGAGCGGAGAACGCGCGTGGCTTGCCACCCACAAGCCGACGGAGATCTTCGGCCAAACGCTTCTCCTTTCCACGTCGGTCGACATCACCGATCGCAAGCAACTCGAAAACAATCTGACGTACCGGGCTTTTCTGGACGAGCTGACTGGATTGCCCAATCGCATGATGATCGAACAGTGCGTGGAGCGTGCGATAGGGCGGGGCGACGGCGCTTTCGCGCTCGCGTTCCTCGATCTCGACAATTTCAAGTACATCAACGACTACTTCAGCCATGCGATCGGCGACGCCCTGCTGGTGAAAGTCGGGGAGCGCATCCAGAAACATCTGCGCGACGGCGACATGCTCGCGCGCATGAGCGGCGACGAATTCCTGCTGCTCATCGATCCGCTGGACGACGAGGCGCAGCTTCGGTCGATGATCGATGACCTCCTGCAGGAGCTCAAGCAGCCGTTCCATATCGAAGCCTTCGAGGTGTTCACCTCGGCTTCGCTCGGGGTCAGCATCTTTCCCGAGCACGGGACGAGCTTCGACGAGCTGCGGCGCAACGCCGACCATGCGATGTATCGGGCGAAGGGCCACCTCAAGGGAGGCGCCGTCTACTTCGACGTCGGCATGGGCGAGAAGATCGCGGCCAAAATGGAGCTGGAGCAGCGGCTGCGGCTGGCCATCCGCGACGGCAAGTTCTGTTGTGCGTTTCAGCCGAAGGTGGACATCCACAGCCAGGAAGTCATCGGCTTCGAGACCCTGGTGCGATGGCGCGACGAAGCCGGCGAGATCCAGCCGCCCAGCTCGTTCATCGGTCTTGCCATCGAGCTGGGGCTGATCGATCCGATCACCCACTTCGTGCTCGGCGAAGCGATGAACTGCATCGAGCGGCTCGACGAGGCGTTCGGCACGGGTACGACCATCAGCGTCAACATCGCCGCCAAGCAGGCGTCCGACTTAAATTTCATGCGGTCGTTGGCGCAGGCGCTGACGCGGAGCCGCTACGCCGAACGTGTCATGCTCGAGCTGACCGAGGAAGCGTTCGTCGCGAAAAGCCAGTTTCAGGTGCATGTGCTGCCCATGCTGCGCGAGATCGGCGTGCGCGTGTCGATCGACGACTTCGGCACCGGCTATTCGTCGCTGTCCGTACTCGCCGACATCACGGCGGACGAAGTGAAGGTCGACCGTTCCTTCATCACCGACATTCACCAGCGGCCGCGCAGCCAGAGCGTGCTGCGCACGATCGAGTCCCTCTGTCTCGCTCTCGGAATGTCCGTGGTCGCCGAAGGCGTCGAGACGTTCGAGGAGCTCGCCTACCTGCAGACGGCGACCCGCATCCGCTATGCACAAGGGTACTACTTCTTTCGCGCCGGATAGCGCGCCGAGGGTAGACTAGCGGCCGGAAAGCCGATTCGGCGGCATCGGCGGCGGACTGCGCAACGCACCGTAATGATCGGGCCGGTCGATGAGCGGCTTCTTGAGCAGGCTGTGGCGGTTGGGGTCGCTCGCGGGCGCCAGCGGCGGAGGCGCCGCCGGCATAGGCGCCGCGGGCATAGGTGCCGCCGGCATAGCCGCCGCCGGCATAGGCGGCAGAGGCGGCAGCGAGGACGCGGTAGCGGGCGCAGGAGCGGGAGCGGGAGGCGCTAGTCTCGAATCGCGCGTGGTTTCGGCGGCCGCCCGTTGACTCATGGTCGCGCCGCGCCAGCGCTCGACCACCGAACCGATGAAGCTCAGATCCTGGCCGATCGCCTGCGCATCGGATGCTCCCGAGAAAGTTTCGCTGCGCGGCAAGAGCTGTGCCGGAAGCTCCGTGAAGGTCAGGCGCGTGGGCAACGGAACGCCGACGCCGAAGGCCAGCGCCTCGCGCGTGCCGAGCGACGGCACGAAGGTAAAAAGATTGGCGGCGGTATCCGACACCGCGGAGCGCAGCAGCGCCTGGTCACGATCATTCGACATGCGCATCGCGAAGAGCGTGCTGCATTGGGAGATGATGGTCGGGTCGAGCTCGGCCGGTCGTTGCGTGACGAGGCCGAGGAACACGCCGTATTTGCGGCCCTCCTTGGCGAGACGGGAGATCGCGCGCCGGGTGGGCCCGAAGCCGATGCTGCGGTCGGCGGATGCATATTTGTGCGCTTCCTCGCACACGAAGAGCATCGGCGCGGCGCCGTCGCTCCACAGCCCGAATTCGAACGCCATCCGGCACAGCACGGACACCACCGAGTCGACCACCTCGGCCGGGAATCCGGCGAGCTGCATCACGGTCATCGGCTTGCCGGCCGAGGGCAGGCGGAAGAGCTGGCTGATCGACTCCGCCATGGTGTCGCCGCCGACATTGGCGTTTTCGAACATGAAGGCGTAGCGCGGATCGTTGCTCACGGTTTCGATGCGCTGCATCAGCTTGTGATACATGAGCCGCGACGAGCGGTTTTCCAGCTTGCCCATGCGCTCGTCGATCTGCGCGAGCAAGTCAGCGAGCCGGTAGGGCACCGGCGTGTCGACCGTGAAGCCGATGCTCTTCGGATCGAACCGCTTGAGCGCCAGCCGGTCGGCGTTGGCACGGTATTGAGTATAGGTGGCCTTGGCGACCGGGATGACCTCGGCGAGAACCTCGATCTCCTCATCGAGGCCGGGCCGCCCCCCGAAGAAAACGTCGACGATCTCTTCGAAATTGAACAGCCAGAACGGCAGCTTCAGATTGCCGGGATTGGAGACGTAGGCGCGCTCGCCGAAGCAGCGGCCGTATTCGTTATGGACGTCGAGCAGAAGAATGCGAACGTCGGGCCGCACCTGGAGGAGCTGCTGCAGGATCAGCGCCAGCGCGCTCGACTTGCCGACGCCCGTGGTGCCCAGGACGGCGAAATGCATACCGAGCATCGCGTCGACGTCCACGGAGACCGGAATGGCCCCGTCCTGCTGCAGTTGCCCGACCTTGATGGTCTTGGTGCCGGAGATATCGAACACCACGCGCAGCTCGTTGCTGGTCAACGTGGTGACCGGATCGCCCACGGTCGGATATTCGCCGACGCCGCGGCGGAAGCTCACCGCTCCGCTGCGGTCGCTGATCTCGCCGGTGAGATCGACGTGCGCCGTTCCGCAGGAGCCCTGGTCGCCGACGCCGGGAGAGGCCGACAGCTCGGTGATGAGGCCGATCAGCAGCGTCTTGCCGGTGTGGATCTTGACGAACTTGCCGACCGTGGCGCCTGAGCGTTTCAGCGCCGCGAGGTCAAGGATGCCGATGCTCGCTTGCGAGCCGGTAACCGAATGGACGTGGCCGAGTGGCTGACCGCCACCCGCAACCCTGTCCTGAGGCGCATTTGGAGCGTTCATGGGGGTGCTGAGACCGCCTGGTTGGAGAGTTCTTCAATGCGAACGGCTGGCGCGACAAAGGCCGACGAACTCTGCCAATCAACGCTGTAGATTCGGTAAATCCGAACCTCTGCGCGAACAGAAACGAATCGTTAACCGAACCGTCGCGAACGGCCTGTCGAACGGCAGCAGCCAGGCGGTCCGCATGCGCGCCGGGACGCCGCCATCTCGTCGGATTCGAATCTGGAAGAACCCCAGCCCAATTGCGCAAATCTGGACGGCAGCGGCCCCCTCCGACCGCTACCGCCCAGATCCGGCAACCCCCCACATCGTGAACGGAGTTTGTGGCCAGGCAGAGAATTGAGCCTCACGCGTCTCGATCTCAAGTGCGTCGGCTGCGGGCGAGGTCTTAGCGCGCGACTCAGGAACGGGGCAATCCGTACGAATACGGATACCAGCGCGCATTCTTAGCGGACCTGCCTGCATCCGGCTCATCTGCGCTTTTTGGGGGCGGCAGATTCGCGGGGCGATTGAGCAAGCGACTCGACCAGGCGCAGGACTGCGAGGCGAACGTCCGCGTTGTCGATTCCGTCGAAGCTTTGCAACAGGCGGAGCGCGCGCGGTTCGGCCAGGAGTCGTCCGACATTCGATGGCTCGCCGCTCGCGGTCTCGGTGCGCTCGAAGAGCGCCGGAATGGAAACACCGAGAATATCCGCAATCTGCGCAAGCCGGCCGGCACCGACCCGGTTTCTGCCCTTCTCGTATTTTTGTACCTGTTGAAACGTCACGCCGAGTTTGCGGCCAACCTCGTCCTGCGACATTCCTCTTTTCAGGCGATAGATCCGGATGTTCTGGCCGACCTGCGCGTCGACCGGCAAAGGCCCCCTCTTTCCCATCACGTCCCTCTCATCGTCACCCCGGCCGCGCACCTCAAAAACGAACGCGCCGAGGTCCCCCACGAGTCGCCCCGGATAGTAACGCGCGCAACGCTTTGTCGTGAGTCTCGGCCCCGTCAGGATTTTCCCGACAGCGCTCTCGGTCGCCAGGCGTCGAGATGGGTCAGTGCTCCACCGTGATATCGGCCTTGCCGGCCGCGTCCAAAAACTCGCTGAGGAATCTTGCGTCTACCGAGAGATCTTTGCCGAATCCCGACACGGACGCATGGCGGGCCGCAAAGTCGGTCAGCCAGCGGCTCGCCACGCCATCAAGGGGGCATGCGGTGTAACGACCTTTGGTGAAGGCAATGCGGTTGGCATGTGAGCCGGTCCTTGGTGGAACAACGTTTAGATACAAGGCCGTTGAGGATTTGCCGATACGGCAGTTCCCGACGCGTTGACTATTTCATCGGCTATGCGCATCAAGAGTGCCGCGCGCGACGATTGTCGCGGGCACGCGCCGCAAGGCCGGCCTGGGGGAAAACCTTGAGCCCTCTCACACGCATCGCGAAGTCCGGTCGGGCCGGGTTTTCGATTCGTGCCTATGTGGTGGCTGTCGTCCTCGCCATGATGGCGCCCACGCTGATGATCACTTGGTGGGTGACGAGCAGCTCGGCCGCATCGGAACGCCGCCAGCTCGAGCAAAACGCCGAAGCCGAGACGCGCGAGATCGCGGCCGCCGTCGATCGCGAGATCATCGGCGTCCAGCACATGATGACGGTCCTGGCCGGGTCGGTGCTGCTGCAGCAGGGCGATCTCGAGGCATTCCACCAGCAGGCGGGCCAGGTCGCCACCATGCTCGACACCACGATCATGCTGCGCGACGTGCAGCTCGGCCAGCAGATCGTGAACACCGCGTTTCCGTGGGGCACCTCTCTCGCGGATCAGAAGCCGCCGCCGCGCGCCGAGTTCGAGCACGAGCTTCTGCGCGCGGGGAAAGTGGCCGCGTCGAATGTCTTCTTCGGGCCCCTCACCCGGCGTCCCGTCGTGCGCATCAGCGTGCCCGTCGTCCGCAACGGCTCGGTCGATTTCCTGCTCTCGATCGCCGTCCCGCTGCAGAGATTCGGCGAGGTTCTCGCAAGCCTGCAGCTCGGCCCCGGCCAGATCGCGACCGTGATCGACCGGGAGGGCATCATCGTGGCCCGGTCGACGCGGCATGACGAATTCGCCGGCACGCGGCTTGCGACTTATCCTGTCGAGTGGAACAGCCTGAACCGGTCGAGCAACCGCGAAGGTATCCCATTCCATTGGTTCAATCGCCGCTCCGATGTCGCCGGCTGGATGGTCTCGGTCGGCGTGCCGGACAGCGTTCTTAATGAGCCATCGAGGCGGGCACTGGCAAATTTCACGGCAGCCGGCGGGTTGGCGTTTCTGATCACGCTGGCGCTGTCTTATCCGTTGGCGAACCGGCTTGCTGCGTTTTCCGGCGCTCTGGGCATCGATCGCACGCCGACGGGCGAGGAATTCCAGGTGCTGTTCGAATCGGCGCCCAACGGCGTGCTGGTGGTGGATCATACCGGCCGCATCATGCTGATGAACGCGCGGATGGAAACGCAGTTCGGCTATCGGCGCGACGAGCTCATCGGCCAACCGGTCGAAACGCTGATTCCGGAGCGTTTGCGCCAGGGACACGCCAGCTTGCGGCAGAGCTTCATGCGCGCGGCCGAGGCGAGGCCCATGGGGGCTGATCGCGATCTCTACGGGCTGCGCAAGGACGGAACGGAATTTCCCATCGAGATCGACCTCAATCCGATCAGCACGCCGGCCGGCGCCCTCGTCATGGCGACGGTGGTGGACATCACGGCGCGCAAGCGTGCGGCGGAACGGCTCTCACTCGCGCTGGGCGAGCGCGACGAACTGCGCCGCCGCTTCCTGCAGGCGCAGGAGGAAGAGCGGCTGCGACTTGCCCGCGAGCTGCACGATCAGACGGGCCAGGGGCTGACCGCCGTCATGCTCGAGCTCAAGGGAATCGAGAGCCACATCGGCGAAGCGGATCGGGACCGGGTGCGCCAGCTGCGCCGGCAGCTCGAAAAGCTCGGACAGACGCTCCATCACGTGGCGTGGGAATTGCGCCCGGCCTCGATCGACGAGCTCGGACTTGCAAGCGCGATCGCCAACTACGTATCGGAGTGGAGCACGCAATATCGCATCGAGGCGGATTTTCACTGCGGCGACCGCAAGCTGGATGCGCTCACCGACGAGGTGCGCACCGCCATCTATCGGGTGGTCCAGGAAGGGCTGACCAACATCGCCAAGCATGCGCGTGGCGCGACCGCGGTGAGCGTGGTGATCGAGCGCCTGGAGGCGCTCGTGCGCGTCATCATCGAGGACGACGGCTGCGGCTTCGACACGGCGTCCCTGCAAGACGCGCCCCGTCATCGCGGCCTCGGACTCGCGGGCATGCGGGAGCGCCTGTCGCTGATCGGCGGCGCCCTGGAGATCGAATCCTCGATCGGAGGAGGCACCACCATATTCGCCAGCATCCCCATCACGAGCGAACGGATGGCGGCATGAGCGCCAAGACGCGGATCGTGCTCGCCGACGATCATCCGATCGTGCTCGCCGGCCTGCGCAACCTCATCAAGACGGAAGAGGATTTCGACCTCGTCGGCGACGCCTCGAGCGGACTTGCGGCGCTGCGGCTCATCCGCGAGACGCGGCCGGACGTGGCCGTGGTCGATATTTCCATGCCGGAGCTCAACGGCATCCTGATTACCCGCCGCTTGACCGAGGAGATGCCGGCGGTGCGCGTCCTCATCCTCACGTTTCACGAGGACCGGGCGTATTTGAAGCAGGCGCTCGATGCCGGCGCGCGCGGCTACGTGCTCAAGCGCTCGGCGGCAGAAAATCTCGTCCATGCCATCCGCGCGGTTCAGGTCGGCGGACTCTACGTCGACCCCGGTATCGCCAATTGCATGTTCGACGCCAATCCGCAGCGCGGTGGACGTCAGCAGAGCAACATCACCGGGCCGGACCTGACCGAGCGCGAGGCCGAGGTGCTCAAGCTCGCGGCGCTCGGATTCACCAGCAAGGAGATCGCACGCAAGCTCGACGTCGGCGTCAAGTCGGTCGAGACCTACAAGGCGCGCGGCACGGAGAAGCTCGGCCTCAAGACGCGCGCCGAACTCGTCCGCTACGCGGCGGCGCAGGGCTGGCTGGCGGATATCTAGCGCGTGTCCCGGCGAAGTGGATACCGGTTCGCCGACAAGGACACGCGCCAAGGCATAAATCTAGCGCTCCAGGCGATTTGGTGAACGAAACGCTAACACGTCAGGAGAAGACCGACGGTACCGGGCGCTGTCCCCAGCAGGCAATTGGTCCGGACCATGCTAGAGCGCCTAGGCATTGGGGAACTCCTGGGTCCGCTGAGACCGAGGGTGGGGTACGCGATGGCGGCTGCGTTCGGCGGAAAGAACAAGCTTACGGACGGCGAGACGCTGGTCCTTCTGGCGCAGGGGTTCAAGCGCGGCGCCGCATCCGGTCATCAGCAAACGACTGAGCGGCGAGACATTCTCTGCCGCCTGGCGGAGCTGGAGCGGTTGCTGGCCGCGCCGGTGGCGTCCATTGAGGGGCACCAGGCGGTCGCGAGGCTCAAGGCGGCGCATGTCCTCGTCATCGAAATGCTTGCCAGCCTCGATCACGATCACGAATCGACGCCCTGACCCAAGCCGCTGGAAGGTGCGGCTCCGCCCTCAAGCGGATGTCAGCACGGCGCCTGTCGGGGCGCCGCGGGGAAACAGCCAGCGCTGATAGAGCCGGCCGATCGCGACCAGCACCACTCCCAGCCCGATCAGCGAGAGCGCGCGCCATGCGCCCGTGAGCCCCGCCATGTCGAACAGAAACACTTTTGCGATGGTGAGCATCGTGATCGCGGCGGAGGCGAGGCGGGTCGGCTTCGAGTTGAGCGCGAATCCGATCAGCAGCAGCACCACGCCGAAGGCGAGCCAAACCGCCGAATAGGTGTACTGCTCGGCATCGGAAACCTCGCCGGCCGTGAGAACCGGGCCGTGATAGATGCGCGCCACCTGCAGCGAGAGATAAAGGAGCGCGAGCACCACGCTGACCACGGCCGCGGTCGCGCGGTAAGGCATCGGCCGCGTGGTGCGCGCGGTGAGCGCGAGCGTGACCGCTAGCACTGCCGACAATCCGTAACCGAGCAGGATGAGGTTGACGAAGATGCCGCCGACCGGCTCGTCGGTGACCAGCGGATTTTCCGTGATGCACAGCCCAAACACGATGCCCATAAGCGTGAGGCTCGCGATCACGAGCGCGCCGACGTCGTGCACGACGCTGCGCGTGCGTCCGCGCAGGTGCTCGAGGCCGATCGCCATGGCGAGGCCGACCGAGACCTGCAGGGCGAGCTCGGCGAGCCCGGTATTGTCGGCGAAGACGTTGCCGTGGTGCATGAGATGGCGGATCTCGAGGAAGGCGAGCAGCACCGTGAACAGGATTGCGGCGCCTTCGACAGTGCGCACCGGCACGTCGTCTGCGCGCTTGCGCAGCAGGTAGCCGCCAGTCCAGAACGCCAGCGCGGGCAGGCCGTAGCCATAGAGCAGCCAGTTGAAGATCGGCGTCGTGCCGATGTCGCGGCCGACGATGCGCGGTTCCCACGCGATGCGCGCGAGGACGAGCGCCACGATGACGCCCGCAAGTGACCGCAGCATCGGCAGCGGCCGCCGCTCGGCGATCCAGGCGATGCCCGGCACCATGAGCGCGAGGCCCACGGTGAGCCAGCCTTTCTCGAGCGCGAAGGTGAGGGCGAGCGCGAGCGCCGCGACCGCGCCCGCCGCATAGATGGCTTGCGCCGCCGCGCCACCTGGTCGCGGCGGGCGCTTCGCCAGTGTCTCGGTCGCGACGGCAAAGAGTGCAGCGAGCAGCAGCGCCAGTCCGGCGAACGGAATGGAACGCTCCCATCCGGCGACGCGATAATAAAGCGCAACGAGAATCGCGATGGGCGCGAGCGCGCTGGTGGCCGCCCAGAGGAGAGGCACGATCGGCTCGTCCGATGGCCCCTGGGCGAAAAAGCCCGACGCGCCGAACAGGAGCGCGAAGAGCGCGCCCATGGTGAGATGCATGCCGGTGAAGCCTTGCGCCGGATCGGGGATCACGCCCGCGGTGGGGCCGCCCGGCAGCACGAGCCGCGCAATGTCGCGCTCGACCGCCCAGGCGACGAGCACGACGACGACGAAGGCGGCCGCCGTGGGCAGCGCTCCGGCCGCCGCATCAGTGCGCCAGGCGATCGCGACGGTGGCGGCCGCGAGCAGGCCAAACACCGTGAGCGCGGCGGGATCATGGTGGCGGGCGAGCACCAGTGCGGTCGCGGCGAACACGTAGGCTGCGAGCGCGCCGGACGAGATCACGTCGAT
>WNEZ01001058.1_pt1 | contig 29320 bp, 27 predicted proteins | sample 5400521 | NCBI WGS metagenome assembly WNEZ01 (sample SAMN13153339, study PRJNA577476) | soil metagenome | isolation source: 120 cm saprolite under Douglas fir tree site 2 hole 1 replicate 1 | place: USA:California | collected 2015-04-18 | reverse complement strand
TGTACCAGACCCACGCCGACCAGCGCGCGCGGCAGGCGATCGACCCGGGCGTCGCTTTCATCATGGCCCAGATCATGTCGGACGATAACAACCGCGCCAACATCTTCGGCTACAACAGCCCGCTGCACTTCAAGAACCGGATCGTGGCCGCGAAGACAGGCACGTCGGACAACTTCAAAGATGCCGTGACCGCCGGCTTCACGCCCGACCTCGCGGCCGTGCTGTGGATCGGCGACATCCTGGACTTCAACCACACGATGGTCCGGAACTCAGACGGTGTGTTCGTGGCTACGCCTGGCTGGCACATCTTCATGGACGACGTGCTGACCTCCTACATGAACGTCCCGGGCGACAAGTGGTACTCCGCGCCGGCGGACGTGGTGCCCGGGCCCAGCAACAGTTGGTACTTGAGCGACACGACGAGCATCTCGCGGCTGCCCGGCGACAACCCGCCCAGCCCGACCCCGACGCCGATCAACATCGTCGTTCCGCCGGACCCCGGCACCGGCCCGGTGCTGGCGAGCCCGACGCCATCACCTCTGCCGCCCCCACTGCGCTAACTAGTCCTTCTGCCTGATCGTCCGAGGTCCGTAGAATCGGCCCGGTGCCTTCCAATCTCTCGGTCAAGACCGAGCAGCTGCCCAAGAGCCAGGTGGGGATGACCATCGAGGTTCCGGCCGACCTGGTCGACGCGACCTATGAGCGAGTCCTGACCCGGCTCGCCTCCCGCTCCAAGCTCGAAGGCTTCCGGCCGGGGCGCGCGCCGCGAGCACTGGTCGAGGCGCGCATCGGTCCCGCCGCGCTCCGTGAAGAGGTGGTCGAGGCGATCGTCCCCGAGGTCATCCGCCAGGCGCTCCAGGAGAAATCAATCGATCCCATCGACAACCCGGACGTCGAGGTCGTCGAGCTGGAGCGCGGGCGGCCCGCGCAGCTGAAGGCCACCGTCACGGTCATGCCCGAGGTCACGCTTGCAGACGCTTCGTCATTGAATGTGACCACGCCCACAGTCGAGGTCACGGACGAGATGGTGGAGCGGCGCCTCGAGGACGTTCGGGAGCCGATGGCGGAGATCACGCCCGTCGAGCGCGAGGCCAGGGCAGGCGACGTGGCCGTGATCGACGTCGAGGTCGAGGCCGATGGCGCCGTGGTTCCCTCCGAGTCGCGGTCGGCGATGGAAGCCGAGCTGAAGGAGGGAGCCCTCCTACCGGAGCTCCTCGCTGCGATTCCCGGGGCCATGGTGGGCGAGACCCGTGCGGCGACGGTGACGTTTCCGGACGACTACGGCGAGCCGAGGCTCGCCGGCAAAGAGGCGACCATCAAGGTCACGGTCCAGGGAGTCAAGGAAAAAGTGCTGCCCGCCCTCGACGACGAGCTTGCCAAACAGCTCAGCGGCGGCAAGCAAGAAACCGTGGAGGCATACCGGAGCTCCGTACGCGAAGAGCTCGAGGAATCCGCCAAGGCGCTGGGGCAGATGGCTCGTGAACAGGCGATCGTGAAGGCGCTCGTCGAGGCGTCGGCCGTGGACGTCCCCGACACGCTGGTCGAGCGGGAGCTGGCCAGCCACCTCGACTCGCTCGAACGCAGCCTGGGCCGCCAGGGCCTTCGCCTCGACCGCTACCTCGAGTATCTCGGCAAGACTCCTGAGATGTGGATCGCTGAGGAGAGGCCGGAGGCAGAGGCGCGGCTAAAGGTCGACCTTGTGCTCGACGAGTTTGCCCGGCGGGACAAGATCGAGCCGTCGGACGAAGAGGTGGACCGCTTCATCGAGGAGCAGGCGACCAAGGACGACGAGCTCAAGGGCCGCGTGGACGAATTGAAGCGGGGGCCCAACTCACGCCGCTACTTCGCCTCCAGGTTGCGCCGGCTCCGAGTCCTGGAGCGGCTGGGCGAGATCGCCGGCACCGGAACGCCGGCCCAGAGTTGACGGAATGCACGAGGTCGGTGTCTAGAATGGGATGGTGCCTGACATGAACCGGATACAGCGCCCGACCGGCTACCTGGTCCCCATGGTGGTCGAGAACACAGGGCGCGGCGAGCGCGCCTTCGACATCTACTCGCGGCTGTTGAAAGACCGCATCGTCTTCATCGGGACGCCGATCGACGACCAGGTCGCGAACCTGGTGGTGGCCCAGCTGCTCTTCCTGCAGTCCGAGGACCCCGAGAAGGAGATCGCGTTGTACATCAACAGCCCCGGCGGTCAGGTCACCGCTGGGCTTGCGATCTACGACACCATGCAGTACATCCGCCCGCCGGTCTCGACGATCTGCATCGGCATGGCCTACTCGATGGCTGCCGTGCTGCTCGCGGGTGGCGCGCACGGATTGCGCTACGCGCTGCCTCACGCCAACATCCTCATCCACCAGCCCTGGGGCGGCATGCAGGGGCAGGCCACCGACATTCAGATCCATGCCAAGGAGATCCTGCGCACGCGCGAACAGCTCAACCAGATCCTCGCGCGCCACACGGGTCAGAAGATCGAGAAGGTGACACAGGACACCGAGCGCGACTACTTCTTGACCTCGGACGCGGCCAAGGAGTACGGATTGATCGACGGCATCATCCTCACGCCGATCAAGCCCGCCGACAAGGAAAAGGAAAAAGAAAAAGAAAAGGAAAAGGAGAAGGTCGCCGCCACCCCATGATCTTTCGCAGGAAGGGCAAGAGCGGCGAGGTCAAAAGGCACAAGCCGAAGTGCTCCTTCTGCGGCAAGGCACAGGGTCAGGGTGGGGTGCGGCTCGTGGCGGGGTCCGGCGTGTTCATCTGCAGCGAGTGCATCAGCCTTGCCAATGAGATCCTGTGGGGCCATAATCCCCCGGCGCCGGCCTCTTCGTAATGGATACAGGTAGGAACCTATGAACGAAAGAGAAGATCGCCGCCGGTACACGCGCTGCAGCTTTTGCGGCAAGGGGCAGGACCAGGTACGCAAGCTGGTCGCCGGCCCGGGCGTCTTCATCTGCGACCAGTGCATCGATCTCTGCCAGGAAGTCCTCGAGGACGACAACCGGTCCGCCGGCACCAAGAAGCAGAAAACCGGCTTCATCCCCAACCCGAAGACGATCTGCGCCGCACTCGATCAATACGTGATCGGCCAGGACCGCGCCAAGAAGGTGCTTTCGGTTCAGGTCTACAACCACTACAAGCGCATCTCCGCCTCCAAGTCGGTCGGCGACGTGGAGCTGACGAAGTCGAACGTGCTGCTGGTCGGGCCCACCGGTTGCGGCAAGACCTACCTCGCGCAGACGCTGGCGAAGATCCTCGACGTTCCGTTCGCCATCGCCGATGCGACCAGCCTCACCGAGGCGGGTTATGTGGGCGAGGATGTCGAGAACATCCTGCTGCGTCTCATCCAGGCAGCCGATTTCGACATCAGCCGAGCTGAGCGCGGGATCATCTACATCGACGAGATCGACAAGATCGCCCGCAAGTCAGACAACCCGTCGATCACCCGCGACGTCAGCGGTGAGGGCGTCCAGCAGGCGCTGCTGAAGATCCTGGAGGGCACGGTCGCCAACGTCCCACCGCAGGGCGGCCGCAAGCACCCGCACCAGGATTTCATCCAGATCAACACCACCAACATCCTCTTCATCTGCGGCGGCGCTTTCGACGGGCTCGAGAAGGTAGTCGAGCAGCGCATCGGCCGCCGTGCGATCGGTTTCGGGGCCCCACACACGAAGATCGAGCGCAAGGCGATTTCGGAAACCCTGAAGCACATGCAGCCTCAGGACCTCCTGAAGTACGGCTTCATCCCGGAGTTCATCGGCCGCCTTCCGATCATCGTGACCCTGCACCACCTCGACCAGCAGGACATCGTTCGCATTCTCACCGAGCCCAAGAACGCGCTCGTGAAGCAGTACCAGAAGTTCTTCACGCTCGACAACGTCGAGCTGGTCTTCCAGAAGGGCAGCCTGGATGCGATCGCGGAGCTTGCGCTCTTGCGCGGCACTGGAGCGCGAGCGCTGAAGTCGATCATCGAGGAGGCGCTCCTCAACTCCATGTTCGAGATCCCCTCACGTCCTGAGATCAAGCGCTGTTTGATCTCGGAGCGTTCGATTCGCGAGGCCCTCGAGCCCGAGTTCGAGCTCAGCGAAGAGGGCGACGGCCCGGAACGCCAGATCGGAGCCAGCGCCTAACTCCACCTCGCGCCGGCCGGGGATACGACCAAGTAGGCCCTTTTCGCTGCCTCCGCGGCTGATGACACGGCCATTTGTGCCCGAATGGCGGAATCCGCTTCTCATACTTGAGCTCGTGGACGACCTTCGCGGCAAGACTGTCCTTCTCACCGGCGCCTCGACCGGCTTGGGTCCTCACATCGCTCGGCGACTGCATCGCGAAGGCGCTCGGCTCGTGCTGTCCGCCCGCAACGAAGAAGCGCTGACCAAGCTTGCGAAGGAGCTCGGCGACGCTCGCGTCGTGGTGGCCGACCTTTCCCGCCATGGCGAGCCCGAGCGGCTCGCGAAGGAAGCGGGCGAGGTCCACGTCCTCGTCTCCAACGCGGGTGTGCCGGCCAGCGGGCGCCTGGTGACGTTCAAGGTCGAGCACCTCGACAGGGCGATCGCAGTCAACCTCCGAGCCGGCATAGTGCTTGCCCGCGAGCTCGCGCCGGCGATGATCGCTCGGAAACAAGGCCACATGGTTTTCATGGCCTCGGTCGCGGGCAAGGTGCCTTCGCCTGGTTTCGTGGTTTACACCGCGACCAAGTTCGGGATCCGCGGCTTCGCCCTCGCGCTGCGCGAGGAGCTCTGGAGCACTGGGGTCGGGGTGTCGGTGATATCGCCCACCTTCGTCAGCGAGGCGGGCATGTGGGCAGAGACCGGCCTCAAGGCCAACCCCATGGCCGCCGAAGTGACGCCTGGACGCGTGGCCGAAGCAGTGCTGACCGCGATCACCAAGAACAAGGCCGAGGTCGACGTGATGCGGTTGCCGCTGCGCGTCAGCCTCAAGGTGATGGCAGTGGCGCCGAACCTCTTCATGGCTGGGCTCCGCGCCTCAGGCGCTACCCGCGCCTCAGACGCGGCCGGCGACCGGCAGACCAACAAGCGCTAGGCGCTAACATGAGAGTCACCATGCGCCGCTACGTACCCGTATCTGTACGCAAGCCGGCGCAGTCGCGCTAAGCGACGATCCCCGCCGGCGCGCCGACCGCACCCCTTAGACCAAGCACGCCCATATGAGCAAGACCATCTCCGATATGCCGACCGCGTATGACGCCGGGGCCATCGAGCCCGGCTGGTACGCGCGTTGGGAGCTGGCCGGCCTGTTCACGGCCGATGCCAGGAGCCCCAAGCCGAAGTACTCGATCTGCTTGCCGCCGCCCAACATCACCGGCGAGCTGCACATGGGCCACGCGCTGAACCACACCCTTCAGGACATCTGCTCTCGATACCGGCGTATGGCCGGGTACGAGGTGCTGTTCCTTCCCGGCACCGACCACGCCGCGATCGCCACGCAAAACGTGATCGAGAAGCAGCTGGCCGCCGAAGGAAAGACAAAAGAGCAGCTCGGTCGCGAGGCATTCCAGGCTCGTGTCAGCGAGTGGTACGCGGAGGTTGGGGAGACCATCGTGAGCCAGGACCGGATCCTCGGCGCCTCACTGGACTGGAGCCGCCTGCGGTTCACCATGGATGATCCCTATGTGCGGTCCGTGATGACCGCCTTCGTGGCTTTCTACGACCGCGGATGGATCTATCGCGCACCGCGAATCGTCAACTGGTGCCCGCACGATCAGTCGGCCATATCGGACCTCGAGGTGAAGTGGCAGGAGCACCACGACACTCTCTACTACATCCGCTATCCGATCGAGGGCGGCGGCGACGTCGTCATCGCGACGGTGCGGCCCGAAACGATGCTCGCCGACACCGGTGTGGCCGTCAACCCGACCGATCCCCGCTACCAATCGATCATCGGCAAGACCGCGATCCTGCCGCTGGTCGGCAGGAAGCTGCCTTTAGTCGGTGACGAGGCGGTCGAGAAGGACTTTGGCACTGGCGCGCTCAAGGTCACCCCGGGCCATGACCCGATGGACTACGACCTCGGCCAGAGGCACGGACTCGAGGTGATCAACGGCATGCACCCCGACGGTCGGATGAACGTTCCCGGCCTTGCCTACGACGGCCTGCCGGCGCTGGAGGCGCGCGAGCGGGTGGTGCAAGACCTCAAGGCCCAAGGCTTCCTGGTCAAGGAAGAGCCCTACACGCACGAGGTCGGTCACTGTGACCGGTGCGACACGGTCATCCAGCCGCTGATCAGCGAGCAGTGGTGGCTGCGCATGGACAAGATGCGGGACAAGGCCCTGGCGGCGTCCGCCGAGGGCAAGGTGCGCTGGCACCCCGAACGCTACGAACGCACCTACCTCGATTGGCTTCACGGCCTTCGCGACTGGAACATCGGCCGCCAGCTGTGGCTGGGCCATCGGGTGCCCGTCTACTACTGCGCGAACGGCCACCGAACTGTCTCGGTCGAGCGCCCCACCGAATGCGCCGAATGCGCGAACGGCCAGATCACCCAAGACACGGACGTGCTCGACACGTGGTTTTCGTCCGCTCTGTGGCCGTTTGCAACGCTCGGCTGGCCCGACCAGACAGAAGACCTCCGCGCCTTCTACCCAAACGACATGAACAGCACAGCGCGAGAGATCATCAATCTCTGGGTCAGCCGGATGATCATGACCGGGCTCGAGTTCATGGGCGAGGTGCCGTTCTCCGACGTGGCCATTCACTGCCAGGTCCAGGCAACTGACGGACGGCGGATGTCGAAGTCGCTCGGCACCGGCGTCGATCCGCGTCGGCTCATCAGCAAATTCGGCGCCGATGCGGTCCGCGCCTGGGCGGCGTCGGTGGCCATGTCGAGCCAGGACGTCCGCTTCGACGAGACCAGGGTCGAAGGCTACCGGCGTTTCTGCAACAAGCTGTGGAACGCGACGCGCCTGGTGCTCGGCAGCGTCGGCGACAAGGCGGTGCCCCCAGTCCCGGACCCGGATGACGTGGAGCTCATCGAAGACCGCTGGATCCTTTCGAGACTTGCCGCGGCCTCAACGGATATCACCCGCGGCATCGAAGAGTTCACATTCCAGAATTCGATCGGCGCCGCCTACACGTTTGCCTGGAACGAGTACTGCGATTGGTGGCTGGAGGCGGCCAAGGATCGACTTCGTGCGGGCGATCCCGCGGCGCTGGGCATCGCGGTGTTCTGCCTCGACAACCTGTTCCGACTGCTGCACCCGTTCATGCCTTTCGTAACTGAGGAGCTGTGGAGCCGTATGCCAGGGCATGGCGACTTCCTCATGCGGACGAGGTGGCCGGCAGACCTGACGAGGTATGGCGACGGGCAGGCGGAGTTCGAGTTCGAGAGCTTGATGCAGGCCGTCGAGGAGATCCGCTCGTATCGCAAGACTGTGCCTGGCGCACCCATGAAGGGCGGCGCCGTGAAGCTGTCCGAGCCGGCCGGGCCAGACTGGGTGCGGGTGCTTGCGGTGCTCGCCAAGGTGGCGGTCGTCGATGAGCTACCGCCCGGAAAAGCCAATGGCCTCACCGAAGGCAGCATCGTGTTCCCGACGGCGGCCGCGGCCGACCCCGCCGTCATCGCCAAAAAGAAAGCCGAGCTTCAGAGGGAGCTCGATCGGGTCGAAGCGAGACTCGACAATCCGGAGTTTCGCGCCAAGGCTCCCGAGTCGGTGATCGCGGAGATGGAAGCGAGGGCTGAGGAGCTGAGGGCCGCAATCGACCGTTTGGAATGAGCCTTTACCCTTAGGGCGCGCATGCCCTCCATCGCCCTCCTTGCGCCCGTCGTCATACCCCTTCTTGCCGCCGGCGCGCTCGCGCTCTGCGGGGTGGCCGGTTGGAAGATCGGTCGCATCGTGCTCGGGGTGGGCTCGTGGGGGGCGATCCTCGTCCTCATCGCCCTCTGGGCCCCGGTCCGAGCCACCCAGGAGTTGAGTCTCGGCCAACTGGGTTTCGGCGCCCCATTGCACCTGCGTCTCGATGGGGTCGGCTTCGCGTTCGCGCTGATGGTGATGGTCCCGTCGGCGGTTCTTCTGACGCTGCAGCCGCGCGCGTGGCAGGAGGGCACCGTAGCGGCCCTCGGGCTGGCGGCCGCGGTGCTGGCTGTGGAAGCCGGAGGGGTCTTGCTGACCGCGTTGGCGGGCGGTGCTGCGGCCACGCTTGCCGTGGTCCAGCTCGATGTCGAGGACCCTCGGGCGTCCCGCCCGCCGTGGGGCATGCTCCTGGCGGCATGGCTCGCCCTGAGCTGGGTCGGGACCATCCTGCAGGTCCGAGGCGGTACCGCCGACTACGGCGCGGTGCCGGTCTCGGCCCTGACCGTGCCTGTCTTCACAGTGCTGGCCGCGGCCGCGCTCACAGCCTCGGGTTTGTTTCCGTGGCGTGGATGGGCTTCGCAGCTGTGGGGGCGGCCGGCGCTGCGCGCCGCCGGGATGTCGGTAGCGACCCTTTATCCATTGGGCTTCTACCTCCTGGTGCGTGCATACGACATGGGCGACGGCCATTACCCGCAGTTCTGGCTGCAGGCGGTCCTGGCCGCGCTGGGAGTGCTCGTCGCGTTCGGCGCCGCCGCCCGTGCCCAGGCCGCAAGCACTCGTCGCGAGTACCTCGGCGAGGTGATCCCCGGCCTGGGTGGTTTCGCGCTCATGGGCATCAGCCTCGGCACGCCGCTCGGCCTGGTCGCGGGTCTGGCGACACTGGTCGTCGCAGCAGTCCTGGCGGCATGTCTTCCGCTTCTGCCGGATAGAGCCGGCACCGCGTCGCTGGTGGCGATCGCAGCCGCGGCCGGGCTGCCGCCGGGACTCGCTTTCGGAGTGCGCGTGATTGGGCTCGAGGCTACGTTCGAAGCCGGCAACCTCCTGGGCCTGCTTGGCATCGCGGGCGCTGCGACGTGGATCGTGTCGATGATTGGGGCGGCCCGCGCCATCGGCCTGCCTGCGGGCCGCGGCCACCCGGCGAGCGAGACCGCGCCTCGAGTCGCGATGGGCCTGGCGGCCGCCACTGTGGTCGCGGGCCCGGCCCTCGGCCTCGTCCTCGCGGTCTTGGCGATGCCCGCGCTGAACGACGTCATGCCGGCCGGGACCGGAGTGCCCGCGGCCGGGGTCGCGTCCATCGTGACGGTCTCGACCGTGCTGCCCGCGCTGGCGCTCTTCACGCCCGTGCTGCTTCTCGGATTGGTCGCGTACATCGGTGCGGGCCCTCCTTTGGTGCGCGTGCAGGCCCGCCCTGCGTTGTTCCCCCTGCCGGCCACGGAGCTGATCGGTCGCGTACGGGAGCGGCTGCGCGCCGCCACCGTCCCCGACCAGTACCGCTCGTTGGTCGACTTGCGAGCGCTGGAGGCGGCGGCGACCGGAGGTGGCCCGCTGCTGTGGCTGGCGGCGCTGGTAGCACTGGCGTTCGCGGTCACGCGTTGACCACCTTGACGCCGAGCCTGTTGTGACAGCTGCGGCGGGCTTTGCGGCCTGGGTCGGCGCGGCGGTCATAGTCCTGGCCGACGGCCGTCGCGGCCTGGCCGCCGGCATCGGTTTCGTGGCCCTCGGGTTCACCGTGCTCGCATGGACCGACGGCCTTTGGCCGGCGGGCGTCATCCTGCTCGCCGGCGGGGCCGTTTCCGTTTTCGAGCTGGTGCGTACGGGCCCGCAGGAGTGGGGATTGATGCCACCGGGCTCTACATCCCGGCTGATCCTGGCTGTCGTCGGAGGCATCCTGTCGCTCTGGGTGGCCGCATCGGTCACGACTGGCCCCGGCGCATCGCTGCGGTTTGCGTCACTGGCCGTGCTCGGACTGATGGCCGGCCGGCTGCTCCAGAGTCAGCGCTCCATCGCGATCCTCACAGCCGCAGCCGCCCTTGCCCTGGCCCTGGCCGGCGCCGCCGGCCTGGCGCCAAATGGCGCCGGGTTGGCGCCTTATCTCTTCGGGGCGCTGATTGCGGCCGGCGCACTGCTGCTCCCAGCCGCGGAGTCTCGTGGAGCCTGAGCTCGGGCTGGGCCTATCGATCTCACCTTTGAGCAGGGCCCTGTTGCTGGCCGCGGCCGCATCGCTGGCCCTTGTCGTCACGTTCGCCCCGCAGCGGGCTGAGCGTGCCGTCCTACTGAGATGGGGACTGGCCGGCATTGCCGGGATGGCCGCCATCGCGGCGGCGCCGAGCCTCGACCTGGTCATCCTCGTGACGCTCGCGATCGCGTTGCTCCAGGCGGCCGTCGCGACGGGCCGGCGCCCGCTCGCGGCTCGCCTGCGCGCGCCGGCCCTCGCTGTCGCGCTGCTCGGAGCCGGTCTGGTCTTCGCGCGGATCGACGGCGCGCCGATCCTGGCCAAGCTCGCCGCCGTCGGACTGGTCGCGGGTCTGGCCGCGGCAGTCGGCATCCTGCCGTATATCCACGAGTTCGACCCAGACGAGGTGACGGCGGCATCTCCCATCGCGTGGATTGCGTTCGTCGGGCCGATCCTCGCCCTCGAGATCGTCACACGCGGGCGAGATCTCATCCCCTCAGCCGCAGCCGCGTTCGGCGCCATGCTGATCGGACTCGGCCTTCTCAACATCCTTTGGGGAAGCCTCGCCTCCTGGTTTTCTGAAAAGGGCGCGTCCGCCTGGCATTTCTCCTTCATGGCGGACTGGGGTCTTGTGATGTGCGCATTCGGCGTGCCTGTGGCAGACGGGCAGGCGGCGGCCGTGCTCGTCATGTACGGCATCCTGCTCAGCCGGCTGCCCCTTTACCTGTGGTCGCGCCAGTCGCTACGCGAGAGGATTCAAACCGACCGGCCTGTCAACCTGCTGGCGGCAGCGATGCTGGCGGGGTCCGCGCCGTTCGCAGGATTCGCGGCCAGGGTCCTGTTGCTCCGCGGGGCCACCCAACTCTACTGGCCGCTGGCGCTCGTGATCGCAATCGGTCTGTTGCTTTGGCTGCCGCCATCGCTACGTCTTGGCCGGAGCCTCGGGCTGCCACGAGGGAGGCAGGCGGCGGGCACCGCGATCGCGCTCGCGTTCAGCGTAGCGATCGGACTGTATCCACAGCCGATCCTTTCTCTGGCGGGACTGTGAAAACCCCACGAACTCTGAGGCTGCGCCATGAGTTCGCGGGGACCCCGAAATGATCCAGTTCCTGGCGCAGCTCGCCACTCATAGCGTCGCCCTGTTGCTATATCCCGGTCTCGCCACCATGGCCTTGTTCGGCAGCGCGGCCGAAAGCATCTGGGTGCGAGTGTCGGAAAAGCGCTGGGTGTCGCCGGAATTGCCATGGCACCGGCCGTCGGCGGTGCTGGCCACGGTCGCCCTCTCCTCGATGCTCGCGTCTGTCCAGCTTTCGGCTCCGTTCAACCCCGTGCCGTCGGACGAGCGCAACCTGATCGTGGCCGCAATCGCTTTGGGGCTCACCGTCTGGGCCGAGCTCGCCCTCGGCATCGAGCTGTTCGGCGAGCCGGGCTTGCTGCTCGTGGTTCAGTGCTGCTGGCTCGTCGCTGTGCTCGGTCCCGCCGTCGAGCCGCAGAGCCTGCGTCCGCAGGTGCTGGGCCAGGTGCTGGTCCCGTCGCTGCTTCCGCTCAAGGTGGCCAGTGGAGCCCTGTACCTGTTGTGCCTGCCGGCGCTGCTCAAGCTCTGGCCGCTGCCCAGGCCTGGCGAGAGGCGCGCGCGACTGCGGCTCGATGCGATGCGGGTGCTGTGCTGGTGGCCCTACTGCGGACTGTTTGCCACGCTCTACTTTCCGCCGGTGGCCTCCGATCCCTTAGGCATCGCTCGATTCCTGGGCACGAGCCTGGCCGTGGGCGCTTTCTGCGTCGTCGCGGGTTGGTATCTCGGCCGGCGCGGCGCCGCGCCGGCGCGCGGCGTCTACCGAAACGCGATCGCCCCCTTTGCCGGGCTGGTACTCGGGCTGGTGGTGCTGACCTCGATTTTTCTCCGGTGAGCCACTAACACACCGGCCGCCTTCGGCCTGGTCCAGTCGGTCTCCGGTAATATCACCGTTCGTGCCCAAGCCTGATGCATCGCTATCGGCCGTCATCGTCAGCGGCGGCAAGCAGTACCGAGTAGCGCCGGGAGACAGAGTCCTGGTCGACCGCCTCGCCGCCGAGCCCGGCTCGTCGGTGAAGCTGGACCGCGTCCTGCTCGTCCGCGACGGCTCGGAGATCAACGTCGGCTCGCCCGCGATCGCGGGCATGGTCGTTGACGCCAAGGTGCTGGCGCACAGCCGCGGCCCGCGGATCGAGACCCTGAGATACAAGTCCAAGAAGCGCGTTCGGGTGCACCGCGGCGGCCGCGCGGACTACACGGCGCTGGAGATCCTTGCGGTCGGCGGCCTGACTGTGGCGACCGGCACGGAAGTCGAGATCGAGACCAAGCCCTCGAAGGGCAAGGCGTCATCGAAGCGCCGCGCCAAGGCGCCCGAGGCAAAGGCGGAAGTCATTGCTGAGGCGGAGACCGAGACGAAGGTAGAGGCAGAGGCGGAGAAGCCTAAGCGCGTCACCCGCAAGAAGCAGGACACTAAATAGAAAGATGGCTCACAAGAAAGGCGGCGGCTCGTCCCGGAACGGACGCGACTCCAAGCCGCAGATGCTGGGCGTGAAGATCTACGCCGGGCAGGCGGTCGACGCAGGCGCGATCCTGGTTCGCCAGCGCGGGACCCGGATTGCCCCCGGCACCGGCGTCGGGCTGGGCCGCGACCACACCCTGTTCGCACTCGTGCCGGGCCAGGTTCGATACGAGCGGGTGGGCAAGGACGGCCGGCGCGTCAGCATCGTCGCGCAGTAGCAGCAAGCGACGGGCGTTCGTCGACTCGGCGCGGGTGGTCCTGCGCGCCGGGCATGGCGGCCGCGGCTCATCCTCTTTCCGCCACGAACCCTTCGTCCCCCGCGGCGGCCCTGATGGCGGCGACGGCGGCCACGGCGGTGCGATCGTTCTGAAGGCGACCACCCAGCTCACTGACCTGTCCCTCTACAAGCGCCGGTCGGTCTGGCAGGCCGAGCCCGGCGCGGATGGGGCGGGCGGGCGCAAGACTGGCCGCACCGGCGCCGACCTCGAGCTAGAGGTGCCGGTCGGCACGCTGGTGCTCGACCCTGATGGGGGGCTGATCGCCGACCTTGCCCACCCCGGCGCCACGGCAGTGGTGGCGCGGGGCGGAGCTGGCGGTCGCGGCAACGTGCATTTCAAGAGTTCGAGGCGTCGCGCACCCGACTATTCCGAGCCAGGGCTCAAGGGCGAGGAGCTGACCGCCACCCTCGACCTGAAGCTGATCGCGGACGTCGGCCTGGTGGGGGCGCCCAATGCGGGCAAGTCGTCGCTGCTGTCCGCGCTGACGGCAGCGCGGCCAGAGGTGGCGAACTATCCGTTCACCACCCTCGATCCCGCGCTCGGCGTGGCCGAATCCGCGGGCGGTCGTTTTGTGATCGCCGAAATCCCCGGGCTCGTGGAAGGCGCATCGCGCGGCGCCGGGTTGGGACACCGCTTCCTACGCCATGCGGAACGCACGCGCGTGCTCGTCTACGTCGTGGATGGCTCGTCGGCCGATCCCTGGAAGGATGTGGCGGCGGTGATGGCGGAGGTCGAGAGCTTCTCGCCTGAGCTTGCCGGCCGTCCACACATCACGGTGGTCAACAAGCTGGACCTCAAGGAGACTCAAGAACTTCGCAAGCGTTCGCGGCGCAAGGGGGTCCATTTCGCTTCCGCGTTGACCGGAGCCGGCTTGCGTGAGCTGACGGATGCGATGCTGAGCGCGATCGCGAGCGCGCCCGAGCCGAGGACGCCGGCCCGGCCGGCGACGATCAAGCTGCCGGTGATAAGCCCCAACCTGGTGGTCGAACGGAAGACGTGGGGGTTCGAGGTCCAGGGCGGACGAGTCGAGCACCTCGTTCAGCACACCAACCTCGACTCTGAGGGTTCGCTCGAACGCTTTCAGATCGAGCTCGACCGCCTTGGTGTCAACGAAGCTCTGGAGGGGGCCGGGGTCGAGCCTGGGGACACGGTCCGCATCGGCGGGATCGAGTTCGAATACCAGCCGTGAGCTCGATGGACGGACGTATCGGAGTGCTGGGTGGGACCTTCGATCCCATCCACATCGGGCACCTCGCGGCCGCGAAGGCGGCGATCGGTTGCGCGCGTCTCGACCGCGTCCTCTTCATGCCCAGCGGCCAGCCCCCACATCGGCCCTCGGCGGCCGCGAGCGCGGAGCACCGACTCGAGATGACCCGCCTGGCCACTTCCGAGGACACGCGCTTCGCTGTTTCGGACCTCGAGCTGCGGCGCCCTGGCCTGTCGTACACATCCGACACGCTTCGCGAGCTGCACGCGCTCCATCTAAGCGCGGAGCTGTTCCTCATCCTGGGCTGGGATGCGGCCAGGCAGTTCAGCACCTGGCACCGGCCCGAGGGGGTGCGAGAGCTGGCGACGATCGTGGTGGTCGCGCGCCCTGGCAGCGCGTCGCCCCAGCACGCGTACCTCGAGGCGGCGGGCCTCGGCGGCGACCGCGTGATCCTCTGCCTGGAACGCACGCCCGACGTATCCGCCAGCGAGATCCGCGGTGACATCAAGAACGGGCGATCGATCGTGGGCAAGGTGCCGCCCGCGGTCGAGCGATACATCGCAACGCATCACCTGTACGCTGAATAAATTGGCGCGGATCTCACGAGAACCGACGCCCCTGCAGCTGGCCCGGCTGCTGCGAGGCGCGGCGGTCGACAAGAAGGCATGGGACGCCGTCGTCATCGACGTCCGCGACAAGACCTCGATTGCCGACTACTTCGTAGTGTGCGAGGGAGAGACCGACCGTCAGGTGCGCGCGATCGCCGACGGGATGGTCGATGCGGCCAAGGACCGCCGGCTCAAGCCGATCGCGGTGGACGGGTACGACGACGCGACCTGGATCCTGCTCGACTTCGACTCCGTGCTCGCCCACGTTTTCCTGCCTGGCGAGCGCTCGTACTACGACCTGGAAAGCCTTTGGGGCCGGGCGGATAAACGTCGTAGAAAGGCCGGCTAGCGGCATAGGATTGGTGGGCCATGGCGCACCCGGTGGGCGGTCGAGGTAGCTCCCGTGGCCCTCAGCCGTCGTTCGGCGACCTCGACAAGCCGCTGTACACGATCAGCGTGGCGGCGGAGATACTGGAAACCCACCCTCGCACGCTCATGCTTTATGAGGACGCCGGCCTCATCGAGCCTTACCGCACCTCCACCAACCGGCGCCGCTACTCGCAGCGGGACATCAGCAAGGTCCAGGTCATCCAGCACCTGACCCGCGAGAAAGGCGTCACCCTGGCAGGCGTCAGGCACATCCTCAGCTTGTTCGAGACGATGAAAAAGCATCGGGTCGAGCCCCCCGGCGACCTCAGGGAAGTCTTCGACCGTTACGCGCAGATCATCTAGATAGACAAGAGTGGAGCCTTAGGCCGGATTTACTGTCCCCCCTGCGACCTAGTGCAGGGACTTCAGGATCTGGATGATCGCCGGACCGAGGAGCACGATCCAGAGCACCGGGAAGATACAGCCCACCATCGGGAAAACCATTCGGGACGAGGCCGATGCGGCCCGCTCCTGCGCGGTCTGGCGCTGGCGCCGGCGCATCTCCGTCGCCTGGACCCTCAAGAGCCGCGCGATGGGTACGCCCATCTGGTCTGACTGCACGATCGATTCGATGAGGTGATGGAGGTCGGCGACACCGGTCGTCTCGGCCATGTGCTCCAGCGCGGCCATACGAGGCCGGCCGAGCCTTATCTCGCGCAGCACCTTGCCGATCTCGTCCCCGAGCGCGTTGTGAAACCGTTCCGTGATGCTCAGGAGCCCTTCGTCGAGGCTCATCCCGGACTCCACGACGAGGGTCAGCAGGTCGGTGGCCTCCGCGAGTGAGCGCTCGATCTGCACGCGCCGCTGCGAGATCCGCTGTTCGAGCCAAAGCCTGGGCGTCCAGTATCCGACGAATGCCGCGATGGCACCGGCTACCGGCGCCACCACAAGCGTTGGGATGGGCAGGCTTATGAGCAGCCCGAGGCTGAGCCCGATGATGGCGAAGAGCGCGCCCACGCCATAGCGAACCGCCTGAAACCCGGCGGGCGTGAGGCCGCCGGGGTCACCGGCGCGGCTCAGCTTCTGCCGCAGCGGCGCTGTCTCGTGAGCGGGCATGCGCGAGGCGAGAGGCCGGGCCAGCGCTTCGAGCTGCTTGATCCAGGTCGTGCGCACGGCGGGTGGCGCCCACGCGCCGTTGGTGGCCGCGACGGGCTTGGTCTGATCGATGGCGACGAAATAAGCGACGACCACGATCGCGCAGATGACGCCTGCAGAAATCGCGATGAGGAATGGAGTGGTCATGCTTGCAACGCGGTCATGCGCCGGATGATGACGTTGCCGATCAGGATCAGCAGGCCCGCCACGCCAAGCAGGACGTATCCGACAAACGTGCTGGTCATCGGGGCAAAGTAGCCCGGGACGAAAACGTAAAGGCCCAGCCCGAGCAGTATCGGCAGGCCGGTGATGATGGTGGCGGAAGCTCTCGACTGAGCCGTGAGCACGCTCATGTCGCGCTTGGTCTGGACGCGGTCGCGAAGAGTGTCGGAGATGTTGTCGAGCACCTCGGCAAGGTTGCCTCCGACCCGAGTGTGCAGAAGGATCGCAGTGACGATGTACTCGAGGTCCGGGCTGTCGATTCGCAGCAGCAGCGCACTCAGCGCATCCTCCACTGAGGTGCCGAGGGTGATCTCGGTGGCCACCCGCTCGAACTCGGTCGAGACCGGTGGCTGCGACTTGGAGGCGACCGTCTCGAGCGCTCGGTCGATTGCATAGCCGGTCTTGAGCGAGTTGGAAAGCAGCTGCAGCATCCCACCCAGCTGCTCGTCGAACATGTTCTGGCGGCGCCGCTGCAGGTAATTGACGACGAGAGGCGGGACCACGAAGCCCACGGCGGCAATCACGATCGGTCCGATGGAGATGCCGAAACGGAACAGGCCGATCAAGGCCCCCAGCGCTACGGCCCCGATGCGGATCAGGAGGTACTCGGCCGGGGTGATGTTGAGCCCGGCCCGCGCGAGGTCTTCGGTCAGCGTGGGACGGCCGCGGACCCGTCGTCTAAGGCTCAAGCTATCGGCCGCCGGGCGAAGGAGCCGCTCTACGAGCTCCCTTGGGGTCGCCCGTGGAGGGGGTTGGAGATCGTCGGCCCGAGTGCGCTCCTTGCGGATGCGGTCAAGGCTCCAGAAGAACACGGCGATTGCCGCCGCCATGGGCACCGCCACCGCCAGGAGGCTCCTGAGGTCCATTTGCCTAAAACAGCGTCGGGTACGCCTTCTGGATGATCGGCAGCGTGACCCCTTTGGCCGAGTCGATGCTGGGGCAACCAGGATCCTTGGCCGTGTTGTCGGGCTGCAGATAGTCATGGAACGACTCGAGCGAATACTTCATTGCGGCGTATTGCAGGAACCAGGTGATGACCTCCGCCTGACACTGGGTCACGACGACGGTGAGGCTGCTGGCCCCTGACGTGCTCCCGCCCGAGCTGCCCTCACCGACACGGATGACATGCAGGTTGGTGAAAATCGTCATCGAGGCGACGTGGCCGGCAGTCGAAACCGTCGCAATCACAGAGATGTAATCGCCCGGCTGGATGAAACCCGCCACGCCCTGCTGCTCGCTCGTGGGGATGGTCAGCGCCACGAAGCCCGATGGGATCGGCAGATACTCCGACTGTGAGCCCAGCGCCTGGCTCGCCCGGACGACCTCATTGGAGGTGATCGCTTGCCCTGACAGGATCGTTACCAGGGGGATCATGCCCTGGACGTCCGTGATCTTGGCGAAGAAGACCTGTGGATAGTTGGAGGCGACCGGGATCCTCTTGACCTCGAGCGAGGCGGCGTCGATCGGCAGGCGAGGCGCCAGGTCCTTGGTGGCGACCACCACAGACTGGTATGGCACGTTGCTCGTTGTGCCGGCGTTCAGCGCCACGAGCACGAAGGCCCCGATCACGAGCAAAGCCAGAACAATTCCGAGGAGGGTGAACGGGCGCCTGGAGGTCAGGGCTCTAAAAGTGCTCAAGGCCGACCCATCATAGGCAAGATATCCGCGGTGCCGTCACAGTTAAGTCCCGCTTCGCGCCCTGCCAGGAAGCGCCAGTCAGGGCAGTCGATGGTGGAGTTCGCCCTGTCGTCCGTGGTCCTGATGCTCATCATCGGCGGGCTGATCGATATCGGCCGGGCGGTCGCGGTGTCGGAGGTGCTGTCGAGCGCGGCCCGCGAAGGGGCCCGCTACGGGGCCCGGTTCGATGCGCCGAATCTTGCGCACACATTCCTAACTGACGGGCAGATCCAGGGGACGGTCGACGCCGCCCTGACCGCGAGCTCGCTGCCGGCGTCGACCCTCAAGAACCCGAGCACCACCTGCCCGGCCCCGACCGACGGCAACGCGTATCACAACCCACCCTACGCCGCCTCCGCCTACCCCGCGAGCGCGAACCAGGTCTGGCTCTACATCTGCTACGACAACACGCCCGGGGTCGACTTCACCAGCCCTCCGCTCAACCAGAGCTTGCAGGACCTCAACGTGATCGTCCTTTACTCATACGGGCCGCTGACCCCGTTGATCAGCGCCCAGTTCGGCACCTTCCACATGGCTGCCAACGAGCACATCACGGTGCAGGGCCCGTGAGATCCAGCCTTCGGAAATTCTCCGGCCAGGAGTCCCAGGCGCTGATCGAGTTCGCGCTCATCTCGCCGGTGCTCTTGCTGCTTCTCTTCGGCATCGTCGACATCGGGCGCGCGGTCTTCTACTACGACACCATGGGCCACGCTGCTCGCGAGGGCGCTCGCACAGCGGTGCAGGCGCCCGACCGCCTGCCCACGAACGCGGACGTATTGACCACCGTCGTATCCCAGCTGGCAGGCGTCCAGGCTTCGGAGCCGTGTCCGCAAGGCCCAATCAGCAGCGCGACACCTCCGGACAACACTGCCTGGGTCTATGTGACGGAGCCCACCCCGCCCTCAACGGTCGAGACCAATCCGCCGATGAATGCGCCCGGCGGCGAGTACTCGGCCGCCGCTGCCGGCTCGTGCAGCGCCACCAATCCCGCTGCCGGCAACGCCCCATTGCAGGTGACGATCCGTTTCAACCTGATCCTCATCACCCCGGTGGTAGCGCAGGCCACCGCCAATCACATCGTCATCACAGCCACCGCCATCTTCAAGACGGAATATTGATGAAACTTCTTCAAGACAATGCCAAGTGGAGCTTCAGGCCGGATTTATTCCGGCCGTCACTAGGCGCGCCACTTTCCAAGCGCCACCCAGCGTGGCCGAGGAGAGGGGTCGGCCCGCGGAGGGGACGCCTGTCCCCTCCGCGAAATCAACCTGGGCAAGCCATTGTCCTCATCGCCATCATGCTGGCGGTCGTGGTGGGGATGGCAGCGCTCGCGATCGACGGGTCGCGCGCCTACGCGCTGCGCCGTGACCTCCAGGCTGCCGTCGATGCGGCCGCGCTCGCGGCAGGAGACAACCTTCAGCAAACGGGCAGTTACATCCTCGCGGAGCAGGCGGCGACGGCCAGCTTCGGGGCCAATATGCGGCTCTACAACGCCCCTTCGTGCCCAACTGGCTACGCGGCGCCTGACTCGACCCACAACCCGCGGAACATAACCTGCAATATCGCCGACACCGTGCTCACTCAGAGCGTGACGGCGCTCGGACCGGCCGGCACCCAGTTCACCATCAACGCCTCCAGGACGCTCGCGCTTGCGTTCGCGCGCATCCTGACCAATGGGACCATTCCCCGGCTTTCCGCCACTGCTTCGGGAGGCGTGAACAACCTGCTGTATACGCCGACGATCGCGGCCTTGAGCCAGGCGGGGTGTGGAGGCATGGCGGGCAATGCGATCACCACCACGACCGGCGGCACTCTGTATGTGGTCGGCGACATGGTTTCGAGCGGCGCCATCTCATTGGCAGGGACGGCGGAGGTCACTGGCGATGTCTATGCGCGCTGTCAGTCGTCGATTCCTGGGCTTACGACCCTGTGCTACCCAAGCGGGAACGCGACCCCGTGCACGTTTCCCGACATCGCCGGCCTGACGAAGTCGGGCTACAACTTCGTCGACCCCAACTACCCGCAGCCGGGGGTGACGGGAGGCCCGGCAAGCCCGCCAGGCAACACCGCGGTCCTACAGCCCGGTACATACGCGTCGGATCCCGGGCCCGCATTTGTCGCCAACCGTTGCTACTTCCTCGGCGCAGGTGTCTATCAATGGCAGCGCGGTTACACGAACAACGGCGCCTTCGTATCCAACGAGCTCCGGCCACCGGATGAGCCCGTGTACAACAACAACACCGTTCGCGCCGGCCACCAGCTGTGGAACACCGACGGCAACTGCGCCGGGGCCTTTCAAGTCACCGCTATCGGGGGGCCGCTCCCGATTCCCAATGAGGGCATGTGGGCCATAGTGCTCACGTCGGTGCGCACCGACACGTACAACGGCGTCTCCTACACGCGCGAGAGCGCGCCGTCGTATTGCCACACGGTCACCGTCGGCGACTTGCAGGTAATCCAGATCCAGGTCAGCAATGTTCCTGGGGCGACCTCGTACAACGTGTATGCCGCTCCTCCCAACAACGGATGCTCCGGGCCGTTTGGGCTGGCGGGCAGCATCCCCGTCCCGCCGCCGACTGCGGGGCCACCGGAAATGGGACAGAACGACAACACGGCCGCCTGCCCCGTTTACTCGGGCACCGGATGCAGCCTTGGCAACGAGACTGCCATCTTCAACTCGAACCTCCTCCCGTTGGGGTTTGCCCCGACCCTCGCGGCGCCGGGGCTGGTCCGCTCTCATCCGCCGTCGGGCGAAAATCCTCCCTTGAGGAGCAACCTGCCCAACGAGAATGCCAACCGTGCCGCCCCTCCCGCGGGCGATCGGGCCAACGAGAACGCGTGCCAGACGGTCGCCCGAGCGCTCGCGGTGTGCCCAGATGCGATCACTCCGGGGGCCGTTGCATTCGTGATCCCGAACGGTGGCTGCGTCAACGACACCAACAACGGCGATATCCGGGTCTTCAGCGGCTACCAGTACAACTGGATGGCGCTTTATGAGCCGGGCAACAACAACCCGCCCGCGAATACCTGCTCCAACTTCCTGGGGGCCGCCACCGACTCGGCGTTTATCGGGCTCGTCTACGCACCGGCGGCGGCGATCACCGTCAACAAAGCTTCGGCGTTCAGGACTGACGAGAACGGCGGGCTGATCGCGTACACGCTCACCTTCAGCAGCCAGCTGCCTACCATCATCGGCGACGCCGCCGACTTTGGACCGGTGCCGCCAGGAGCGCGACTGACCGGTTAGGTGCGGCTAGCGCTCGGCCGGCTCGGGCTCAACCGGTTCGGCCGGCTCGGGCGCTGCCCTTTCATCGTGCCGGCGCTCGTGTGACCTCGGCCGCTCCGCCACCGCGCCGTCGGCGCCGATCCCGCGCAGGCGCGCGTGGATTCCCGCCGCGGCTTTCGTATCGGCGAGCTCCTCGTAGCGACCGAGCGCGCCGTTCCACGCCGCCTTCGCGTCGTTGTTGCGCGCCAGGCCCCAGAATGCCTGGCCCCGCAGTGACAGCGCCTCGGCCCGTTCCCGGATCTTCTCGCCTGGGAGCAGCTGCAGGGTTCGCTCGACGAGGCGCAGCGCCTCTTCGAAGGCGCCCACCGCCATCGCGTTCGCAGCCGCAATCGCGAGGTAGCTCGACGTCCGGACTGCGTCGGCCGAAGTGCCCGCCTGGTAGAGGTGGTAGGCGATCTCGGCCGCGCGCTCGTTCGCGCTCTTGCCGTAGCTGCGCTCGAGCGTATCCGCGACGGCAAGGTGATACGCCTGCAGGCGCGGCAGCGGCAGCCCGGCGAGCACTCGCTGGCGGACGAGGTCGTGACTGAATCGGAATCGATCGGCCCCCGCCGTCCTCAGGAAATGGCTTCGCGTCGCTTCATCGATCGCATCGCGCAGCTCGTGGCCCGACAGCTCGCCGAAGGCCTCGAGCAAAGCGATGTTGAAATCGCGGCCGATGACCGCCGCCGCGACCAGCATGCGCTGCGCGGGCTCGCTCAGCCTCTCGAGCCGGCGGCCGATGATGCCGCGCACGCTGTTGGCCAGCTCGAGGTCCTCCTCCGTAAAGCTCGCCTGCACTCGACCACCGCCGCCGAGCATCGTTTCCGACTCGGCCATGTAGAGGTACGAGTGCTCGACGAAAAGAGGGTTGCCTTCGGTCGCCGCCTGGATGCCGAGGACCTGCACCGGTGTCAACGGCGTGTCGCCCATCGCCGCCACCATCTTCTCGACGTCGCGGTCCGAGAGCCTGCCCAGAACGATGCGCTGGGCGCGGCGCCTGCGCAGGAGTCGGGACGCTGCGGTTGTGAACGGACGCGTCGAGTCGAGGTCGGATTCCCAGTAGGTGCCGAGGATGACCACGCGGCTGCCGCCCAGGCGCTCGGCGAGGTCGCGAAGCAGGAGGACGGTCTCGTCGTCGGCCCATTGCAAGTCGTCGACGAGCTGGGCCAGCAGAGGGCCGTTGCCGCCGACGGCATCCTGCATCGGCCTCGCGGCCGCGCTGGCCACTGCCGCCGTGAGCGCCTCACGGAAGGAGGCCAGCGGCGCCACGTCCTGCTCGGTGCAGCGCCCGCTCAGTACCCACCATCCCTTCCTCGCCGCCTCGGTGGCGATCTCAGAAGCGAGGCGCGACGCGCCGATTCCGGGCGGGCCGGCGAGGAAGACCATGCCGCCCGAGCCGGTGGCGGCCCGATCGAGCGTCATCCGGATATCGAGGCGCTCCTGCTCGCGGCCGACGAAGCCATCGCCGGAGGGCAGGGCCGCAGTCTGCGAGGGAGCCACGACCCCTGTCACATCGTGCAGGCGGAAGCGGTCCGGGAATCCCTTGAGTTTGTAGCGGCCGCGATAGTCGAACTTCATCTCCGCCACGGGACCCACCAGGTTCCGTACGACTTCGGAGACCAGGATCTCGCCGCCCTTGGCCTTGCCGGCCACGCGCGCGGCCACGTTGACGGCGGCGCCGAAGATGTCGCCCGCCTCCTCGACCACCTCGCCGGTGTTGAGACCGATGCGGATCTTGAGCTTGCGCTCAGGATTCTGCTTGCTGTATTCGGCGATTCCGCGCTGAATCGCGATGGCGCATTCGACTGCATGCCGGCTCGACCCGAAGCTGACCATGACTCCGTCGCCAAGGCCTTTGATGCGGCGACCCGCATGCTCTGTGATCTTCTCCTCGATGATCGATTCGTACGCCTTCATGATCTCGTGCGAGAGCGTGAAGCCTCGGCTCGAAAGCATCTGGGTCGAGCCCTCGACGTCGGTGAACATGATCGTCACCGTGCCCTCGCTCTGGCCGGCCGAAAGACTGCTGATGATGGTCTCGGGTGTGAGCGCCTGCGTGGGGTTCACCGTCTGCCCGAGTCCCTCGGCCACCGCCCTCAAGAGAGCGGGGTCGGCCCGGAAGCCGGCTTCGCCCTGCGGGTACTTGACCAGCTGGAGCAGGCCCGCCTCGACCGCCTGGCGCAGCTCGCGCGCCGCCGACTCCTTGCTCAGCCTGTTCGGCTTGGCGTAATCGCTGGCCTTCAGCTCCGCGCCCTCGAAAGCCTGGGTGATGGCCGGGGCCAGCCGAAGGTTGAGGCCCCTGCGCGTAGTGAGGCTTTCGACGATCGCCTTGATCCTTCGTGAGGCGCCGATAGCCGCTGGGCCGGCCGTGTGGGTGATCGGCAACATGCCCGCAAAGCCGCTGGAGGCCGCCGCCGCCATGTTGCCCAGGGCCGAGGTGGCACGAGCCATCGCAGTCGCGGCCTGCAGAGCCTGCGAGGCATTTGAATCTTCCTCGGCCGAGCCGGGAGACTGGTATCTGGACGGGATGGCGGCCGGCGCTGCCGCGCCGAGCTCGGGCGCCGGCGTGCCGGCGGCTGCGGCGCCAGACTGCGAACGTGCCCGCGGGGGCGGGGCCTCGGTCTGCAGGACCTGCTCTCGTGGAGTGGAAGGTGAGACGGCCTGAAGGTCGGCGACGGCGGAACGCGCAGCGTCGATCAGCTTGCGCATCTCCTCCTGCATCTCGGGCGTCGACGCCATCGTGCTGGCCGGCTCCGTGGGCGACGACTGCACGGTGTGCTGCTGCTGCGTCGGCTTCGCATCGCCCGGCCGGTCGGAGCTGAAGGGCACGACGACCACCTGCCGGACCACGTTCTCGCCGCCGCCCCGCTGGCCGCTCATCAGCGGATCCTTGACCACCGGCATCATGCTGTCGGACCCGGCCGGGACGAAGCGGGACTTGACCGGATCGAACAGGTCGCGGTCGACCTGCACCCCGTAGAAGGCGGCCTTGTCGAGCGAGGTCGGGATGTAGCCGGTGGCGTTGTATTCGAGGCGCAGGTCCGCGCCCATGCCAAGCAGGAAGATGTCGCGCAGGATGGCGCCGTTGGAGTCGTAGCCGACCACCTCTGCGATCTGCGCGATCTTGCGGCGGCCGTCCGGCATGCGCGCCTGGTGGACGATGAGGTTCACGGCCGATGCGATCTGCGCCCGCACCGCTTCGAACGGGATGTCGATCGACGCCATCATCACCATCGTCTCGAGGCGGGACAGGGCGTCCCTCGCCGAGTTGGAGTGGATCGTGGACATGCTGCCGTCGTGCCCCGTGTTCATGGCCTGGAGCATGTCGAGGGCTTCGGCGCCGCGGACCTCGCCGACCAGGATGCGGTCGGGGCGCATCCGGAGGCTGTTGCGGAGCAGCTGCCGGATGGTCAGCTCGCCCTTGCCTTCGACGTTGGGCGGACGGTGCTCGAGGGCGATGACGTGCGGGTGGTCGATCTGCAGCTCCGCGGCGTCTTCGATCGTGATCACGCGCTGGTTGTGCGGGATGAACCGCGCGATGACGTTGAGGGACGTCGTCTTCCCGGAGCCGGTACCGCCCGAGACGAGAACGTTCATGCGTCCCAGCACCGCCGCGCTCAGGAATTCCGCCATCGCCGGGCTGAGGCTGCCCTCCCGCGTGAGGTCTTCCATGCCCAGGACCGCGTCCTTGAACTTGCGGATGGTGAGCGCGGCGCCATGGATGGCCGCCGGCCGGATGATCGCGTTGACACGGCTTCCGTCCGGGAGACGGGCGTCCACCATGGGGTTGAGGCCGTCGATGTGCCTGCCCGTGGTGGCGACCATGCGGCGGATCGTCTCGAGCAGCTGGTTCTCGTCCTCGAACCGGACCTCGGCCTTGGTGAGGACGCCGCGCCGCTCGATGAAGACCTGGTCGGGGCCGTTGACCATGATCTCGCTCACGGAGCGGTCGTGGAGCAGGCCGTCGAGCGGTCCGTAGCCGACCGCCGCGCGCAGGATGATGTCGGCGAGGGTCGTCTTTTCGGGGGCGCTCAGCTCGATGCTGTCTTCCGCCAGGAAACGGTCGAGGTGGGTGCGCACGGCCCGCGAGAAGGCGAGCGTGTCGCCGGTCGTCAGGCCGACGTCTCGGATCAGCGCCAGGCGGTCCCGGAAATCACTGGCGAGCTTGTTGAGGTCGCGACCCTGCCGGGCCGCGGCTTCCATGATGTCGCTGCGCCGCCGGTGCGGCGCCGGGGCATCGGTGGTGGTGCTCGTCCAGGCGTCTACGAACTGCATCTCCAGGAGCGCGGCCGTGGCGGCGAGCGCGGGGATGACGCGCTGGCTCTCCGTGAGGCGGATCTTGATCGCGAGGCCCGCGCCGTCAGCACCCTGGCTCGGATCCATGTAGGCGGCGATCCACTCGCCGTCGCGGAATCGGAGGATGGCCCTGCGCGCGGCGGTCTTGTCTCCGGGATCCGACTCGAGATTGGGGTCGTCGACGGAGCCGAGGACCACATACTTGATGTCGCGCGAGGGGATCCATCGGGCGCGCTCGGCGTCCGGGGGCGTGAAGATGGGAAAGCCCTCGCCCGTGAGGACGCGCGCGTCCGACTCCCCATCTTCGAGGCCGCCGTCGAGGCGGTGCACCGACACCCTCACGCGCGTGCCACGTTTGACATCGGCACGCTGCGGGATCGGTGTAGTCGCGTCCCCAGTCGGGAGTGGTTCGCCGTTGGTTGACTGCGTGGTCTCCACGTCACTCATCGGCCGATAACCCCAGGCGATGATAGCCCCGGCCCACCGTCATCCAACCCACATAAGTGGACAGGTTCTGGGCTCAACGTGGCAACCCATGACGCTCAGGCGGCCGGCGCCGATCGAGCACCCACTTCGAACCCGGCATGCGCTTGGCCACGCCCTTCACCTCGGCGGCACGAGCCGACAGCGCGGCCGCGCTTGCGTAGCTGCCCGGCTCGGCGATGACTATGCCGATCGACACCGACACGAATTCGGCCCGGATCTTGTTGCCGTTTCGCTCCTCGTACTCGATCCAACCGCGCTCGCGGTCGACCAGGTCGTAAAGGGCGGGCACCGCGATGTCGAAACGCTTGGTGATCTCGTCGGCGATCGGCTCGGCACTCTGTGGTTCGGTGAGGATGACGAAGTCGTCGCCGCCGACGTGGCCCGCAAAGTGCTTTTTCGAAGGAATCTCCTCGAGCGTCTCGAAGATGATCGTAGACAGCGTCTTGATCACGTCGTCCCCGCGCACGAAGCCGTAATGGTCGTTGTAGCTCTTGAACGCATCGATGTCCGGATAAAGGACCGCGAAACGCTCCGGCGCAGCCAGGCGCTGTGTGATCTCGCGCAGGATGTCGGAGTTACCGCTCATCCCCGTCAGGGGATTGAGGTCGCGTGTGGTGGTGGCACGAGAGATGACTGCGCGGAGCCGGGCCACGAGCTCTTCGGGGATGAACGGCTTGGTCACGTAGTCGTCGGCGCCGTTGAGCAGGTGGTCGACCTTGTCCTTCAGGGAGCTGCGAACGGTGAGGAAGACGACCGGGATCAGGCGCGTGCGGAAGTCTTTGCGAAGCTCCGCCAGGATCTCCTCACCTGTAGTGGCGCCGAGCATGCTGTCGAGCAGGATGATGTCGGGCCGCCAGTCGACTACGGCGTCGTGGGCGGCCCGGCCGTCACCGACCGTGACGCACTCGAAGCCCGCGCGTTCCAGGACGCGCTTGACGAGCTTGAGCATCTGCTCATCGTCGTCGACGACCACCACGAGATCTCGACCCGTCTGGGCCGCCTCGGACGGCGCATCCTTGGCGGCGCCGGCCCGTCTGACGGCGGTCACGACGCGCCCGCGGCAGGCTCCGAATCCGGCGCGTTGCCGCCGCGGTGGCGAAGCTTTTCGGTGAGCTCGAGCGCCCGCTCGGCCGCGGTGCGGATCTCGGCGATGTCGGCCTTGATCGCCTCGGGATCGGTGGTCTCCCCGGCGATGAGCTCGCAGTAGTTGACGATCACCGCAAGCAGGTTGCGGAAGTCGTGGGCCAGCACGCGGTCCGGGTCGGGCTGCTCCGTCCGGTCGCTCACAGCCGCTTCACCAGTCGCCACGTGTTCACCTCGCCTTCGCGTTGGTATTCCAGCTCATCGAGCGCCTTGTGAGCGATCGAGAGGCCGCGGCCGGTCTCCACCGTGGGAGCAGGCATCGCGGGGGTGAGCTGATTATGAAGTGGCGGTCCCCAATCGGTTAACAAAGCAGTTAGCGTTTCCGACTCCAGCCTCAACTCGAACTCGACCAGGGGCTCGGCGGAGCCTGGCGGCAGGGCGTAGCGCAACACGTTGTTGCCGATCTCGGCGAGCGCCGTCTCGAACAGGATCAGGGGGCGGTCCCCGGCGCTGCGGCCCATGTGCTCGCGCACGAGCTGCACCGAGCTGTGAAGCGTCTCCAGGCCCCCTTCGAGGCGGGTCAGCTTGGCGCGGAACTCGAACGATCGCCCTGAGGTCCTCTGCGCGACGGGGTCAGAAATCAGTCAGGGCTTCCTCGACTGTGGCGAAGTACGGAAACACCCGGTCCAGGGTGGTCAGCTCCAGGACCACCCGAACCTGCTGGTTCGGCGCCGCCAGTCTGAGATCGCCCTTGGAGGTCCGCACCTGCTTGAGTGCAGACACCACCGACCCGAGGCCTGAGCTGTCGACGAAGGTCACCCCTTCCATGTCGATGACGAGCCTGGGATGACCGTTCTTCTTCATCGCCTCGCTGACGGCCTCTTTGAGCGCGGGCGCGCCCACGACGTCGAGGCGGCCGGATGGTGCCAGCACCGTGACACCCGAGTCAGTCTGCCGGGTCTCCACGTCGAGGGTCACAGGTTCGACTTCTCCATGCCCAGAAAGCCTATATCGGCCGGGCCCCGATTCGCCCCCCTTACACTCCTGGGCAATGGACCCCAGGGACGGAGGTGATCGGCAGCGGCTCCTGATCGTCGAGGACGAGCAGCCGCTGGCGCAGGCGATGGCGCGCACGCTGCGCAGCCGTGGCTTCGAGGCCGACATCGCACTCTCGGGCGCGGAAGCCAGGCAGCGTTTCGAGGCTGTCGACTATGCCCTCGTGCTCATGGACATCCGCCTGCCCGACGAGTCCGGCTACGGGCTGCTGGGCGAGCTGAACAAGAAGGATCCTCAGCCCGCGGTGGTGATGATCTCCGGCGTCGACGATCCAGAGCTGGGTCGGGCAGCGGTCGACCACGGCGCGTACGGCTACTACGTCAAGCCGGTGGGAGCCACCGAGCTCTACCTCGCGAGCGTGAATGCCCTCCGACGCCGCAGCCTCGAGCTCGAATACCGCGCCAACCTTCAGCGGCTCGAGTCGATGGTCGCCGAGCGCTCCGACCAGATGGCGCGAGCCGCGGCGCTGCAGGCGGGCATGCTGCCGGCGTCGCCGCTGCGGGGTCAGGGTTACGAGGTCGCCGCCGCCTTTACCCCCGCGCGCGAGATCAGCGGAGACTTCTATGACTGGAACCAGCCCGATCCACGATATGTCGCTGTCACGCTCGGCGACGTCATGGGCAAGGGCCTGCCCGCGGCCATCATGATGGCGACCGTTCGCGCCGCGGTGCGTGGTGCGTCCAGCCTCCAGGACATGGAGGAAGGCGTCTACCTCGCCGCCAAGGTGATGGCGACCGCATTAGAGGTCAACCACGCGTACGTGACACTGTTCCACGCGGTCTACGACAGCCAGACAGGCGACCTGCGCTACATCGACGCCGGCCACGGGTACACGCGATTGCTGAGGGGCGCGACCGCGCAGGAGATGCTGTCGGAGCGAAGCGCCCCGATCGGCATGTTCCCGGACAGCAAGTTCGCGGTCGGCTCGGCGCACCTCGATCGGGGCGACACCCTGGTCGTCTTTTCGGACGGGCTCATCGACCTGCGGCCCGACCTGGCGACCAAGGACGTGCCGCTGCCTTCCGACGCCCGGCACGCCGCCGACATCCAGGACCTCGTCGACATCCTGGCGCAGGGAGCCAAGAGCCGCGAGCTGATGGACGA
>WNEZ01001096.1_pt1 | contig 29337 bp, 31 predicted proteins | sample 5400521 | NCBI WGS metagenome assembly WNEZ01 (sample SAMN13153339, study PRJNA577476) | soil metagenome | isolation source: 120 cm saprolite under Douglas fir tree site 2 hole 1 replicate 1 | place: USA:California | collected 2015-04-18 | reverse complement strand
CCGGGCCCTCGAGCGCGAGGAAGGCCCAGCCCTGGCTGAACCCGGCCGAGGGCGCGCGCTGTGCGTTCGCGAGGATCCGGTCGACCACGTGGCGCGGGACGGGGCGTTCTTCGAAGCTGCGGACCATCTTCCGTTTGCGGACGACGTCCTGGAACTCCATCAGGCTCGGCGGTAGCGGCCTGACGCGCGTCGCAGCAGCTTTTCGTCGACCAGGTAGCGGCGGAGCATCGCGTGGTCGGCGTGGACGCCCTGCAGGATGCGATTGACCTCGGATTCGTGATATTCGCGACCCGGCTCGAAGCGGAGCGCCAGGTGACGCAGCACGGCGATGCGGTCGGCGCGGGACGACGGGATCGTTTCGAGGTGTCCGGCCTTGAAGAAGCGCGCCAGCTCGGGAGGTCCGTCGAACTCCTCGATCCGGCGTTCATTCCCCTTCTTCAGCACGTCCAGACTGTACGCCCGGCGACCTAGCTGACGGACAATACGGGCGCTGTGGCCGACCGAACGACGGCGATCGCGCACGACGGGTCGCTGGTGGATGCGATCGCCGAGCATCTCCACGCGCGCGGTCCGCGCGCGGTCATCCTCGCCGCCGGAGTTTTCGCGCTCGCGCTGCTCGCCGCGGGTTATCTCGACGGCGAATTCGGCCATCCGCTCAACACGACCCTGTGGCGCACCGGCCTGCTGCCCGCGGTGCTGGTCGCGTACTGGCTCGCCGCGCGGTGGGTCCTGCGTCGATCGTATTCGCACGCGATCGGCGCGTTCCGCTCGCTGCTCGCGGACGGCCGCGACTTCGAGCACCGCGTCGAGCTCGCGACACGCCGCGGGCGGTACGACGAATGGGTCGCGGCCGTGCTCGCGACGGCGCTCGGCCTCATCACGATCCAGCCCTGGGCCGTGGCGGACACCTTCGGGTGGATAGGCGCCTATCGCGTCGCCGCCGTCGGCCTCGTGTTCGCGCTGCTCGGCATCGTTTTCTACGAGATCGTGCGCCGCACGCGCGCGCTCTCGCAGCTGCACCGCTATCCGCTGAAGCTCTCGATCTTCGACCTCTCGCCGCTGCGACCGGTCGCGCGCTTCGCGTACGCCGTCGCGGCCGCGTTCATGATCGCCATCGCCGTGAGCGAGCTGTTCCTCCTCGCCCCGGGCGTGCCGGTCGATCTTGGCATCCGACTCGCCACCGCGTACGTCGCGATACTCATCATCGCGACCGCGCTGTTTTTCTACGTGATGTGGGACAGCCACATCGTCATCCGCACACTCAAGCAGAAGGAGCTCGCACGCGTGCGGAAGCTTCTCGCGGAGGCGTACAGCGAGGGTCTCACAGCATCGGTGACCGCCGGCCTCGCGCTGGAGCGTCGCATGGTCGAGGTCTCGGAGTGGCCGTACGACACGCGAACGCTGCGCAGCCTCGTCGTGTCCTTCCTGCTCCCAGCGGCCGCGGCGGCGAGTCGCTTCTTCCTCGGCGATCGGTTCTGAGATCGCGATCGACGGGAAGGATCGCCGCCGCCTGGTGACACGGATACAGATCGTCGAGGTCAGCCCGCGCGACGGGCTGCAAGCCGAATCGCGCACGCTCCCGACCGAGACGAAGCTGGAGCTCATCACGCGTCTCGCGGAGGCCGGACATACCGTGATCGAAGCGACGTCGTTCGTGAATCCCAAGGCCGTCCCGCAGCTCGCCGACGCGGAGGAGCTGCTGCGCGCCCTCAAACGCCGACCCGGCGTGCGCTATCCGGTCCTCGTCCCGAACGAGAAGGGCCTCGACCGCGCGCTCGCCGCGGGCGCGGAGGACATCGCGGTGTTCGCGTCGGCGTCGGAAAGCTACTCGCGCAAGAACCTCAACCGCTCGCGCGACGAGGCGATCGACGGCTACCGCGAGGTCGTGCGCCGCGCCAAAGATGCGCGCCTACGCGTAAGGGGCTACCTCTCGATGGTCATCGCCGATCCCTGGGACGGCCCGACGAAGCCCGAGGTCGTCATTGACTGCGCGAAGCGGCTGCTCGCGATGGGCTGCGACGACCTATCGCTCGGGGATACCAGCGGGGTCGGCACGCCGGGTGAGACTCGCACGCTCCTGAACGCGTTCAAGGACGCGGGCATCGCGAACGACACGATCGCGCTCCATCTCCACGACACCTACGGACAGGCGCTCGCGAATGTCCATCTGGCGATCGAGATGGGCATCACCACGTTCGACGCGAGCGTTGGCGGCATCGGCGGCTCGCCGTTCGCGAAGATGGCCGCCGGCAACCTCGCCACTGAGGACCTGGTGTGGATGTGCAATGGCCTCGGCATCGAGACCGGCCTGCACGTCGAGCGGCTCGCGGCGACGAGCGCGTGGATGTCGCAGCAGCTCGGCCGCGAGTTGCCCGGGAGGGTCGCGCGGGCCCTCACCGCCCGGTGAGTGTTACAACGTCGCCGTGAGCCAGCAACTGAACGACCGGGACATGGACCGGATCGCCTCACGGGTCGTACAGAAGTTGGTCGTGTACGGCCTCGTGATCGTTGCGGGGATCTGGATCGTGCCCCTTGTCCTGATCGCGGTCGTCACGTCGATCGGCTATGCCACGCGCGACTTGCCGTTCGTCCTGGGGGTCGCGATCGCCGCGACCGTGATCGCGCTGCCGCTCGTCGCGTTGATCTGGATCTGGGGTCGCCGCGAACGCTGAGCCTCCTGGCGCGCGCCTAGTATCGAGGCGTGCCTCAGACGAACGGCTACATCACCATCGCCGACATCTCCGGCTACACGACGTTCGTCGCCGACACCGAGATCGAACACTCGCGCGAGATCCTGGCCGAGCTCCTCGAGGTCACCTCACGCGAGCTCGAGCGGCACCTGCGCCTCTCGCGTATCCAGGGCGACGCGCTCATCTGCGTCGGCGAAGAGGACGAGGTCATCCCCTGCCTCGAGGACGCGTTCCTCTCGTTCCACCGCCGGGTGCGCGCGATGGTCGCGGCGACGACGTGCCCGTGCAACGCGTGTCGCAGCGTGCCGAATCTGACACTGAAGTTCGTCGCGCAGCACGGCACGTACTCGACGGTGACCGTACGCGGCACGGTCGATCTCGTCGGCGCCGACGTGAACATGGCCTTCCGGCTGCTGAAGAACCACGTGCCGTCGCACGCGTACATCCTCGCGACGAACTACGTGCTGGACCGGCTGCCCGCCCTCGCGCGCGAGCGTTTCGTGCCGATCAGCGAGGACTACGACCTGGGCCACGTCGAGGCCGGCTACCGCGACCTGCACGACCTTCGCGAGCGCGCGTACCAGCAAATGACTCAGCTCGTCACCCCGCAGGACGCCGACTTCACCCTCTCGGCGACGATCGACGCGCCGCCCGCCGGGGTCTTTGCGGAGCTGGTCCGCCCCTCGACGATGCAGCGCGTCGCCGGCGCGCGGAACATCACGCTGAAGAACGGCGCCCGCGGCACGCTCGCGAACGCGGCGTACCACTGCGAGCACGGCGCGAATCGCAAGACGATCTTCGAGGTCATCCGCGACGATCCGCCGCGCGAGCTGACGATGTGGATGTACGGCGACGGTCCCGAGGCTTACGCGACGTACATCTTCGAGCCCGTCGGCGTGGATCGCACGCGTCTGCGTATGTCCCTTCGCGTGAACGAATCGGGGATCAAGCGACTCGTGGCGACGCTGATCTTCCGGTTCTACTTCACCCGTGGGTTGCGGCAGCTGCGGGCGATCGTTCGCGAGTCACGGGAGCCGGTCGCGAAGACGGCTTAGCTACATCGCCCGCGCGAGCACGAGTGTGTGACCGACGCTGCCCTCAGGCACGAAGCGATGCCAGACAGGCACGAGCCGAGCCTCGGTGAGCCAAACGAGATACGTATCTCGGTCGGCATGGTCCCAGAACATCGCGGCCCCGAAGTAGTCCTCGACGCCCGTCCAGCGCTCCGCGCCGACGATCGCGAGGAGGTACCCCGCCGGCCGCAGCCAACTACGGATCTTTGGCAGTAGGTGCCGCTGGTCCTCAAGGGGTACGTGGATCAGAGCGTAGAAGGAGACCACGGCATCGAAGAATGCCGGCTCGTGTTCCCAGGTGACCATGTCGGCTTGCTCGAACGTAGCTGCCGGCACAAGCTGGCGTGCGCGCCCGATCTGCACTACGGAAATATCAAGCCCGAGCACGTCGAAACCCCTGTCGGTCATTAGCTTCGTCGCGGGAACTCCCGCGCCACATCCAAGATCGAGCACTCTGGCAGGCGGCTGGATCAGCTGGGCAAGCTCATCGACCCACCCCTTATAACGGTCCGTACCGTCCTCGGCCGCTGGATCGGCCTTACCTTCGTCGTCGCGGTACGCACGAGAAATAGCGTCGTAGCCACGGCGAACCAGATCGCGCCGGCTCGCCCTCATATCGCGATTCGCGTCCGCCAACGCGCTAGGTGTGTGTGGCCGCCGCCGCCCGTGCTCGTTCTCGGCCGACGCGCGCCGGTCGCGAAGACCGCTTAGGCGCCGTGGTTCCCACCGCGGGGACGCCGGAGGACCGCACGAGCTTGTCGAACGCCGCGACGTCGACCCTGGCGAGCGACTCCCACTTCGCGATCTGGGCGTCGACGCGCTTTGACACGTCGTCGAAGACGTCCCGCATGCCCTTGGTGGGCGCGTAGTCGGCGCCGCCGATGTAGCCGACGAGCGCCGCGACCTTCGCGTTCAGCTTGGCCGGATAGTTGAGCGTGTCCTGACGGCTCTTCGCCTTGACCTGGACGAGCTCCGCTTCGATCGCGCTCGCTTTCTGGTGCAGCGCCGCCGCCGCGCGCGCGAGACGCGCCTGTCCGGTCTGCTCCTTCGCGCGTGCCTCCCACGCGTCGAGCTGGGTCTTGAGCTTGCGGATCGCGTTGATCGTCCGATGCGTCTCGTCGAGCTTCTGACTCACTTTGAGCGCGAGTGCGGTCTGCGATTCGAGGTCCTCCTGCGTTGTTGCGATCCGCGGATCCTTGCGGATCTCGAACGGCGCCTCGAGCGTCTCGCCAGCGACCCTCAGGCGCACGCGGTACGAGCCCGGCGGCACCTGTGGACCGGCGAGCTGCGCTTCGAATGCCTCCCACGTGCCACCCTCGCCCTCGATCTTCGCGGCGTCGGGGTGGCGCATGTTCCACACGAAGCGGTTGAGTCCCGCGAGAACGGGCACCTTGGGGTCCTTCGTCTCGGGCGGCTGCGCCGTGCCCTCGGGCGGCGTCTTCCGCGGTGGCTCGGGCTTCTTGAGCTCTTCGTCGATCCCCTTCGGATCGCTCTTGAAATCGCGGATCACCTTGCCGCGCGCGTCGAGGAACGCCAGCGTCGCCTCGGCCTTGGCCTTGTCGCGTAGCCAGTACTGGACCAGCACGCCGCTCGGCGGATTGGTCCCGGCGTCGATGTTGATCGCGACTTTCTCGCCGGTCGGCTTCTCGCGCTGGCGATAGGTGACCATCGTCGCGCCGGTCATGCGGTAGTTCTTCCCGAACTTCGGGGGCTGCGGGAAGCCCATGTCGGTGCGGTAGCGCACCGTGACCTTCGGTCCGAACAAGTGCGCCTTCGAACGCGCGACCTGCGCTCCGTACTGACGGAGCGGCTGCAGGTCGTCGAGCACCCAGAACGCGCGACCGTGCGTGCCGAGCACGAGGTCGTCGTCCTTGATCACAAGATCGTGGATCGGAACGACCGGCAGGTTGCCGCCGAGCCGCTGCCACCGGCCGCCATCGTCGAACGACACGTACACGCCGGTCTCGGTGCCCGCGTACAGCAGGCCCTTCCTCGCGGGGTCCTCACGGAGCACGCGCGTGAAGTCGTCATCGGGGATGCCGCTGGTGATCTTCGTCCACGCGCGCCCGTAGTCCTTCGTTTTGAAAAGGTACGGACGGAAGTCGTCCTGCTTGTAGCGGTTCGCCGCGAGATACGCCGTTCCCGCGTCGTGCGGCGAGGCCTCGATGATCGACACGAGCGCCCAGCCGCCGATCCCCTTCGGCGTGACGTTCTTCCAGGTCTTCCCGTCGTCGCGCGAGACGTGCACGAGCCCGTCGTCCGAACCCGCCCACAGCACGCCGCGTTCGACCGGCGATTCCGCGAACGCGAAGACCGTGCAGTAGTACTCGGCGCCGGTGTTGTCCTTCGTGATCGGGCCGCCGGAGGCGCCGAGTCGCTTTGGATCGTTGCGCGTGAGGTCGGGGCTGATGGCCTCCCACGAGTCGCCCTCGTTCCGCGTGCGGAAGATCCGGTTGCCGCAGTGGTAGAGCACGTTCGGGTCGTGCGGCGATAGCGCGACCGGCGCCGTCCATTGGAACCGGTAACGCAGGACGTCGGCGCCTTCGCCGGAGCTCGCCTCGGGCCACACGCTGATGAGCCGCGTCTGCTTCGTGCGGCGGTCGTGCCGCGTGATGATCCCCTGGTACTCGCCGGCGTAGATGATGTCCGGGTCGTCGGGACGCACCGCGATGTGCCCGGCCTCGCCGCCGCCGACCGCGAAGTTGTCCGCGGCGGTCACGCCGGCGATCGGCGCGCGGCTCGGGATGCTCATCGAGGTGTTGTCCTGCTGGCAACCGTAGATGCGGTACGGCGTGCTGGTGTCCGTGGTCACGTGATAGAACTCCGCGGTCGGCTGGTTGTACACGCCGCTCCAGCTCTCACCACCATTGAACGTGACGACCGCGCCGCCGTCGTTGCCTTCGATCATGCGGTTCGGGTCATCGGGATCGATCCACAGATCGTGGTGGTCGCCGTGCGGGATCGACATCTGGACGAACGTCTTGCCGCCGTCGCTCGATCGCCACGCGTCGACGTTGAGCACCCACGCCGTCTCGGGGTCCTTCGGATCCGCGTAGATGTGGTTGTAGTACCAAGCGCGCTGACGAAGGTTGCGGTCCTCGGAGCCGCGCTCCCACGTGTCGCCTCCGTCGTCGGAGCGGAACACCCCGCCGTCCTCGGCTTCGACGATCGCGTACACGCGGCCGCTCTTCGCGGCCGACGCGGCGATACCGACCTTACCCAGGATCCCCTTCGGCAGACCGCGCGCGTGGCTGATCTCCGTCCAGGTCTCGCCGGCATCGTTCGAGCGGAAGATCCCGCTCCCCGGACCGCCCGATACGAGCTCGTGCGGACGGCGGACGGCCTCCCAGACCGTCGCGTAGAGGATGCGCGGGTTGTTCGCGTCGATCGAGATATCGATCGCGCCGGCGCGCTCGCTCCGATACAGCACGCGCTTCCACGTCTTGCCGCCGTCGCGCGAGCGGAAGACGCCACGCTCGGTGTTCGAGCCGTGCGCGTGCCCGAGCGCGGCGACGTAGACGCTGTCGGGATCCTCGGGATGCACGCGCAGCTTGCCGATGTTGCGCGTGCGTTCGAGCCCGAGGTGCGTCCAGGTCTTGCCCGCGTCGGTCGAGCGATACACGCCGTCGCCGTGTGAGACATTGCCGCGGATGCAGCTCTCGCCCATGCCGGCGTAGATCACGTTGGGGTCGGAGCGCGAGACCGCGATCGCGCCCACAGACGCGCGCTTGAAGAAGCCGTCCGACATGTTCTCCCAGTACAGGCCGCCGTCGCCCGTCTTCCACACACCCCCGCCGGTCGAGCCGAAGTAGAAGGTGTTGCGATCGCGCGGATCGCCGGCGACCGCGCCGACACGACCACCGCGGAAGGGGCCGGCGTTCCGCCATTCGAGCTTGTCGAGGAAGTTCGGGATGATCGCGGTGCGGGACGTGCTGGTGCGTCGGCGAGCAGGCATGTTGGCTCCTCCCCACGAAGACCGTCCGGGCGCGAGCCTACGCGTTTACGAACGCGAAGGTCGCGAAGCGGGTAGCCTCTTGCGAGCAGGCGCGTAAGCGCACAACGCGCGGGAGGGATCCGGTGGACTGGGTCGAGCAGCTCTTCGGAATTGACCCCGACTTTGGTAGCGGCGCGCTCGAGATGCTCATCGCCGGCGCGGTCGTCTTGATCGTCGTCGGCCTGTTGCTCAGGCGACGTCGCGCCTCGCGACGCGGCGCGACGGTGCGCTGAGGTCAAGCCCGTGGGCGGATGCTGCCGCCCCAGCGACTTCGACCAGATCTTCGACGAGAAACGCGCCCGGAACAAGGCACGCGATTACGCGCGTAACGGCGTGACCGGCGATTCTCAGCGCATCGTCGACCTCGTTCGCCGCAGCATCCCGCCGGGATACAGTCTGCTCGAGGTCGGCGGCGGCATCGGCGAGATCCAGCTCGAGCTGCTGCGCGACGGCGCGGCGCGCGTCGTCAACGTCGAGCTTGCGACGCAGTGGGAGAACAGCGCGCTCGAGCTTCTCCGCGAGCGCCGACTCGGCGACCGCGTCGAGCGACGACTCGGCGACTTCGTACGCGAGGGCGACAACATTCCCGCGGCAGACGTCGTCGTGATGAACCGCGTGGTGTGCTGCTATCCCGACGCGGACGCGCTCGTCGGCGCGGCGGCGGACCATGCGCGGCGGCTTCTCGTCATGACCTTTCCCGTCGACCGCTGGTGGATCCGTTATGGCCTCGCGGCCGGGAACGTCCTGCTCTCGCTGCGCGGCAGCACGTTCCGCGCGATCGCCCACCCCACACGCACGGTGCGGTCGACTGCCGAGCGCCACGGGCTGCGGCTGGCGCAGCACGACCGCGGCATCATCTGGCAGCTCCTCGCATTCGGGCGCCCCGGCTAACGGTTGCGCGCGTTCTTCGAAGACGCGATCCGCCGGCTCCTCGCCGTCGTCGCCGCGCACGAGTTCATCACGCTGTACCTGATCATCTCGATCGAGGAGGCGGGCATCCCCTTGCCGGCGCCCGGGGACCTCGTCATCGCGTTCTACGGCTACCGCGCGCAAGGTGATCCCGTGGCGCTCGCTCGCGTGATCCTGACCTGCGCGGCCGCGTCGACGACCGGCACGCTCGTGCCGTACTTCATCGCGCGGCGCTGGGGCTTGCCGGTGGCGCATCGCTTCGGGGGCTGGCTCGACGTCGACGCGCGCAGCGTCGACAAATGGATCGATCGCGTGCACCGTTACGGGTTCCGCGCCGTCCTCATCGGCCGCCTCATCCCGGGACTGCGTGTCGCGATGTCGCTGGTCGCGGGGACGGCCGAGGTACCGGTGCCGCGCTTCTCGGCCGGCGTGTTCGTCGCGGCGACCATCTATTGGACGGGTTGGGTGTTGCTCGGCGCGCTCGTGGGCCCGCGGGTCGACGATCTCATCGAGCCATACGTCGGCTACATCGCCATCGGGATCCCGCTCGTATTCATCGTGCTGTTCGTGTCTCGCATGCTCATCGTGCGACGCAGGCGGCGGACCGCGTGAGGACGCTCCTGTGCGTGTCGATCTGCCTCGGACTGCTCGCGATCGGCTGCGATCAGCTCGCGCCGACCAACACCGAGCCACCGCTGCCATCGAAGCTCCAGCGCGACGCCGCGCTCGCGCTGATCCGCGGCCTCGACATCGTCGGTCGCGTCGATCGCGCCGACGCCAAGCTCATGACCTTCGACGAGTACGTGCGTGTGGCCGGGCCGGTGCGCACGCACTCTGGCGATCCAGAGGCCACACCGACCGTCGGGTTTGGGCTCACGTTCGGTCAGGAGCGTCCGGTCTGGGCGGTCGCGATCTCCGGGCAGGTGTGGCCGAGCGGGCGCGTGCCGGTGATCTTCGGCGCCGCTCCGTCGGCGACCCCGACGCCGTACCCGCCCTACCGGTGGGCGATCTTCCTCATCGACGCCGTGCCCGGAACATTCATGGTGATCGGCGATGCCGGAGTCGGTGACGTCTGGCCCGCGGTCTTCGCGAACCTGCCGAACCACCGCGTCGCTCCCTAGGGCCGCGCCGCGATCGCCTGGAGGTAGGCCCGCCTCCAGGCTTCGTCGAGGTCGCCGAACGGTTGGGGCGCGCCCAGCACGATCCAGATATGGATCATCTCGGCGGTCCGCGGCATGTCGATCGAGCCGACCGGACACGCACCGAGCGGGCTCAACAGTCCGGTGAGTCCCGGCGGCGTCAGCGAGACGCAGACGTGCTCGTGCGCGTGCCACACCGTAAGCGGGCCGCCGATCGTCGGGCCGGGTCGACCGATCTTCGGCATGAGGAACATCGCGCCCATCAGGACCGGCCGCCCGTCGGGGGCGACCGCGTACACCAGCGTCTCCGGATGCGCCGGATCGAGCACGCGGTCGTCGTTCTCGTACTTCGGGTTCGAGGCGTGGAAGTCGATGCCGGCGAGGCCGTTCACGTGATAGCCGTCGGCCGCGGCGACTGCCGGGTCGGCATAGCGGGCAAGAGCCGCGCGCGCGGCCGTTATGAGATCGGCCGCTGCGGTCCGTTCGGCCGGCGTGGGGTCGCGATCCGCGACGACCGGGAAGATCGAGCCGGGCGGCGGCACGCTGCCGGCGTGGACGTGATGCCCGGCCACCGCGCTGGGGTCAGCCGCCGATACGCCAAACGCGCCGATCCACGAGCTCGCCGCGGTGCCGACGACGAGAAGACCGATCGCGACGTTTCCCGCGAACGACAGCGCCCTGCGCCAGCGGCGGTTCCGCGCGGGCCGGAAGACGATCGCCAGCGCCAGGATCTCCGCGAGCTTCGTCGCGAGCCCGACCTGGTCGGGTGCTTCGCCGCTCAGGACGGCCACCCAGTACGCCACGATCGAGCCGACGAGAACGGCGACACCGAGACGACCGGCGCGGGATCCGCGTATCACGCGGCGGGCGACCACGCCGAGGAAGACGGCATCGACGACGAACAACGCACGTAGGCCGATGCCGTGTTCGTTATCGATCGCGAGCCCGACATGTAGCGCCGCGGATGCTGCGAGCAGTGCGACGAGCAGCCAGGCGATCGGCGCCAGCGCCGGCGCCCCGCGTCGGCGAATGACCCATGCGCCGATCGGCAACGACACGAGCGCGATCACCCCCGCGAGATGCTCCGCGCCGATCTGGTACAGCGGGCTGCCACCGGTCACGCTGACGACATGGTCGAGATGCGCGAGCAGCGCGTTCATGCCGTCACCTCCCTGGTCGCGACGGTGTCGGTCGAGATCGGCGCCGTCGCTCGGACCGCGCGACGAAGGAGCGCGAACACGCACAGCGGGAGCACGAACCGTGTCAGGAGCGCAACGGGGGGCGGGTATGCGGCGACGAGCGCGAACGCGAGCGCGGAGTCGATCGCCAGCGTGGCGAGCGTCACCCCCTCGACGACGTACACGATGCGGCGAGCCCCGAGGCGATCGTCGCGCAGACGCGCGCGCGCGACGAGAATGGCCACAGCCGCCGCGCCGCTCAGCACGACCGACGAGCCGTTCGCACCTGGGAAGGCGAGACCCCAGAACAGCGCTTCGATCGTCGACGCGACGAGGAGCGCGCCCTGCACGAGCAGGAGCACGCGGACGACTTCGAGAAGCTCATCGGCCGGTCGGCGAGAACTGTCCATGCGACGATCCTCGACCCGCCGCATGAGCGCCCCGTTAGCCGAACATGAGCCTTGCATGAGTGTCACAAAAGGCCTGATTCAGGCCGCGCTTTCCGGCCGCGCTTTCAGGCCGCCGCGTTGTTAGAGCGCGGGCAGGTCGACCGTCACCACGGCGCCGCCAGCCTCGGCATTCGTCGCGCGGATCGTGCCACCGTGAGCCATGACGATCGCGCGAGCGATGGAAAGGCCGAGGCCGGTCCCATCCCCGCTGCGCGCCGGATCGGCGCGGTAGAACCGCTCGAAGATCCGTTCCTCGCTCGCCGGCGGCAGCCCGGGTCCGGCATCGCGGACCTCGAGCTGGATATGGCCGTTGCGTCTCGCGACCGTGATCGCGACCGTTGGTCTGCCGTGCCGGAAGGCGTTGTCGAGAAGGATGCGCACGACGCGGCCGAGCGCGTCGGCGTCGCCCAAGACGAGCGCCGACCCCTGCGCGCTGACCTGAACGTCGTGCAGCTCATCGCGTACGCGTCCCGGCGGGTGAAAACGCCGCGCTTCCTCGGTTGCGACGGCACGCATGTCGACGGGTCGCCGCTCGACCGCGACGCCGGCATCGGCGCGCGCGAGCACGAGCAATCCGTCAACGAGCTTGCTCATCCGCTCCGCCTCGCTGACGACGTCGGCGATCGCCGCGGCGCGGTCTTTCGCCGCGGCATCCGGTCGCTCGCGCAGGAATTCCGCGTTCGTCCGGATCGTCGAGAGCGGCGTGCGGAGCTCATGCGACGCGTCGGCGACGAAACGTTGCTGTGCCGCGAGCGCGGCGGCGAGCTCGGCCTGCGCGGACTGCAGCCGCTCGAGCATCGCGTTGAAGCTCGTCGTCAGCCGGCCGACCTCGTCGCGGGTGGTGCTCGGCGCAAGACGCTTCGTCAGGTCGCCGGTCGTACCGATGGCGCCGGTGGTCTCAGCCAGCGTGACGAGTGGCCGTACCGCGCGTCCCGCGACGAGCCACGACACGATCGCGACCGCGATGAGCGTGACGATCGCGGAGAACAGAAGGAAGAAGCGGAGGCCGCCGATCTGATTCGTCACGAAGGCGGTGGATTGACCAGCGACGACGATCCCACCGTCATTCGAGCTCGACCACTTCACCGCCACGAGACGTAGCGCGGGCTGGTCCCCGTCGACCTTGGCGAGGTCGGCCGCAACCGTCGCGACCGAGCGACCCTGCTGACTCGCCTCGACGACGACCGCCGCCGGAATACGTGGTGGCGCGCCGGCGAGCAGACCCGACGCGTAGCGAACTGTCCCGTTCGCATCGAGCACGAGAACGAACGGGTCGGTGCCGGTCCGGAGATCGGTGACGACGAGGGGTCGCGCCGCCGTTGTGGCGTCGCCGCGCTGCAGCGCCGCGGCGGCGGAATCAGCCAGCGCGCTCAGCGTGCGGTCCTGATCGGCACGAGCGCCGTTCGCCCCGAGCCCGGACAGCAGCACGACGAACACGAGCATGCCGGCCGCGGCGACGCCGGTGCCGTACAGCGCGAGTCGTCGTCGCAGTGGCATCTATGGCTCCCGCAGAACGTAGCCGACGCCGCGGACCGTGTGCAGCAAGCGAGGCTGCTGCTCCATCTCGAGCCGAGACCGCAGACCGGCGATCGTCACGTCGACCACGTTCGAGATCGCGTCGCTCTCGATGCCCCAGACCGCCTGCAGGAGCTGATCGCGTTCGAGCACCTGGCGCTGATGCCGCAGGAAGTGCTCGAGCACGTCGAACTGCAGCGCCGTCAGCTCGACCTGACGATCGCCGCGCCGGACCTCGTGCGCGGAAATGTCCATGACGAGGTCCGCGCAGTGGAGGAGTTCGCCGCCGCGTGGCTCGCGCCGCCGCAACAGCGCGCGCACCCTCGCGAGGAGCTCGTCGTACGCGAACGGCTTGACGAGATAGTCATCGGCGCCCGCATCCAGGCCACTAACGCGGTCGGAGATCGCATCGCGCGCGGTAAGCATCAGGATCGGCACGTCCGACCCCTGACGCAGACGACGGCAGACCTCGACGCCGTCGAGACCGGGCAGCATGACATCGAGGACGACGAGATCGGGTGGCCGATCGCGCGCGGCGACGAGCGCGCCGGGACCCTCGGCCGCGACCTCGACGGTGTGTCCCTCGTACGCCAGCGCGCGCTGGAGCGACGCGGCGAGACGAGCGTCGTCATCCACCACGAGGATGCGCATTCGCGAGCTCACGGCGACGAGGTTAGTCGCTAGCCGCCGAAACGCACCTCGCGACGCGAGCCATCGCGTGCCTCACGTGATTTCTCTTCGGTACGCGCGCGATCCGCCTCGCCTTCTTGCTCGTCGGCGTTCTGATCGAGGCGCTGCGCGGTCTCCTCCGGCTCGCGTGTCGGGGACTGCCCGTCTTGGTTGCGCGGTGTCTGCTTCTCGTTCATTGGCGACCCCCCGTCCCCTGAGGCTGCAGGGGGCGTGCCGCGACCGCCGCTAGGCTCTGGCGCGTGAGCGGAGCGTGGTGGCGCGAGGGCGTCTTCTATCAAATCTATCCACGATCGTTCCAGGATTCGAACAGTGACGGTGTCGGCGATCTCGCCGGGATCACGCGGCGCCTCGACCATTTGAACGACGGCACGCCGGCGTCGCTCGGCATCGACGCGATCTGGATCTCGCCTTTTTATCGATCGCCGATGGCCGATTTCGGGTACGACGTGTCCGACTACCGCGACGTCGATCCGATCTTTGGGACGCTCGCCGAGTTCGATCATCTCCTCGCGGAGGCGCATCGACGCGGGATCCGGGTCCTCGTCGACCTCGTGCCGAATCACACCTCGGACCAGCATCCGTGGTTCGTCGAATCGCGATCGTCGCGCGACAATCCCAAGCGGAACTGGTACGTCTGGGCCGATCCGCGCCGCGGCGGGCCGCCGAACAACTGGCGCGCCGTGTTCGGGGCGGCGGAGAAGCGCTCGGCGTGGTCGCTGGATCCCGCGACCGGTCAGTACTACCTCCATCACTTCCTCCCGCAGCAACCTGACCTGAACTGGTGGAGCGAAGACGTGCGTCGTGCCATCGACGAGGTGATGCGCTTCTGGCTCGACCGCGGCGTGGACGGATTCCGCATCGATGTCGCGCACAGCCTGGTGAAGGACCAGCGGCTCCGCGATAATCCGCGACTCTTCGCGAAGCGACGGCCGCGTCGGAACTGGGAGCTCGACGAGGTGCACGAGATCCACCGGCGCTGGCGCCGTGTCCTCGATGAATACGACGACCGCATGGCCGTCGGCGAGGTCTCATCGCGGAAGCTCTCGAATCTGGTGCGCTACTACGGGAATGACGACGAGCTGCAGATGCCGTTCAACTTCAACTTTCTTCGGCAGCCCTGGAGCGCCGAACGATTTCGCGGCATCGTCGAGGAGTGGGAGCGCCTGCTGCCGCACCACGCCTGGCCCGACTACACGCTCTCGAATCACGACCGGTCCCGTGCCGCGAGCCGCTACGGACCGCAACGCGCGCGCGTCGCGGCGCTCATGCTGCTCACGCTGCGCGGCACGCCGTTCATCTACTACGGCGAGGAGATCGGCATGACCGACGTCGCCGTTCCGCCGGCGCGCATCGTCGATGTCGACGGACGCGACCCGGAGCGAACACCGATGCAGTGGGACGCGACTCCGAACGCGGGCTTCACGACCGGCTTGCCCTGGCTACCGCTCGCGCCGGACGCGCAGCGCGTGAACGTCGCGGCGCAGCGCGACGACCCGAGCTCGATGTTCTCGTTCTACCGCAGGCTCATCCAGCTCCGTCGTGGCTCGCCCGCGCTACGCGCCGGCTCGTATCGCACGCACCCAGCGCCAGGTGGCGTACTCGCGTACGTGCGCGAGGGCGAAGGCGAACGACTCCTGATCGCGCTCAACTTCCTCGACAAGTCGCAACGAATCGCTCTGCCCGAGACCGCTGCAGTCGTGCTGTCCACCTCGGGCGAGCCTGCCGAGGAGAACCTGCGGAGCTCGTTCGAGTTAGGCCCCGATGAAGGCCTCGTCGCGCAGCTGGGCTAGCGGACGCGCCGCTGAGCTAGCGGACGTCGATGATCCAGAACACTCCCTGATCTTCGAGCCACACCGTGCCATCGATGACCGGCCGCAGATTGAGTCGATACATGCCACGCGCGATGGGCGCGCGCACCTTGAAGCGGAACTCGCCAACCTCACCGGGTGCGACGGTCGGCGCGGTCGTCGACGCGATCCGGTCGTCCCACAGCCAATCCGCGGCCATGCCGAGCCGGTATGGCTCCTTGTCGTCGCGGTTGAGGCCGAGGTTCGCCTGACGTCCCCAGATCCCGCGCGTCCAGGTCTCGGTCCCCGTGTTCGTGAACTTGATCCAGAAGTCGGCGACCTGCGCCGGCGACATGATCAAGTAGTTCGATTGGCTCTGCCAGCGAGAGTGCCACCCCGCCTCGAGTGGAGCCCCGGCAGCGCCGCGCGCGAGACCCGAGTTGGGATCGACCATGAGCGAGATGCGTCCACAGCGTCGAACGCGCCAGCCGGTATGCGCTTCAGCTCAGAGACGATTTGGTCCGGCCAAGGCGCAACGTTCCCTTCGAAGAACCAGTTCGATCCGTTGTCCGCAAGGATCAGACCGTACCGCTGCATCGCGAGCAGCACGATCTGCGTCTGCGCGCTGTACCCCGCGAAGCTGAAGTCCGATCGCAGACGGAAGCGCGCGCCCATCGGCGGCAACGATGCGTCGAACGCCGCGCCGGCCTGGTGCCGCGCGGGCCACACGAAGCTCCGGTCGGTGCGCTGCGCGGTGAACCGGATCGCGTGATCCACCACGCCGCGCAGGATCTCGTCGTACCGCAGCACGCCCGGCCAGATCGGTAGACCGGCAGCGTCCGCGCTCGTCCAGCCCGAAGGCCGAAGCGCGTACGTCTTGAGATCGAACACCGCGCCAGACCCTGCGGTCGGATTACCGCCGTTCCACGACGCCGCGAAGAGCTCGTAGAGCAGGCAGGTGTCTTTGTTGAGCATGAACGCATGCGCGTCGCTCGCGGGCTCGATCGGCGTGCTCGCGGTGAACGGATACCCGACGTTGTCGCTCTCGTCGGCGTAATCGAACGCGACGCGTCGCGTGGGCGTCGTGTTGTCGACGACCTGTAGTTGGTACCCGTATGGGCCGCCGAAGTCGGAATGCAGCAGTCGCGACGGGCCGCCCATGTTCGCGAGCCACGTCGCGCTCATCGGATGCACCGGCAGGTTCTGGATGCTCGAGTGCCACACATCGCTGTCGGGATAGATCGGGCAGTTCGGCGCCTCGGGCATGGCCGACGCCGCGGCTGGCGCGCCCTGCGGGGCGAGCATCGCGAGCGCGATCACGATCGCGAGCAGCCGGCGGAACATCACCGCGCGCAACGCTGAAGGACGAAATACGGTCCGAATAGCCGTACCCTTGACACGCCGAACAGCCGTTCTATCGTGCTGAGTCCGATGAGAACGGCCGTTCGATTCCCCGCCCGCGTTAGCCTCGAGCAGATCCTCGACGGCCTACTCCGCGACGAGCAGTTCCAGGAGACCGTCACGCGGTGGGAACGCATCCCGCCGCGACCCGCGCGCTACGCGCCGTTCCCGGAATGGCTCGATGGCCGGATCTCGGCGGCGCTGCGCCGTCGTGGGATCCAGCAGCTGTACTCACACCAATCCGCGGCGCTTGAAGCAACGCGCGCGGGCAAGAACATCGTCGTCGTCACGCCGACGGCGTCGGGCAAAACGCTCTGCTACGACCTTCCGGTCATCGACGCGATCGCGAAGGATCCCTCGGCGCGCGCTCTCTACCTCTTCCCGACAAAGGCACTCGCGCAGGACCAGCTCGCCGAGCTCGAGAGCCTCTCGGGGGACATCGACATCGATCTCAAGACCTACACGTATGACGGCGACACGCCGCCCCAGATCCGAGCGGCGGTCCGCAGCGCGGGGCACGTGGTGATCTCCAATCCCGACATGCTCCACACGGCGATCCTCCCCCACCACACGAAGTGGGTGAAGCTCTTCGAGAACCTCAACTACGTCGTGCTCGACGAGCTGCACACCTACCGCGGCGTCTTCGGCAGCCACGTCGCGAACGTGATGCGCCGGCTGCGCCGCATCTGCGAGTTCTACGGCTCGCATCCGGTATTCATCTGCACATCGGCGACGATCGCGAACCCGGGCGAGCTCGCGCAGCGGCACGTCGAGGGCGAGGTCGTCGTGATCGACGAGTCAGGCGCGCCGCGCGGCGAGAAGGTCCTCGTCTTCGTGAACCCGCCGGTCACGCACCGGTCACTCGGCGTGCGCCGCAGCGCGCTCGCGACCGGGCGCGACATCGCGGCGACCATGCTCGCGTCGGGCGTTCAGACGATCGCGTTCACGCGCTCGCGCATCCAGACCGAACTCCTGCTCACCTACCTCCGTCAGCGCTTCCCGACGCCGCAGTGGCCGCCGGGTCTCGTGCGCGGCTACCGCAGCGGCTACCTCCCGAGCGAGCGGCGCGCGGTGGAGCGCGGGCTCCGCGATGGCTCGATCCGCGGTGTCGTCTCGACGAACGCGCTCGAGCTCGGCATCGACATCGGCGCGCTGCAGGCCGCGGTGCTCATCGGCTACCCGGGAACGATCGCGTCGACCTGGCAGCAGATGGGCCGCGCCGGGCGCCGCGAGGACCTATCGGTCGCGTTCCTGGTCGCGACCTCGCAGCCAACGGACCAATACGTCGTGCAGCACCCCGACTACGTGCTCGAGCGCTCGCCCGAGGCGGGGCTCGTGAACCCGGACAACCTCCATGTGCTGGTCCAGCACCTGAAGTGCGGCGCGTTCGAGATCCCGTTCGACCGAAATGAGAGATTCGGCACCGAGGACACACCCGGCGTGCTCTCCTACCTCGACGAGCAGGGCATCCTCCACGAGGCCGACGGCCGGTACCACTGGGCCGCGCAGTCGTTCCCCGCCGAAGGCATGTCGCTACGCACCGCAACGAGTGACAACGTCGTGATCATCGATCAGACGGACGGCAAGCATCACGTCATCGGTGAGGTCGACCGCTTCGGCGCGCCCGAGATCCTGTACGAGCAGGCGATCTATCTCCACGAGGCGAAGCAGTTCCAGGTCGAGCGTCTCGACTGGGAGAACCAGAAGGCCTACGTCCGAGAGGTGAAGGTCGAGTACTACACCCAGGCCGGCGTCGCGGTGCGCATCCGCGTCCTCGACGAATTCGATCATAAGGAGGCGCACGAAACTCGCGGATTCGATCGCGCGCACGGCGAGGTCCTCGTGAGCGCCATCGCGACGATCTACAAGAAGCTCACGCTGTTCACGAACGAGAACGTCGGCTGGGGCAAGATCCACATCCCCGAACAGGAGCTGCAGACGACATCGTTCTGGTGCGCACTCCCCGAGCGCGCCGTCGCGGGCTGGCCGAGGGAGAAGATCGAGATCGCGCTTGCCGGGCTCGGCAATCTGCTCCATGGACTCGCGCCACTCTTCCTCATGTGCGATCCACACGACCTCGGCACGGCCGTCGAGGTGCGCTCGCCGCACACCGAGCGGCCGACGATCTACCTGTACGACATGACGCCCGGTGGCATCGGCTTCTCGGAGCGTCTCTTCAAGTCGTACGACGCGCTGATCGAGCGCGCGCGAGAGCACCTCGAGGCCTGCGGCTGCGGGTCCGGCTGTCCGTCGTGCGTCGGCCCGGCGTACGCGCTCGGCGCCGACGTCCGCGAGTCCGTCGCGCATCTGCTGTCGCTCGCCTGATGAACGATCTTCGAGCGCGAGTCGCCGCGATCGTCGAGCGCGATCGCGCACGTCAGATAGGGGAGGCGGGTCTTCGTGGCGGCGCCGGCACCGAAATCCTCTCAACGCGCGAAACCCCGTCCCTTCGGGACGGGGACCCCTCGCGCGCGGGGGCCCTCGGTGCCGGCGCCTCCGCCGTATTGCCCTTTTCCGTGTTCGAGAAGCGCATCGCAGTCGACGATCTCGGGCTGGAGATCGTTGGCAGGGGAGCCTGCGATGCGCGACTCCTCGCACACCTCGGCCTGAAGGGCGAGTCGCCTGGCCGCTGGCAGGACGTCCTTTGGTTGGATACGGAGACCACCGGGTTGTCCGGTGGTACGGGGACGTACGTCTTCCTTCTAGGCATCGCCTACTTCTGCGAGGGCGAGCTCGTGCTGAGACAGCACTTGCTGCACGACATCGGATACGAGCGTGCGTTCGTCGAGACGATCCAGGCGGAGATCGAGCCGTTTCGGGCCTGCGCCTCGTACAACGGCAAGAGCTTCGACCTGCCGCTGCTGCGCACGCGCTGGGTGATGACGCTGCGCAGCGAGATCACGGTCGACGAATCGCATCTCGATCTCCTGCATCCCGCGCGGCGGCTGTGGCGCGATCGTTTCGGATCGACCGGGCTGAAGCAGCTCGAAGAGTCGCTGTTCGACGAAGGCCGCACGAGCGACATCCCAGGCGCGCTCATCCCCGATGCGTACTTCCATTACCTGCGAAAACGCGACCCCGCGATCATCGCGCCAGTCCTCGAGCACAACGCGCGCGACATCGTCTCGCTGGTGCGCGTTGCGGATCGCGTCGCGGTCGCGGTGCTCGCGGCGCGCTCCGGACGAGCCCCCGATCACGCGCCGGCCGCGTTCGCGCTGGCGCGATCGTTCGAGCGCACCGGCGAGCTCGACGCCGCGTTCGCCTGCTACGAGAGCGCCTACTACGACGGCGACAACGACCTTCGTGTCAAGCTCGCGCTCGCCTTCGCGCGCCAGCTCGAGCGCCGCGCCGACGTCGAGCGAGCGCTGCGGATGATGGAGACGCTGCTCGATCTCGGCCTCGGCTCGCCGCGCTGGCGCGAGCAGGCCGAGAGCCGAGTACGCAGACTGACGAAGAAGAGATGGCGACAGCTGGCACCGGCAAGCTAACGATCCGACCCCTGACGGCCGCGCGCGTCGACGACGTGAAGACCGTGACGCGCGGCACCTGGGGCTCAACGTGCTGGGATCTGTTCCCGCGGTACAGCGCGGCGGAGCAGCGCGCGCTCGGGATCATCAACACCGGACCCGGAACGGCCGAGGCGGGGCGCCGCGAGGCCCTCGCGAAGCTCGCGCGCCGGCGGAAGAATTCGGCCGGTCTCGTCGCGTACGAAAGCAAGGAGCCGATCGGCTTCATCTCGCTCGGTCCGCGCTATGACTTCTCCCGCGTCGCGAATTCGAAGGCGACGCCGCCGGTCGACGACGTCGCGGCCTGGGTCGTCCCGTGCATCACGGTGCGGCGCGGGTACCGCGGCAAGGGCGTCGCGGTCGCGATGATCCGCGCCGCGGTCGACTACGCCGGAAAGCACGGCGCGCCGGCCGTCGAGGCCCATCCGCGGGCCGACGGTAAGCGCGTGAACGACGACTTCGCGTTCTTCGGCACCCAGGCGATGTTCCGCAAGGCCGGCTTCCGCAAGGTCCGCGGCATCCTGCCCGGCCTTCCCAAGGGCTGGACGCCACGCGTCACTATGCGTGCGACATGCGGATCATCGCCGAGGACCTCGTCGGCCTCGCCGAGGCGCTCGAAGCCCGCGCGCTGACCAGTAGCGCGCTCGTCGAGCGCGCGGTGCGCCGATACGCCGAGACCGAGCCCCAGATCCACGCCTTCGTCTGGCTCGATGCCACGCGCGCGCAGCGGCTCGCCGCGGCATCCGATGAACGTCGGCGCTCGGGCGGCGCGGTGGGTCCGCTCGAAGGCATTCCGATCGGCGTCAAGGACATCTTCGACACCGCCGGCATCCCGACCGAGAACGGCAGCTCGCTGTTCGCGGGTCGCGTGCCGAAGACCACATGCCCCGCGGTCAACGCGGCCGAGGCCGCGGGCGCGATCGTGCTCGGGAAGACGGTCACGGCCGAGCTCGCGTTCATGACGCCGGGCCACACGCTCAATCCGTGGGATCCCTCGCGCACTCCGGGCGGTTCATCGATGGGATCGGCCGCGGCGGTCGCCGCAGGCGTCGTTCCGGCGGCGATCGGCTCGCAGACGAACGGTTCGGTCATCCGTCCCGCGGCGTTCTGCGGGATCGTCGGCTTCAAGCCGACCGTTGGCCGGATCCCGACCGAGGGCGTGTTCGAGTTCTCGCGCACCCTCGATCACGTCGGCGTATTCGCTCGAAGCGTGCGGAGCGCCGGTCTGTTCGCGGCGATCCTGGCCGGCGAAACGGAGCGCGCGCCGCACGTCGACAATGACCACGTGCCGCGCTTTGCGGCCCTCCGCACGAGCGAGTGGGAGCACGCGTCGGAGGACATGCGCGAGCGGTTCCAGGCCGACGTCGATGCGCTTGCGCTGGTCGGGGGACCGGTCGAGTGGCCGAATCCGCCGGAAGGTCTTGACGACGCCCCGCGCATCCTGCGCACGGTCATGCTCTACGAGGCCGGGCAGGCCGTCCTTCCAAAGGTCGCGCGCCGGCCCGAGACTGTGAGCGCGTACGCACGAGCGCAGCTCGCCGACGGAGCGCGGATCGATCACCGCGTCTACGCCGAGGCGCTCGCGGCGCGCGATCGGCTCGTCGCCACGTTCCTCGACTGGGCCTCGGGCTACGACGCGATCCTCACACCGCCCACCACCGGCGAGGCGCCGACACCCGAAACGACCGGTGATCCCCGCTTCTGCTCGCGCTGGTCGCTGGTGGGCGCTCCCGCGATCACGATCCCGACCGGTCTCGGTCCGCATCGGCTGCCGCTCGGTCTTCAGCTCGTCGGCGCGCCTGGAGACGACGAGCGTCTACTCGCGGCGGCGGCGTGGGCCGAGGCGATGCTGCCGTCGATCGGCGCGCCGCCGCTGTAATCCTCGCGGGGGCATCAGTACCCGAACTGGGTGAAGCATGACACGACAGGTGGGCTGATCGCGGCGTCACTGACGCGCGTCGCGTACGGCGAGCTCCTGGACCGAGATCTCTTTCATTTCGACCTTGCGGATCTTGCCTGTGACCGTCATCGGGAATGACTCCGTGAACTTCCAGTAGCGCGGGATCTTGTAGCTGGAGATCTGGCCTCGGCAAAACTCGGACAGATCCTCCGGGGTGCACTGCGCGCCGTCGCGCAGCCTGACCCACGCCATGACCTCCTCGCCGTATTTCTCTGAGGGAATGCCGATGACCGAGACCTCCGCCACCGCCGGATGGCCATACAAGAATTCCTCGATCTCCCGCGGATAGACGTTCTCTCCACCGCGGATGATCATGTCCTTGATCCGGCCGACGATGTTGCAGTAGCCCTCGTCGTCCATCACCGCGAGGTCGCCGGTGTGCATCCAACGAGCCGCGTCGATCGCCTGACTGGTGGCATCCGCGTTGTTCCAGTAGCCCAGCATCACGCTGTATCCGCGCGTGCAGAGCTCGCCGGGTGTGCCGCGCGGCACGATCGCGCCCGTCTCAGGATCGACGACCTTGATCTCAACGTGAGGATGGACGCGGCCGACGGTGCCGACCTGTTTTTCGAGGGGGTCGCCGATCTTCGTCTGAGTCGAGACCGGTGAGGTCTCCGTCATGCCGTAGCAGATCGTGATCTCAGGTGCATGCATTTTGGTGAGAACGTTCTTCATCACCTCCACGGGGCATGGCGCGCCAGCCATGATCCCCGTCCTGAGCGAGGAAAAGTCGTGGCTCGCAAAGTCAGGGTGATTCAGCTCCGATATGAAGTGGGTCGGCGTCCCATACAGCGCCGTGCAGCGTTCCTCCTGGACCGTCGTCATCACCGCCAACGGATCGAGGGCCTCGCCCGGAATGACCATGCACGCGCCATGCGTCGTGCAGGCCAAATTCCCCAGCACCATCCCAAAGCAGTGATAGAACGGCACGGGAATACAGACCCGATCGCGCTCGGTGAGGTTCAGGCCTTCGCCAACGAAGAAGCCGTTGTTCAGGATGTTGTGATGCGACAACGTCGCGCCTTTCGGAAATCCGGTCGTCCCCGACGTGTATTGGATGTTGATCGGGTCGTCGAACTGGAGCGACGCTTCTCTCGCCTCGAGCTCGGTCTGGCTTACGCTCGAGCCACCGTCAAGCAATTCCTGCCACGAGGATTCCAGCTCAAGCGTGGTCTGCACCGCGGCGCAGCGTGGTCGGATCTCCGCGATCATTTCGGTGTAGTTGGCTTTGCGGAACCCTCTGGAGTGAACCACCATTCGGCAACCGGAATGGTTCAGCGCGTATTCAAGCTCGTGCACGCGATACGCGGGATTGATGTTCACGAGGATCGCCCCGATCTGCGCTGTCGCATATTGAATGACGACCCACTCGTAGCGATTGGGCGACCAGATGCCGATGCGATCGCCCTTCTGAATGCCCAGCGCCATCAGGCCCCGCGCGCAGCGTCCGGCCTGCAGCCAGAACTCGGAGTACGTCGCTCGATAATCCTGGTGTTTGACGACCAGTGCATCACGCGACCCGAAAGCCTGGACGGTGCGCCTGAGGTTCTGCGAGATCGTTTCGCCCAGAAGCGGCACGGATGACGTGCCCTGGGCGTACGAATCCGCTCTCGTCTTCATCACGCCCGTCGTCGGAGTAGAAGCCCGAACGCGAGAGCGTGCGCGATCCACAGGATCGGGACAAGGATGGTGACGACGTACCAGAACGAGCCCATGCCGAGTCGGGCGATGTCGTAACGCACGCCACCAACGAGCGCGTTCACGAGGTCGGCGAGTCCGACGACATTCGTGACCCACACGAGCGCGATCGCGAATCCCCAGCGACCGCGCAGCGCGACCAACGTGATCACGGCAAGCAGGCTGGTGAGCAGGTCGCCATACGCGACGGCCTCCGCGAAGTCGCGCGGCAGAGCGGTACCTGCGACCGATGCCACAAGCACGGTCGCGCCGATGGGCCGGAGCGCATGCACGAAGGTCAGCGCGGTGAACGCGGTGGTGCGATCGACCGATCTCAGCCATGGCCAGACGAACCACCAGGCGAGAAGACCGAAGACGACAAAGGAGAAGAGGGTCTGGACTCCGAAAACGGTGAAGGCGTCCACGTGCGGGAGCCTAGACGTTCTGTCTCAGCTGCGGAATTCCCGCTCGACTGTCTTGCCCGTCTCCGCGCTCGGAGCGAGCGAGAGAGCGATGTCGACGGCCTCGGCGGGCGTCTTCGCGAAACGGATCTCGTTGATCCCGGCCTCGTCGAGATGCTTTCCCTGGTACGCGATGTCGCGGATGCGATCGGACCAGCCGCCGGTGCCTTCGAGCACGACCGTCGGCTTGTCCTCGTACGCGACGGTCAGCTCGTTCAGCGTGCCGATGCCGCCGCTGATCATGATCACGGCGTCGGCGGCGCGGACGACGAGCGTGTTGCGCATCCAGCCCATGCCCGTCGTGATCGCGACGTCGACGTACACGTTCGCGTCACGCTTGTCGAGGCCCGGAAGGATGCCGATCACCAGCCCGCCGGCGTTCTTCGCGCCGCGGCTCACCGCCTCCATCACACCGGAGAGCCCGCCGGTGACGACGACCGCGCCGCGCTCCGCCAACAGCTTCCCCACTTCCTCGCCGGCCCGTAGCGCTCGCGCGGGCACGGGATCTCCGGGATTGCGCGCGCTCTTGCCGATGACGGTGATGACCGGCTTTCGTGTCATGCGCTCAGCTCAGCCGCCAGAACTCCGGATCGAGACCGAGGTCGTCGAAGATCGCCTCGGCTTCGTCGCTGGTGAAGCGGCGCCAGTCGGGGTCGAGCTTCTTCTCGTACCACGCGTGTGCGAGCGCGGTCGCCTGCTCGATCGGGAGGATCGTGGACGCCGGAGGTTTCGCGCGTTCGCGCCAGCGCTCCGCATGCTCCTCCGACCGGAAGAGGTGGATCGTCGATCAGGTGAAGTAGATGTCCTTCCAGAAATCGCGCGCGGGCACGCCGACCTGCATCACCGTCCACGTCTGCACCTCGGTAGCGCCATCCGCGTCGACCTCGACGACGAGCGACTCGTTGCAGTCCGCGCAGTGCGCCTCGACGACGCCCGCCTCGCCCAGCGCCGCCGGTATGCCAAGCGCGTCCCAGGCACAGATCCCGAACCACACGCGGCCGGCGGCGGTGACGAAGAAGTCCGTCGGGCCGACGCAGAACGGATCGTACGCGTAGATCTCGTGCGAGTCCTTCTTCGGGATGAACACGCGGGCTTCGATCATGCGCGCGAACGAAGCGTCGACCGTCGCGATGTCCTTGCCCATGTCGGCCGCGACTGCAGCGATCGTCGGGATCTTTCCGCGGGTCTTGATCGAGCGCGCGATCGCGATGCGGACCTCGCGGTCGTCGTCAGCGTCGGTCATTCGCGACGTACTTCACGAGATCGAGCTCGTAGTAGCGCGCCGGACCGACATAGCGCATGCCCGCCTTCTCCATGACGCGGCGCGATGCGACGTGCTCGGGAAAACAGATCGCGATGATCTCGCGCAGGCCGAGCTCGCGGAAGCCGTAGTCGAGGCACGCGCGGGCCGCCTCGGTCGCGAGACCGCGGCCCCACCACTCCTTCGCGAGGTGGTACGCGACCTCGACCTCCGGACCCCTGCCTTCGACGTACACCAGGCCGCAGTCACCGATGAACTCGCCGGTCGCGCGGAGCTCGACCGCCCAGAGGCCAAAGCCATGCTCGCGCTCGTGGCGGATGAAGCGCTCGACCGCGCCGCGCGTGCGCTCGAGCGAGGGCGAAACGCCGCGCGGGATGAAGCGCATCGTCTCCTCGTCGACGAAGACGCGCTCATGCAGCATTTCGGCGTCGCCGATCTCGAACGAGCGGATGACCAGACGCGGCGTTTCGATCGGGAACGCCATCGCATGCCTGACGCGATCGGATGTCGGCTCCGCGGTCACGGTGCCTTGAGCATAGGGTCAGCGGCCCATCGCGACAGACCCGCGTCGACCATCTTCGACCGCACGTAGGCCACGGAGGCGGGCAGCACGGCGTCCGCATCGCCCGAGAGGGCCGCGAGCTCGAACGACGCGTAGCCCCGGTACTCGAGCCGCGCGAGCGCGGCGAAGACCGGTGCGAAGTCGAGATGGCCGCGGCCAGGCTCGTAGCGCTGCGAATCCGCGAGGTGAACGTACGCGAGCCACTCGCCGGCCGCCTCTAACGCAGCGCCGAGGTCGGCCTCCTCGATGTTCATGTGGAACATGTCGCCCATCACGAACACCGCGGCGCTGCCGATCCGCCCGCGCAGCCGCAGCGCGTCGGCGATCGTGAGACACAGATCGTTCTGATAGCGGTTGATCGGCTCCACGTACAGCTTCGCTCCGGCGCGCTCGGCCCGGGATGCGAGGCCTCTCATGCCTTCGACGAAGATCAGCTCGTCGGCGTCGCGCGCGCGGCGGGTGCCGATGTTCGCCTGTTCTCGGGTGCGATACGAGATCGGCACAACGACGCAGCCCGTCCCGAGCTCACCGGCGAGCGCGATGAGATGCGCAAGATCCTTGCGAGCCAACCGGACGTTCTCCGGATCGGGATCGATCAGCCAGCCGCGGTAGCCGCCGCAGATCGCCGAGATCGGGATGTGCTCGCGCAGCGCGATCTCCGCATCGTCGAACGGCTGTTGCGAAAGCTCGATCGCTTCGAAACCGAAGCGCCGCGCGTTGTCGTACCGCTCTCGTAGCGACACGCCCGGTAGCAGCCGGTCCTGGATCGAGAGCCGCACGCCTCGGTCGTCCACGACGTCATTGTGAGCGCGGCCCCAGAATCGGGAAGTGGCCGAGTTCATCCCCTTTCGCGGTCTTCGCTACGACGCGGCCGTTGCCGGATCGCTCTCCGATCTGATCTGCCCGCCGTACGACGTGATCGACGATGCCGCGCGCGAGCGCCTGTACGCGCGAAGTCCGCACAATTTCGTGCGCATCGAATTCCCGAAGGACGGGCCCGACGACAAGTACGCGCGCGCCGCCAACGACCTCGGCAACTGGGTCCGCCGCCACGTCCTCCGCCGCGATGAGCGAGAGTCGTTCTACCTCGACTATCACGGGTTCGAGCTCGCGGGACGGCCAGTTGTGCGCCGCGGCATCTTCGGCGCCCTGCGTCTCTATCCACAGAGCGAGGGCATCGTTCTGCCACACGAGCTCACGTTCCCAAAGGCGAAGGCCGATCGCCTCGAGCTGCTGCGCGCGACGCGCGCGAACACCAGCCCGGTGTTCGGCATGTTCGCCGACGACGATGGGCTCATGCGCTCGCTCGGCGAAGCCGCGCGCGAACCCGCGGGTGACGCCGCGATCGATACCGAGCGGTACCGTCTCGAACGGATCGATGAGACGCAGGCCGTCACGCGCATCGCGTCGGCCCTGCGCGACAAGCGCGTCTACATCGCCGATGGGCACCACCGCTACGAAACGGCGCTCAACTACCTCGCCGAGCATGGCGAGGTCGGTGCGAAGACTCCCGAGCGCTACACGCTCGCGTTCCTCTGTGCGCTCGACGATCCAGGTCTGCGCATCTTCGCGACACATCGCATCGTGCGTGGTGCGGACGACGCCCTCGAGTCAGCGATCTCACGCTCCTTCGACGTGAGCGTGATCGATCGGGGCGCGCTCGGCGACATTCAGCTGGGCATCGTCGTCGCGCACGGCGGCAGATTCCGCGCGCTCGAGCTTCGCGCGAGCACCGACGTGTCAGCCCTGCCGGCCGCGTGGAGGACCCTGCCCGTTGCGCTCGCGGAAGAATTCCTCGTGAAGCCGGCACGCGACGCCGGCGCGGAGATCACGTACGAGCACGACACCGAGGGCGCGATCGCCGCGGGCACCGCGATCCTGCTACGCGCCGTCGATCCGCCGACGCTGCGCCGTATAGCCGACGCGGGCGAACGCCTGCCGCAGAAGACGACGTACTTCTATCCGAAGGTGCCCGCCGGCCTCGTCGTAAGGACTCTCCTCCGCTAGCGCGCGTCTATCGGTACGCGAAGCGCGGGCGACCGATGTCCGCGATGAAGCTGAGCAGCGCGAACAGCGTCACCAGTACGAGAGCGCTCGCGGTCAGCGCCGCGGGATCGCGGCTTGCGATCGACTGCAGCGCGACGTATCCGATGCCCTTCCACTGGAAGATGTATTCGACGATCGGCAGGCTCGCGACCGAGATCCGGAGCCCGGAGCCGAGGCCCTCGAGCGCGACCGGCAGCGCGTGCGGCAAGACGTGGACACGCATGATCCAGCCCTGCATCAGTCCTTTGGCGTTCGCGGTGGTGATGAACTCGGAATCGAGCACGTCGCTCACGCGCGCGGCGGTGAGCTCAGTGGTGACGGCGACGGCCGGGATCGCGACCGCGAGGAGCGGCAGCACGATGTGCTCGTCGTAGCCGAAACCGTAGACCGGGAGGAACCGGCTGCCGCTGGCGTCCGCACCGAACACGATGACCGCGATCTGCAGGAAGTACGCGACGAAGAAGGATGGGATCGCCGCTGCGAGTCCGGTGACGGCGAGGACCGACCCGCTCGCGACCGCGCGCCGACGCACGGCACCGGCCACCGCGCCGATGAACACGCCTAGCGTCAGCGCGGTGATCGCCGCGCCAATCAGCAGCACCGCGCTGCGGAGTCCCGTGTCGGCGATCAAAGCGGGCAGCGGCCTCGCGTAGAGCTCCGTCAGGGGCTGCCCACAGCTGCGCGCTCCGCCGATGAACGTACCCGGCACGACCGCCGTGCCCGCGCGCACGCACCCCGCGCCCGGTCCGCTGGTGATCGAGTACGGGTCGTACAGCGCCATCACGAGGGGCGCGATCACGGACAGCGCAGCCCACAGCACGAGGGCGACGATCGGGACGCGCGCGGCGCGGACGGCGACGCTCATCGCCGGAGCTCCGGCGCCGCCAGCGCGTCGCGGCCTGCGATGTAGCCGAGTAGCGCCGCTACATCGGCCCGGACGTCGCCGCCCTCGCCGGTGGCACGCACGATCGTCGCGCGTGACTTGGGGAACGCCTCCATTCCGGGCCACGACCAGGAATCTGAACTCGAGGCGCTGCGC
>WNEZ01000591.1_pt1 | contig 29346 bp, 23 predicted proteins | sample 5400521 | NCBI WGS metagenome assembly WNEZ01 (sample SAMN13153339, study PRJNA577476) | soil metagenome | isolation source: 120 cm saprolite under Douglas fir tree site 2 hole 1 replicate 1 | place: USA:California | collected 2015-04-18 | reverse complement strand
ATCTTTTCAATTGTAAGATTCACATGTAAAAGAGACTGAGTCTGGGCATTTTAGCCTGTTCGAGCAGACGCTTGTGAACAAATTGTTTTAACAGCTGATCTATCTGAGATGCGGGCATTTTAGTGCGATAGGGTGCAATTTCGCGGTCTGCCTCTGTTCGCAACTTTACCAACTTGTCTTCCGGAGCGGCAACCGTGAGCACCGCCATCAGTTTTTCTTCAAGTATCGTCATACGACGTTCCAGATCCTCAAGTTTCACCGGAACTGAGCCGGATTTCAATGCTTCAGCCAGATCTGCAAGCGAAGCAGCACATTCGCCGGCTATAGTTTCTACCTGCGCTGAGCTTTCTATATTCCGCAGCTTCTCGGCATTGGCTGTTAAATAGGTGACAATCTCAGCCGTACCTAATCCGGGTACAGATTCCGTCTGCTGGCGAGTGGCGCCAACCGACGCTTCCTGCATATCTTCGGCAGCGCCCAGCACTTCCTGTGCGCAATAAGCCAGACTGTTGATCTTCTTTGTCTTGGACGGACGGCGCTCATATTTATCAAAGGTCTCGTCAATGCCACGCAGCACCGCGTCCAGGGGGATACCAGCGTTCTTCCAGGTTTCAATCAGCGCCCAATCGATGGTGGACAGCAGCAGGCCGGAGCCGCGCCGCTTCAGGTAGCGCTCTTCGATTTCAGTAAAGTAGTTGAAATAATTGTCCACGGATGACTGCTTGGCCAACGATGCGATGCTCACGCCTTCTGCTTGGGTGTGACGTTGTTGCGCTCCCAGATGATACGAAGACCATCGAGGGTCAAAAGATCGTCCACGGTTTTGATATGGCGTGAATTATCGCCAATCAGGCGAGCCAGGCCGCCAGTGGCCACAATTTTTGTGTCCGGACCAAGCTCACCGATCATGCGTTCCAGAATGCCATCCACCAGCCCAAGATAGCCGAAGAACATGCCGGACTGTATGCTGCCGACGGTGTTGGTGCCAATCAGCTTCGAGGGGCGGCGAATATCAACCAGCGGCAGCCTGGCCGTGTGCTCAAACAATGCCTGCGCCGATATGCCGATTCCTGGCGCGATGACTCCACCCATGTACTCGCCTTTGCGCGAAACCGCGTCAAAGGTTGTGGCGGTGCCGAAATCGACCACCACGCAGGGTCCGCCAAATTTTTCAAAGGCCGCCACACCGTTCACGATGCGATCGGCACCAACTTCCTGCGGATTGTCATACTGGACCGGCATTCCGGTCTTGATGCCTGGTTCAATGAACAGCGGCTTCAGGTGGAAATAACGTTCGCAAACTTCACGCAGGGTTGAATCCATGGATGGGACCACGGAAGAGATGATGATGCCGCGAACATCCCCGGCCTCAATTTTGGCAAAGGCGAACAGATTGCGGAAAAGCACACCGTATTCGTCCACGGTATGAGTCTTAATCGTGGCAACGCGCCAATGGGCAGCAAGCCGTCCCTGGTCCCTGCCGGACCCGAGATCATACACACCCAGGACTGTGTTGGTGTTGCCGACATCAAGAACCAGAAGCATCGCTTCTCCTGGAAAGTGGGCGCACGCTGCCGGAAATCACCATGCGCAGGCCTTTATCGGTGCGAACGCGAAGGAACCCTCGCGGATCAAGCCCGTCAGTGGTGCCGACGTATCCACCGTCTTCCTGCACGTGCACAAGTTTACCTGTTGCATAGGATGAGCGCGACTCTACCCGGCGCATAATGGGCTCGAAACGAAGCGCCGGAGTACGAATGGGGCTCTCCATGGCGCGGAGCAGGGCACGGTATTCACGATCAACGGCGCGAATCAGTGCGGCGGTCATCTCAATCCGCGGAAATTCCCGGTTCGCTTCCAGCCGGAGTGATGTGGCCGTGGTGGAGAAACCGTCAGGGAAGCCTTCCTGATTCACATTGACGCCAACACCAATCACCGCATGATGCACCCGCGAGGAGTCAGAACTCATTTCAGTCAGGATGCCGGCAAATTTCTTTTCGTCGATGAGAAGATCATTGGGCCAGCGGATGTCTGCCTTGAGCCCGGTGACTTCACGGGTGGCATCCTGCACGGCGACGCCGGAGATCAGTGAGAGCCAGAGGGTTTCCGCGGGGGACATGGGCGGATGAAGCAGAAATGAGCAATAAATGCCTGCTCCCGGCTGGGAGTTCCAGGTATGGCCACCACGTCCACGCCCGGCAGTCTGTTCCTCGGCGACAAAGACCGAGCCTTCCGGAGCGCTATCCGGGGAATGGCCGGCGCGTGTTCCCGCGGCCATGGCCAGGGAGTTGGTGGATTCCACGGTTTCCTGGTGAAAAATGTTGCCGGAAAAAATCGTATTCCGCACCAGCGGAGCGAGCTTTTCCGGCAGTAAGTAATCAGAAACAGCCACAGATGATGTGCCTCAGGTTATTTTGTTCCGGCCGCAGCCGCCGGCTTTGCCTGCTTGGCTTCAACGTTCAAGTCAATCTTAACGTCGTTGGAAACCACCATTCCGCCGTTGTCCAGTGCCTTGCTCCAGGACACGCCATAATCCTGGCGGTTGATGGTCAGGCTGGCTTCCGCGCCCAGAAGCTGGCTGCCCATTGCAGAGACGGGGCCGCTTACCTTGAAAAGCAGATCCACATCCTTTGAGACGCCGCGGATGGTAAGCGCGCCGTGCGCTACAAAGCCATCAGCCTTCTTCTCAATGGACTTGCTCTGGAAAGTGATGTCCGGAAATTTCTGTGCGTCCAGGAAGTCCGGAGATTTCAGGTGGCCGTCGCGCTGAGCATTGTCCGTGTTGATGCTGGCCGATTTGATGGTGACGTTGACCGAGGACTTGGTTATGTCCTTGTCGTCATAAACGATGGTTCCGGTGTACTCGCCAAAACGGCCATGCACAGTATTCACCACCATGTGCTTTACGGCAAAGCCAACGTTCGAGTGAACGGGATCGATCTTGTATTCATCAGCCGCCAGAGCGGAACCGCAAAGAGCTAAAACGCCAAGCAAAAGACCAAGAACTCTATTTCGCATACGAACAAAAGTCTCCTTAAAAGATTTGCTACTTGGAGCAGAAAACAGCAGCAAACGATACAAAACATTTGCAGGCGGAGATACTTTAACGTCAAAGTATCTATTTATCAGCCACTTGGCACGGCATGCCGGATTTATGAGGAGACATGAAGGGCCAGGCTCTTTTGATGGTTCCCCTCAGAAAGTCATGCTGTCTATGTCTGGCGATTCTACGGCCGCCTTAATTGACATCCATTTCGGACATACAGCTTACGCGGGAACTATCCTCATACTCAAGTCCACAGCCTGGGGCGAGTGCGTCAGGGCGCCAACCGAAATGTAGTCCACGCCGGTTTCAGCGTAGGCGCGGACATTATCAAGTTGAATTCCGCCGGAGACCTCCACGGGGATACTGCGTGGCTGCTCTTTGATTTTGATCAGCGCGGCGCGAACGTTGTCCACGCTCATGTTATCGAGCAGAAGCCTTTCTGCGCCGTTGGATAGGGCTTCATCGAGCTCGGAAAGGTTGCGAACCTCAATCACAATGGGCAGCTCACCGCGACGATTGCGAATCGCGCGCTGCAATACAGCGGTAGCGCTTCCCGCAAGGGTGATGTGATTGTTCTTGATCAATATGCCGTCTGAGAGATCAAGACGATGATTGTGCCCGCCGCCACAGCGTACGGCGTACTTATCCAGCACGCGGAGGCCGGGCGCGGTCTTGCGGGTGTCAAGAATGCGCGCAGGCGTGCCGTGAATAGCATCCACAAATTTCCTGGTGAGGGTGGCAATGCCGCTCAGCCGCTGCAAGACGTTAAGGATGACACGTTCGCAAGACAGTAAAACGCGCGCATTGTGCCGAACCACGGCGATCACCTGGCCCTTGCGCAGGCGCACGCCGTCAAAGATTTCACCATGACTGATAACTTCTGGGTGGCCGATGGCGTTGGGATCAAGCTGTTCGTAGATTTCCAGAATGCGCGCAACGGCACCCACGCCGGAGAGGATGCAATCCTGCTTGGCCAGAACGGTAGCTGTGGCACGCTGCTGCGGATCAATGCAGGCGCGCGAGGTCGCGTCACTGGTGGCTTTGTCCTCCAGAAGGGCGTTCTCGAGAATGGCGCTGATTCTTCGGCTATGCCAGTCCATAGTTTTTCAGTTTATAAGCCCGTCAGCCTAAAGCGTATCTAAATTCAAAACTTCAAAGCAGCGTTATTCGAGAGCATCCAGCGCTTTGCGAGTCTTGTCGATCAAAATCTGCAACTCTCCGGCTTGCTTCTTCAATCCTTCAACCACGTGCGGCGGAGCCTTGGAGAGAAACTGTTCATTGTTCAACTGCTTTTGCGTGTTGGCCAACTGGGCTTCCAGCCTTGTCAACTCTTTGTTCAGGCGAGCCCGCTCAGCGGGCGCATGGATCTGTTTTTTGTAGACCACAACGACTTCAAATTTCGAGGTAGTGCGGACGCCCGGCTCGTTGGTTAATGAATCAGGGACAAAACTGACGTCGCTCACGTTGACGTTGGGCAGACGTTCCAGCATCAATCTATTTTCGGTGACAAGCGCCTGCACGGTGGCACTGGCGTGAATCCGAATCGGAGTCTTTGTTTTAAGATCAACCTGCAGTTCAGCCCGCAGGTTGCGAATTTCGCCGATGAGGCTCTGTAACGTGGCCATTTGCTCTTCAGCTTCATCGTTGAGCCACTTCTCGCCGCCTTCGGGGAATTTTGCCAGAGCGATGGATTTCTGCGGCGTCTTGCCGTCATACATGGCGTGCCAGATTTCTTCCGTTATAAAGGGCATAAAGGGCGAAAGCAGTCGCAACAGGCCTTCAAAGACATCCCCAAGGAAGGCCACGGCCGATTGTGCTTCCTTACCTTCTCCGAGGAGACGCGGCTTGATGATCTCGAGATACCAATCGCAAAACTCGTTCCAGAAAAACGTATAGACCGCGTTGGCGGCTTCATCAAAGCGATAAGCATCCAGACTTCGATTGACCTCGCCGGCGACGCGATAAAAGCGAGAATAAATCCAGCGGTTCTCGAGATACTTGAAATCGTCAGGCGTTGCGCCCTGGGTAAGGCTGCTGCCGCTGACGCGGTCCGCATTCATAAACATGAAGCGGGCAGCGTTCCATATTTTGTTGGCGAAATCGCGGTAGCCTTTGGTGCGCCCTTCACTGAATGCAATGTCCGTGCCGGGCGAAGCCATGGAAGCCAGGGTGAAACGTACCGCGTCCGTGCCGAACCTCTCCGTAATTTCTATGGGGTCAATTACATTGCCCTTGGTTTTGGACATCTTCTGCCGGTCGGCGTCGCGCACCAGAGCGTGAATGTAAACCTCTTTGAAAGGCACGCTGCCCTGAGGATGGCCTTCCATGAAATGGCAGCCCAGCATGATCATGCGGGCGACCCAGAAGAACAGAATGTCAAAGCCGGTAATCAGCAGCGATGTGGGATAGAAAAGATCGAGATCACGCGTCTTTTGCGGCCAGCCAAAAACCGTGAACGGCAGCAGCCCGGAAGAAAACCAGGTATCAAGCACGTCAGAATCCTGTTCCAGCCTGGTGCTGTTGCAAGTTGAACACGCGGCCGGCGCGGAGCGCGCAACCGTAATGTGGCCGTTGGCGCAATGCCAGGCCGGAATACGATGTCCCCACCAGAGCTGGCGAGAGATGCACCAATCATGGATGTTGCGCATCCACTCGAAATAGGTTTTGGAATAGTTCTCCGGGGTGAAGACGATCTCACGCTTCTCCACGGCTTCAATGGCGCGATCAGCCAGCGGCTGAATCTTGATGAACCACTGGGTGGAAAGGCGCGGCTCGACGATCGTCTTGCAGCGGTCGCATTTCCCGATTGCATACGCGTGGTCCTTGGTTCCGACCAGCAGGCCACGCTGCGTTAGATCATGCAGGATCTTTTCCCGGGCCTCATAGCGGTCAAGTCCGGCGTATGGCCCGCCGTTTTCGTTGATGCGCGCCTGATCGTCCATGATGTTGATCTGCGGCAGGTTGTTGCGCAGACCGGCCTGAAAGTCATTAGGATCGTGCGAAGGTGTAACTTTCACCGCACCGCTGCCAAATTCAGGGTCGGCGAGCTCGTCCGTGATGATGGGAATCTCGCGCTCGAGCAGTGGCAGCATCAGCTTCTTGCCGTGCAGGTGCCTGTAACGCGCGTCGCGAGGATTCACCGCCACGGCAGTATCGCCCAGCATGGTTTCAGGACGTGTGGTGGCGATGGTGATGGACTGATTTGAATCGCCCACAACCGGATAGCGCACCTGATAGAGCTTGCCCGCGTAGTCTTCGTGCACGACTTCAAGATCCGAGATAGCGGTCATGCAGCGAGGACACCAGTTCACGATGTATTTACCGCGATAGATCAATCCCTGCTCATGCAGACGGACGAAGACCTCTGTCACCGCGCGAGAGAGATTTTCATCCATGGTGAAGTACTCGCGGTCCCAGTCAACGGACGCGCCGAGTCTTTTCATCTGCGCCTGAATCGCGCCGCCATAATGCTTCTTCCACTCCCACACGCGCTGGAGAAATGCTTCGCGACCCAGCTTCTGGCGACTATTGCCTTCCGCGGCAAGCTGGCGCTCCACCATCATCTGCGTGGCAATTCCAGCATGGTCCGTTCCGGGCAGCCAGAGTGTGGTGAAGCCGCGCATGCGCCGCCAGCGGATGATGATATCCATCTCCGTCTGGTTGAGCATGTGGCCCATATGCAAACGGCCGGTAACGTTGGGCGGTGGCAACAGGAGTGTGAAGACGGGCTTTTTGGCGGCTTCGGAACCGGGCTCCGGCGTCTTCACCGAGAAGAGCTTCTCGTTGACCCAATACTCGGCCCAGCGGACCTCAATGGCGCTGGGGTCGTATGTTTTTGGAAGTTCGTGTGGCATGCAACGCGAAGTGACTAATCCAAGAGTTTACAGGCGGAAAGTGGAAGTGAGCAAACGTCAGCAGGAATTGCCGGAGTATGCATGCTTGCTCTAATCAAACAAAACCGCGCGACCGAGGTGAACCAGTCGCGCGAAGGTTTTGGAACAGGCTAACGCCTTATCTCGTCATTTCTGACAGCGGAGATTGCCATCATCATTAATGATGTCGCTGTGGCATTTGCGATAGTCATCCAGCTTGGTATCGTGCACTTCTCCGCTGCTGGTCTGACAGCGCGCATGCAGATCATCACCTTTTACCCGGATATCCATGCAGGTGCGGGTGTATGAACCATTGGGGCCATTGCCGGCGGCGTTCGCGCCATAGTAGCCGCCATTATTGTAAGGACCGTTGCCGTAATAACCACCGCCGCCAACGGGAGCGCCAGCAACGCAGCGCAGCTTGCCGTTGTCATTCACGATGTCGCCCTTGCACTTGCGATAGTCGTCGAGCTTGGCATCACGCCATGAGCCGTCATTGGTCTGGCAGCGTGCATGCAGGTCATCGCCGCCCACCTTTACCTCACGGCAGCTCTGAACATAGGATCCCGCCGGACCATTTCCCCGCCAGTTCTGTGGCGGGCCATAGCCTGCATTCGCGCAACGCAGATTCCCGTTATCGTTGCTGATCTCGCTGGTGCAGCGTTGGAAGCCGGGTAGCTGGGTGGTTCGCCACGTGCCATTTGCATCCTGGCAGTTGGCGATTAGCGTGTCTCCATTGACTGACACGTTGTTACAAGTCTGCTGATAAGTTCCCTGCGGAATTCCTTGAGCACTGCTCGTCGTCCCCAAGAAAATGGCGATGCAGGCAAATGCGGCCACAGTTAAGAAGCGTCGCATAAACAGGTCCTCCTTCGAAATCTGGAGCGTCCTGACAAGTTCTGCCCCTTGCAAATTTGATTCGAGATTAGGAACAGCAGTTGTGAAGGTGAGTGACTAGCTGGCCGAGAACCTGAGGGTATCGAGAGAAATATTTACGAGGCAGCAGCTCTGGATGGGGCAACTAAAAAGGAGCGCCTTTTCCGGCGCTCCCTGATCATTGATGTGTTTTCTGATTTCTACTTCCTGGACTTCAGTTCCCTGACAATCTCATCCACCAGGTCGCCCTTCATGCGTTCCATCACGCGATGGACCACCTGCGCGATGTTGTGATGGTCGGCGCCGCTGGCTGCTGCTGCTTCTGCCACAGCGCTGGCGGCCGCCGGCAGCTCTGCTTCTACGCTGGCGGTCACGGCTTCCGTGGTTGCGCTGGCAAGACTTCCCGCTGCCGCCGACAATGGCGTTGGAACGTAGGGTACTTCAGCCGGGATATAGTTGGTTGACGTTGATGCCGCTTCGGGCACGTGCTCCGACTGCGCTGCTTCCGACCGACCTTCAGGTTCAGAAGGCAAGGGAGCCCGCTGGATCGGCTGAGTGGGCTCTTCCACGATTGGTGGGGCCGCCACGCTGGCCGGCGTTTCGCCCATGCCATTTTTGCTCATGCCGCCCTCAACCTGAGTTGGGGAAGCCGTCTGAGCATGGCTGTAAGCAGCCATGGCCGCGGCAACGCGCGCTTCAAAATCATCATTGGTAAGTGTCGGCAACGGCGCCGGAGGTTCAAGGACTGCATCCGCCGACCGGTTGGTGTCCAGATGTGTGGCTTCCACTGCTATTTCCGGCGCCTGGCTTTCAATGATCGGCGCAGTCATTGGAACATCCGCCCCAGCAACATCAACCCCAGGAAGATCGGCAGGCGATCCAACGCTCATTTCAGTCACATGCATGGGAGCTGCAAAGTGCGCCGGAGGAATGCTACTCGCGGCATCGGAAACTGCGAGGCTGGTTGGGACCAGGCCGGCTTCGCGAGAGTCGGCCACAGTGGAGCGCGTGATCTCTTCAGCCGACTCCTGTAACGCGGGTTCGCGGGGAACATCAATGTCCCCGATGGGAGCTGATGCCGTAGGCATGAATTCCGCGGAAGGCAATGAAGCATCCTGATAAACCGGAATCTGAATAGGACGGGCACTCACCGGCGCTGAGGTGATCGGCGGCGCATCCATGGCCCCCGCAGTCACAGACAGACTCTCCATGGGAGGAGCCGGTTCAGGCAGAGGCTCGGGTTCTGACACGGCCGCAGCCGCAGCATCTTCCGGCGTGAGGGAGACTGCCGCCTCTTCACTTTGCGAAGCGACAACATCTTGCGGAGGCGCAGGGACTGCCGGCTCCGGTTCAGCATCTTGTCGCCAGGACAGAGGCACATCATTGTCTGGGACAGCGGTAAGCTTGGCTGTCTCGTCTGCCTGGGGAACTGCGGCGGCGGGCGCTGTAAACTGGTGCACCGAGTCGCCGCCCAGCAGATCACTAAAGGCCGAAGACGATGCCATATGGTCCGGCACCTCAACCATTGGCTGCATTACCTTACCGCGTGTTGGCTCCGGTGTTTCTGGTTCGGGATAAAGATCCACGGGTTTGCGCGCGGGTGCCGCCGCGATGACTGCCGGCGCAGGCATGGACTTGATGCGCTCTTCAAATTTCTTGATGATGGCCAGAAGATCACTGGCTTCAAAGGGCTTGATAATGACGCCGTCAGCCCGGACGCGGTTGGCATCTTCGGGCTTGTACGGCTCCATCTTGCCCACGGTCAAAAGCACCGGCGTCTTGATGGTGGCGATGTTTGAGCGTACCTTTTCGCACACTTCCAGGCCGCTATAGCCCGGCATGTAGACATCAAGGATGATGATGTCGGGTTTCTGCTCGGCAATTTTCTTAACTGCAGCAGCGCCGTTGCTGACAGCAATCACCTCATATCCCGCTTCAGTGAGGATCTTTTTGCCCATGTTCTGGGCAGTCACGCTGTCATCGGCAAATAAAATTCTTAGCGACACGTCTATAACCTTCGTTCAGGCAGGAAACGAGCTCACGTTACTGGTAAACGCCTTTGAAGTCAATGGAAAGACCACCTCAGTACCTAGTGAGGTATATTCCTTACTCCATCAGAAGTGCTAGTCCTCTGGAGTGATTCAGGGACTTCTAAAACGGGATCAGCTTGCGCAGCCCCTTCTTGGTTTTCTTTTTACTGGTTGACTCGTCTTTCGCATCATTCTTGCTGGCACTGGCTTTGGTGCTATCCGCAGTAGCGCTTCCGGAGGTTGCCGCCTGGCCTGTGGCCTGCGGGTTCTCCGTTGTTGGGGCGCTGCTGATGGATGATGAAGAACCTTGTACTTCGTTTACCTGAGCGGGAGCCGGTTTGGGCGGCGCACCTTCGGCCGCCGGGGCTGAACTGCTGGGTGGAGCTTCATTCGGGCCTGGAGTGCTTCCATTTCCCTTCACCGGTTGCAGTCCGATATTCGTGCTCGGCGCGGTAGCGATGTTGAGTTGCTTATTCAGATCATTGACCATGGCCGGAGCACTGGCCACTTTTTCCTCTTCCAGGCTTGGTTCTCCGACTTTGGCGGCATGCGCAAGATCAGGACGCTTCTTGAAGTTTCCGGTCAGACTCTGCATATGGGTCTGGTTACCGCGGCTTTCTTCTTCCGCCTTGCTTTCCGCCATTGCCTCCGCCGTGGGCGTAGGAATAGGGGCATTCAGCGCCTTCAGCCGTTGCCGGGCGCTATCCGCACGGCCCATGGCCGGATAACGTTTGATGATCCGGGTGTAAGCGTCAATGGCCTTTTGCTGAAATTGTGCAGCCATTTTTTCCTTGGCTGCTTCGCTTAATCTCTGCTTCCGCATGGTGGCCGCTTCTTTTTCGTAGAGCGCGCCAAGCTCATACAAAGCTTCATCTATCTGGCTGTACAGCGGATATGAATCGATCAGCGACTCCATGCGCGCCTGCGAGGCGGCCATATTGTCACGCAGGAAATAGAAGTGCGCGATGCGATATTGCCTCTCTGCCAGCAGCTCCTGTACTTCGCGGAGCCGCTGTTTGGCTTCCGGAACTAACGGGCTGTCTGGATAAGTGGTGACCAGCGACTTATATTCTTCGGCAGCACGCATGGCCTGGGCATAATCGCGGTCAGGCTTCTCCATCTGCCGGTAATGAATTTTGGCGACCTTGAGCTGCGCCTCTGAGGCTTCAGGCAGGTTCGGATAGAAGGTCTGGAAATCTTTGTATTCCACCTCAGCCTGCTGCCAGGCCGCGTTGCCGCCCTCGTTGTACCAGGAATCGCCGACTGCCAGTTTGGCGCGGGCCAGGTACTCCGAATCCGGATAGGTATTCAGCAGGGTTTCCAGCAGGGTACGTGCTTCCTGATAACGGCCATGTTTCATGGAGTCCATGGCACGATCGTAAAGTCCTTTGTCAGGCTGCTTGGAGTCAATGTTGGCGAGAGGATTCTGAACTTTATGATGGCATCCGGCGGCCAGCAGCAACGTGCAGGCGAGCGCCAAAGATAAAACGATTTTGCGTACCATTCCTACCTCAGATACTGAACGGATTTATTTTTAGACCCTTTGCAGGGTGGCTTCCTGAGCAAGTTTCAACAGACGCTGCGTGTTTTCCTTTGGATTGCCCTTTCCAAACACCGCATTTCCCGCAACCAGAATTTCCACGCCCGCCCTGACGGCTTCGCCAACTGTGTCATTCCCAATACCGCCGTCAATCTCAATGCGGAAATTGGCCCGGCGCTCGGACCGCATGGCCACCAGCCGCCGGACTTTATCCAGCACCATGGGAATAAACTTCTGACCCCCAAAGCCCGGATTCACTGACATCACCAGGACGTGGTCCACCATGTCGAGGATATTTTCCAGCATCAGCACGGGAGTTGCCGGGTTGATCACCACGCCGGCATTTACGTTATGGCTGCGGATCAGCTCAAGTGTGCGATGCAGGTGAATGCACGCTTCCTGATGGACAGAAATCCAGTCAGCACCCGCATCTACAAACGCTGGGATAAAAAGATCAGGGTTCTCGATCATCAGATGCACATCAAGAGGAAGGCGCGTTACTTTCCGCAGGGACGCGACCACGGGCGGCCCGATGGTCAGATTCGGTACAAAATGTCCGTCCATCACGTCCACGTGCAGGACCGTGGCGCCACCTTCGACCACCGCGTGAACGTGGTCAGCCAGATGCGCAAAATCTGCGGACAATATGGAAGGCGCTAGCTCAATCACAATGAATTCTTTCGCCTGAATTAAATCCTGAAGTGCTGCCAAGAGTTGTCAAAATTCTAACACGTTGAGCATAGACACTTTACTGCAAACATACTGCTTTCTAAGGTCTATGGCCGATCCGAGGCATGCTCTACCTGGTTCCGGAAAATCTGGGTGAGTTTGAACCTTCCAGAGAACGCGCTTACCGGCCACCCTTGCGCCCTAAACCCGGGCTGTGAACCAGGGGCTGTTCATCCGCGTTGGTCCGCCTGTAACGGCCTGGCTCATCTGGGCGGTAATTTATAGTAAAGCGCATGCCGCTGGTGGAAATCCGCGACCTTATCAAGATTTATAAGACCGAAGGCGCTTTCGGTCAGGCGCAGCGTGAGGTCCGCGCCGTGAACGGCGTTTCCCTGGACATTGAAGCGGGTGAAACTCTGGGTTTGGTGGGCGAATCGGGCTGTGGGAAAAGCACTCTGGGACGCATGGTCCTTCGCCTTATCGAGCCCACGTCCGGCAGCGTCCGGTTCCACAATCAAGATGTTCTGAAAGCCTCGCCCAGTGTCCTGCGCAACCTTCGCCGCGAAATGCAGATTATCTTCCAGGACCCTTTCGCGTCGCTGAACCCGCGCATGAAAGTGCTGGAGATTGTTACCGAGCCGTTAGTCATCCATGAAGACGGTAAACGCAGCAAGGGGCAGCTGGCGGAAGCTGCGGCTGAGATGATGCTTGCTGTGGGCCTGGAAGAATCAGCGTTGCGCCGTTACCCGCATGAGTTCTCCGGCGGACAGCGCCAGCGCATCGGCATTGCCCGCGCACTCATGCTGCGGCCTAAACTGATCATATGTGATGAGCCGGTGTCAGCCTTGGACGTGAGCGTCGGCGCACAAATTATCAATCTGCTCAAGCAGCTCCAGCGCGACTTCGGCCTGACTTATCTCTTTATTTCCCACTCCATGCCTGTTGTGAGGTATTTGTGCAACCGGATCGCCGTGATGCGGGCAGGAGAGATCGTGGAACTGGGATCATCGGAACAGATCACTGCGGCGCCCAGCCATCCGTATACACGTACATTGCTGGAGGCTACACCGGAGCCGTTAGCAACTGAAAACCTCACCGCGAATGAACGCGGATCAAAAAACCTTACCACTGATTTTCACTGATGACACTGATCTGAAAAGACACAACTCTGCTGATGGTCCTCGGAAACAGCGTCGGGGTTGGATCGCCTTTTCGCAACGAATTCAGAGCCTTCCGTAGTTTTTTGATTTGATCCGCGTTTATCCGCGCAAATCCGCGGTAGGAAGTTTCTGGGCTGAATGCTGACTACTGTTTCCCCAAGAACCTGATTCTGCCGTTCAAAGTTCGGCGCGCCTGTCCGAAGAATGTAAGGAAAGTGGGCGAGTTCACGTTGTTGTCCACCACATTGGCGTTGGGATTGTTCGTGATGTTCTCAATGGCCACGCGTGCCGCCCACAGGTAACCATGGAACGCGAACTTCTTCTCAATGGCCGGACTGAGTGAGAGGTATGCCGGGAAGCGGAAAGTACCCGTTCCATTCACCAGCTGGCCAAAATCATTCACGGTAATAAACGGAAAACCTGTCCGATACAGGAGCGAGTAGGAAAAATCGAACTTGCGAAATTTCCAGATGGACGGAAGTGGATATGATCCCCACGACGTCACCTGGTGCGGCGCGTCCCATTGCAGTGGGCCGCCTTGCTGCCTACCGGTGGTGAAGTTATCAATGTTGAAATCCAGACTCTCATTCGAACGTGCTTTTGAGTGCGTGTAGGCCACCATCATGGGATAGCCGCGCTTCAACTCTTTACGCAGCGTAATTTGCTCGCCTTCATAGCGGTCTTCCTTATGGGTTTGCAGCAGGAAGGTGCCGTCCGCCTGCTGTTCGTAAGCCCATACGTGTCTGCCGTGGCGGTTCAGGTAGTCAATCCGGGCGTAAAGGTCCCAGGGCAGCCTGCGCTCCAGCCCTACGCTCCAGTTGATAAAGCGGGGCATGGTAAGCTGCGCTGCATCGACAGCAAATCGCGCTGGAATCACCTTGGCCGCCGGCGAGAAGAATGTGTCCGTACGGACGCCCTGCAAAGCCTGGCTGGCCATGGAGAGATTCGAGCGGTCGAAATACACGCCTATGCCGCCGGTGAACTTGGTTTCATGGGCGCGTTCCAGCAGAGCTGTTCCGGCAATGCGCGGAGAATAGAAATCGCGCTGCAAGAAGCTGTCCCGGTCCCAGCGTGCGCCTGATTCAACCACAACGCGTTGCACCGGCATCCAGCGGTCCTGCACATAACCGCTCGATTCCAGCGTGTTCAGGCTGAACTGCCCGGTATTGGTAAAAACGGTCTTGCGCAGCAGGTTACTGGATGCGTCCACAAAATCCAGAGGGGTGCGCACATTGATGCCGGCAAACACAATCCGATCAACGCGCCCTCCCACGGTGAACTGGTGGGTCCCCACAAATTTGAGTGGACGCAGAAAGAGATTGTTGTAACCCTGGGCCCGCGAAGATGCGTTGTGACTGGTGAAGTAGAAATTTCCCGCGCGCCCCGTTGGCGTGAAGATGTAATCACCGGTGCCTTCCGGCAGCGTCGCATTTTTGGTTCGATGATAGCCGCCGCCGAACTCCAATAGCGTGTTCCGCGCGATCGTGAACTGGTCTTTGAGCGTGAGCAGGTACAACGATGAATGCACGCTGGTGGAAACAGCCACGGGATCGAACGCCGAAATCCCGCTGTGATCGGCATTAAAAAGATTCACCAATGCGCTGGCCGTGATCACGTTGCTGGGCGTAAGGTTCATGCGCAGCCGGCCCAGATCTGCCGTGCGCCAGACCGGGTTCTCATTCGCGCCATCAGGCAGTTCCTTGACGATATTCAGGTCGTTCTCGCCTTCATGGGAGAGATTGAACCAAATCTTGTCTTTCACCAGCGGTCCGGACAGATAAAGCCGCGGCGTCCAGTTGTTGAAGCGCAGTCCGTTCACGTTCTGTAAAGTTGGAATGAAATCCGTAGCGTTGAAGCGCAGGTGATTGTCACCATCCTGAATTTCCAGGTCCGTGAGGCCGCCGGATCCTTTGCCGAAACGCGGCGAGTAACGGCTGCTCTGTATGTCAATTTTCCGCAGCGAATCAGGATTCACTCGCAGGGACAACGCCCCGCCCGCCGGCTGGCTAACTTCAAAACCGTCCACATAATCCTGAATTTCCTGGGTGCTGCCTCCGGCTACGTGGATTTGTGCGGCGCTATCGGCCAGCACGCCGGGAATGTATGGCAACACATTGCGGTAATCGCGCGCGGTGGGATAAGGGATGATCGAGATATCAGCCGCGGTGATCGCCTGTGAGTTGGCGCTTTGCTCCGGATCAATGGGCGAAGGTTGCGCCATCACTTCAACCTCTTCGCGATACTCACGCAGCGGTTGCATCTTTACTTCTACCGCTTGCTTTGTTCCTGACGCCAGTTCCAGCTTATCCAGTACTGTGGCGTAGAATCCCTGTTTTCCCACGGTGATTTTGTAAGTACCTGGCGCAAGATTCCGGACAAGTGCGTTGCCGGACGGCGTGGTCCGCTCCATTGCCAACCGTTTTCCGTTTTGCTCGACGTTGATTTGCGCTCCTGCCAGAGGCTGCCCGTTCTGGTCAGTCACGGTGATGTCAACCTGCCCGGTCAATGCCGCCTGAAACAGCAACAGCCGTCTGTGATGGCTCCCCCACGCCAGGGCAGAGAAAAGTAAAAGTAGACTGAGTAGGCGAAGTTGGAATCGAGATGACAATTCGTATTACCTGGTGGACCCGCTCGGTCATTTGGTCACAGGACGCGGCGGCCTGCGCCACTCATCAGGATGGACCATACTATCGGTGGCTAAGCTCGATTTTATGCGAGTTGCAGGCCGGCTGCTAGCGCGAGTCGTACATGGCCTGCGGCGTATGAGGTCCGGTTTGGCAGCGAGGTTGAGCCGGCTTGTCCGTGTTATTCAGTCGTGGTCTGTGGAGTTTCCACCACGATCGGCGGAGACTTTCGCAAGTCCGCCTTGCCGGGATCCAGACGCGGCTCCGTGGGGCGCACGCGTTCATCGAACTTGCCAAAGATCATCTTGCCAGCGGTTGTCTGCAAAACTGACGTCACTGCAATGTCCACATTTTTGCCAATGAGCTTGCGCGCATTGTCCACAACAACCATAGTGCCGTCATCCAGATAAGCCACACCCTGGTTGTACTCTTTGCCTTCTTTCAGGATGAACACGCGCATACTCTCACCAGGCAGCACAATCGGCTTCAGAGCATTGGCCAGTTCGTTGATGTTCAACACTTCCACGCCTTGGAGTTGCGCCACTTTGTTCAGGTTGAAGTCATTGGTAATGATCTTGGCTTCATAGACCTTGGCCAGCTCAATCAGCTTCAAATCAACTTCACGTATGGTGGGGAAATCATCTTCCACAATCTGGACTTTCACGGTCACGATCTTCTGCACTCGCTGAAGAACGTCCAGGCCACGCCGGCCGCGATTGCGCTTGAGTGAGTCCGCCGAATCAGCCACCAGTTGCAGTTCACGCAGGACAAATTGGGGGATCACCAGCACGCCATCCAGAAATCCGGTGTCGGCGATATCTGCAATGCGACCATCGATGATGACGCTGGTGTCCAGCAGCTTAAAGCTCTTGCGCCCTTGCTTTTCCGAACCAAAGACACCACCCAACGCGGCCAGGTTCAGCAGATCGCCCTTATTGGCACCGACCACCAGGCCTACATAGGACATAAGCAGCATTACCATGAGCTGCAAAAAACGCTGAGTTTCAGGATGGGTAATACTGTTTTTCAGGACCACGCTGAACAGGTAAGCGCCCAGTATGCCGAGAATGCTGCCAATGACGGCGCCGATGAGCCGTTTCAGGCTGACAACCCGCAGGCGAATCTCGAAGGCCACTACCATGGCGCTCATCAGCAGGCCCGCGCCGATCGCAGGGAGTCCGTAGAGGCCGAAAGGATGTAGAAACCAGCAGGTAGCAGTTACGACGATAATGAAAACAATACGAATCAGTAACAGGTCCATAATGGGACCCTCCCGACGAGGGGACAGTGCTGCCAATGAAAGCTAAAGAACGTTGAATTTGACCCGCAGTATCCTCTGGTAAATCGCTGCCCCCGCAGCTTTATTCGGAGCTATGAAAGTTAATAATAAACGCTCCGTCTTTTATTCCGGCCCAGTATACATCAGCCTGCGGCCCCAATCGCGGCCTTGTTGGTTATCTGGGCAGTAAACACGCCGGCATCCCTTTGTTGTTGACCTGAATAACAGGTTCAGTCCATCTTGTTCAGAGTAGATGGCTCTCTTGGTATTACCAGATTCGCAGCAGCCCCCAGCACACGCGAACCAGTTGGCCGAAAGCAGATGAGCGGCCTGGTCAACCCTTGGAAGAGGGGAGACTCCAAAGCCGGCGCTGAAAATCTCAGGGGAGAATAGGCGCCGGTTTTTTCCTTCCCCCTACTTATTTGTTCTCCACGTTCCCTAATACGTCATCGTAGTACGCGATGACGGCCCGCCTGGGCTTCTCTTTGAGCCCTCTCAACGGCACATGCTGATCGATGGTGGTACTGCCAGACATCCGTGCTGAACCCAGACGCGCCAGGCGGCCATTCCCCATTTCTACGTAGATGGGAACCAGCATGACAAAGTCTTTGTTCACGTCAGACTGGGTAAGTTTGAAATTCAGTACAACGTCACCCTTTTCATCGGTGGAAAAAGAATGTTCAAACTTGTAGGACGGGTATTCTGTTCCATAAACATACTCGTCAAAGAACCAGTCCATTTTGTGGTTCCGGTCAATGTCCATTTCGGGCGTCATGTGTTTTTCCAGCATTGCTTTGAAATCTTCGGTGCTGGCAACCCGGTTGGTGTATGTCCTGGTGAAATCCCGCATCAATTCCTTGAAAGGCATGTCCGGATCGTTCTGCCCGCGGTCCTGGAGCATGAAGCGAACCATTTGCAGAATGTAAGAGCCTTTTGGGTAAATCAGTCTGCGGGTGATATCAAATCCGCTTCTTGCGTTGTTCAGCCGATAGCCCAGGGTGACCGGTCCCACGTCGATCGGCCTGCGACCTTCGCGGTTCTTGTCCAGCAGGAGCTGCCTCTGGTCCGCCCAGAATCTATGGTAATCGTCAAGATTCTTCTGGCTGTAAACGTATTGGAGAAACAGCGAGGCGGACATGTCAGAAAAGCCCTCACTCATCCATTGATCGCGGTATGAGTTGAAGCCCACAGCGTGTCCCCACCACTGGTGCGCGATCTCATGCGGTCCCACTACTTTGAAATAGCCATGCGCATCACCAAACCCAAGCTGGTGGCGTACGGTTGAATCAAAGAAGTAGGTTATGGGCAGGTACACCAGGCCGGGCCAGGATTGTCCATAGTTGAGCGCCGTCTGCTGCGTCATAGCCAGACGCTTGTAGGGAGCTTCACCAAAGAAATCAGTGTAAATTTCAACCGACAACTGGGCCTCACCCATGGCCTTTTTCATCATCCCGGTTGTGCTCATTGATCCCAGGGTGCTCGTAATCCCTGGACCGCCGCCGTTCAAAGTCGGCATGTCATCCATGTGTTTGAGGCTTTCAATGAGATCGGGTGAACTCGGATTGGCAAACGTCTCCAGCAGATAGGGCTGTTTCAGCGGTTTGCCTTCTTCGCGCTTGAATTTTCCAAAGTTGAATCCGGCGACTGCCAACGGGATTTCTGACGTCCACTCCGTGATGGTTTCTCCACCCTCATCCACCGACTTCAGCAACTTACCAGTGGCCACCATGGTCAGGCCCTTGGGGACGCGGAATGTCATGTCATAAGCGCAGTAAGTCCCAAAGCCCTGGTTGGGATACCAGGTTTCACGTGACACGGGATAGTAATTTCCATTGCCTTCATTGCGAATCGCTTCCTTGCCGGCGTAATGCGTGGTGATGGTGTACGTCTCGCCCTTCTTCAGCTCACGGGGCAGGATGACGGCGAAATCAGAATCCTCATCTTTATCCTCCTGGATATAAGAGAGCGCCTCTTTGTCTGCTCCCGTGACTGAATCGACTCGAAGCGTATGGAAAAGCTCGAGCGGCACCACGCGTACACCATCCTGTTGGGCGATAAAGGAGGTCCGGGCCGTTCCGGTCAGGAACGCGTTTTTGGCGATGATCGTATCCAGCGTCTGGTGATTCATCACGACCGCGGTGTTTTGTTCCGCGCTGCTGGCTGTGTGGTTTTCATATTCCTTGGCCAGGTGGAAGGCCGCCCACACACCAAAATGGTTCTCATCCCAGATCATCAGGGAAACTTCTTCTGATCCCGCGTTCATTGCGCCATGCGGATCAACGTCATAGATCATCTTGTCGCTGTACCGCTTACCTTTGATGAAAGCTATGAACTTGCCTCCAGGGCTGGTGCTGATCACGTCCTGTAACAATCGTGCGGACAAGTTGTACTTAATCTTCTTTTTTAGTTGTTGTTGCACGTCGCCCAGCAACCCCGCCGGATCACCAGATGATCCTGAAGTCTGGTCGGCGGCTTTGCGCAACTCTGCTTCGCTGCCATCGGTGAAACGCAGCACTGCGCCTGAGAACTGCTCTTCAAACGGCAGTCCCCTGGTCAGGATGGCCAGATTGCGCTTCTCCAGATTTGTGGGCGGATTGAGAGCAAAGCTGCCATCTCCGGTAAAAACCGCTCCGGTGACCTTTCCATTCACCGGCTCCAGAAGAGTGAACGCGCCGCTGCGAAAGGTAAAGATACCTGCGTCCTTCTTCAGCGTGAAGTCCTTTACATGGATGACTTCGGTCCCAACTTTGATGTTGCGCAGCTTCACATAGGAGTCTTCATTGTTCCCTTTAATCGAAGGGGAAGATTGCGGCAACTCAGCTATCGCTGAAAGGATAGCCAGACAGAAGAAAACTACTAAGGCCGCAACACGAGCAACCATTTGTCTCATAGCATTGAACCTTTCGGTAGATCCAGCAACAAAGGTCTGCATTATGCATAAACCATCAACTAAGCTCAATCAGGTTTTTGCATAGTTTTGAGGCCACTCAAAGCTCCGCACCGGCGTCCCACATCTGACCCGGACGCCGTGTGCACAACGGTAATGTTGCCCAAAGTGCATCAGATATGCGACAGTAACGGTTCTATTCCGTTTAATCGTGGGAACCGCAGCAGGTCGATTGCGACCGGAGCAGGTGATGCATGGCAAAAAAAGAAGAGCAGCGCACATATGAAGACGCCGTAAATTGGCTTCGCGAGCACGGCTTTGAAATCCTTGAGCCGGCGGGAACGAAGAACCGCGTTTTCGTCAAGAAATATGCCGCATCGGCTGCCATCGAAAGGGACGCAGCCAGCGGCGGCGCACGTCTGTTTGCCAAACCCGGTTACCTGATCGGCGGCGAGATCTCACGCCTTGTGGACAAGGGCTACCAGAAGTTCCTGAAAACCACCAAAACCGAAGTTCCGGCAACGGCCGACCACCTTAAAGCGATACACGATTTTTCTGAAGAGCTGCGCGAAGCCATGGGCAGCGTAAGTTTGTACAACGAGTCACTCGGCACCGTCAGCGATAGCTACATGTATGACAGGGTAAAAGATCGTGATCTGCCTGAATCCAAGCGACCCCAGCGCGCATGGGAAAAGCCGGCGCCCGTCGGCGGTAAAAAGGCCTGATTGACTCTTTCAAACTTTCAATCGTGATCCTTTATTAGTTTCTCGGCTACTCCCTTTCGGCTGCTCACCTTTCTGGCTGGGCTGGGCATTTGTTCTATTCTGGTATCCCGTTAAATTGCAGCATTTATGCGACTCTTGTATCATCCTCCCAGCCAAATTCACTGGCTCATTTGGAGTTATTTGTCGCCGGATGGCCAGCTCTTTTCTAACCTCATTCTCTTGCTGGAGTAATGCCTCACCGGCAGCGGCTCACGCAAGACCCACTCAAAGGAGATAAGAATTGAAGATAGCAAAACTTTGTATGTGGTTCACTGCGTTCTGCCTGATGACGGGTATGATTTCCTCGCGACCGGCTTTTGCCGCGCAAGCAGCAGGTACTGGGTCCACGGCCCAGACTGACCAGAAAGATGACAGCACAACAACCAAGAAGAAAAAGAAGAAGGGCGATGCAACAGCTTCACCCGACGCTTCCGCCACGCCTTCTGCAAATCCTGATGCCAGCGCAACAAAAAGCAAGAAATCGAGTAAAAAGAAAAAGGGTGATGATACCGGCACCGGTACCACAGCCACCGCCCCTGCGGCTGCACAGCCTACAAGCTCTCCCGCAGCAGGTTCCAGCGCGGATACCAGGACAACCAAAACCAAGAAGCCCCGCAAGAAAAAAGGCGAGGACGCCAGCACAACAGCTACGCCCGCGGCTCCTGCGGCTGCCGCATCGCCAGCCAGCACCTCTGCTCCAGCCGCCGCACCCTCCACTTCAACCAGTAGCTCAAGCGGCGGCTCTTCCGCAGGCGGGAGCATGGCAGGCGGGAAAAAGAAATCCTCAACCCCAACTCAGGCGCAAACGCCTCCCCAGCCCGGAATGGTGTGGGTGAACACGGACACCGGTGTGTACCACAAGAGCGGCCGATGGTATGGCAACACGAAGAACGGCAAATGGATGACAGAACAGGATGCCATCAAAGCCGGTTACAAGGACGCCAAAAGGGGCGGCTAGTTCAAAGCGACGGGAGTTGCTGGCCGCGGCTCCCGCACTTTTTGCTGAAAAGGAACATATGGGATTGCTTGACGATGTTGTAAACGCGGCCAGTGGTGGCCAGGGCCAGCCTAACCCGATGGTTGGACATGTAATGGATATGATCAAAAATCATCCCGGTGGAATATCAGGACTGGTGCAGAGCTTTCACCAGAATGGTCTGGGTGGGATCGTGTCTTCGTGGATCGGTACCGGACAGAATCAGCCGATCTCGGGTGACCAGGTTGAATCGGCGCTGGGCAACAGTCAGGCGGCAAATCTGGCGGCGAAAGCCGGGATCTCTCCTGACCAGGCGAAGGCGGCACTAAGCCAGATTTTGCCTCAGTTAGTGGACAAGCTCAGCCCCAATGGCCAGCTCCCTCAAGGCGGCATGCTTGAGGCTGCCATGGGAATGCTGAAAAGCAAAATGTAAGCGCATCAAAACGACTGGTTGTGGGTTCCTACTATCCTACCGTTTCAGAAAAAGGAGAATGAATCTATGGTCCGTAAAGCTATTCGGGTGATGATTGCCCTCTGCGCGCTTGCTCTCACCACCGGCCTTATCCAGCCGACAATGGCGAACGCGTATCAAACGAAGAAGAAAAGTGCCGACGCCGGCATGAAGAAATCTGCCAAGCCGGTTGACCTGAACACCGCCAGCAAGGACGAACTCACCGCGTTGCCGGGAATCGGCGATGCCTACTCCCAGAAGATTATCGATGGCCGCCCCTACAGCGGAAAAGATGATCTAGTGAACAAGAAGATCGTACCCCAGGCTACCTACGACAAGATCAAAGATATGGTCATTGCCAAGCAGCCGAAAAAAGCCAAAAAGAAGTAAATTCGGTTTTCGACAAGACTCTTTAAAAAAGCCACCCAAATAAGGGTGGCTTTTTTTGTTGTCGGACTTACGGACAAACTTTAGATTAGTTGTTTTGCTGGCCGATGTGAGGCATAGTGAGGCAGCCCCCAGGGGTGGACGGAAGCTCTTTGAAAATTCGGATTTGTGACCACGACAGCCTTTCTGGGGTCAGGCTGTTGACGAAGTAGTAATTATTTCGGTGAGGGTGCGCGAAAGCGCGCCTCTCCGAGATCGAAAGCTGGAAAACCCCCTTTGCCGCTGATAAACGCAGAAAAACGCTGATTAAGAAGCGTTCGGTGAGTGGTTAGCTTCAGCAAGGGTCCCTTGGGATGTTTTTCGCTAAGTCTTTTAGACCTTGGGATGGACGGATGGGGTAGGGGCGGGGATAGGTAATCAAAGAGTAACGGGCGTTCGTTTGGAAAATAAAACACAAGGTCCTCCCGGCTCACGCGCTGATAACAGCGCGCGTTCGCTTAACGGTCGTCGGGATGACGAGGGCATTTTTGTCTCGAGAGAATTCCCTGATGCGGCCTTATCACGATTGAGCATCCTCGGGGTCCCTCTCTGCGCGCTCACCGCATAGCGGCTCGCTCTCGCTCGGGATGACTAATAAGGAAAGAGTGATTCTCAAGCGGGGAAAGCGACGTAAAATTTGAATTCAAAATTGAAAATTTTAAATTTTTCGAGAGAACTCCCGGACTCGGTGACAATTTGAAATGTCTCGCTAGCTGGAAGTTTTCGCGCTACGCTTCAACCGTTTTTTCTTTTTGCCGGCCCGCTCATGCCATTCCACGCGAAAAAGGTTGACCCGTTCCTTGCGACCTTTCAATCGCAATGCAGGAAGACTGACCAGGGAAAACTTTTCTTCCAGCTCCGCCGCCGTGGTCTGCGAGATAAAAATCTGTCCGGCCGGCGCGTGCGTGACCAATCGCGAAGCAATGTTCACACTGTCTCCCATCACCGTGTACTCCAGGCGCCTGGGCGATCCGATATTGCCGGCGGTCACAACGCCAGTGTTGATGCCTATTCCCACCGAGAGCTCAGGCCATTGCCGGGCTGCGGCGTCCAGGTTCATCTCTGCCATGGTGCGTTGAATCTGGATGGCCGATTCCACCGCATTCGCTGCATCATTGCCTTTGCTGATGGGCGCGCCAAAGACCGCCATAACAGCATCGCCAATGTACTTATCGATCATGCCGCCATGGTCAAAGATTACATCCGTCACGCGGGTGAAAAACTCGTTGAGCACTTCAACCACGCGGCCGGGTTCCAGCTTTTCACTCATCGGGGTGAAGCCGCGGATGTCAGCGAACAAGACCGTCACCGTCTGGTTGCTACCGCCCAGTCGGATGTCAGGATTTGCGACCACCATTTCCGCCACTTCCGGCGCCAGAAAACGTTCCAGCGCCAGACGTTGTTCTGCCTGCCGGGCAATCTGGCGGTGTGCTTCCGCGTTATCAATGGCTGCGCCTGCCTGCGCCGCAACCAGGGCAAAAACATTGAGCTCTTCCTGAGTGAAGGCAGAAGCCTTTTCCATGTTGTCCACGTAAACCACACCAAACAAGCGGTTGGTTCCGATGAGAGGCGCACACATGGCGGAGCGCAAACCGGAAATCTTGAGGCTTTCACTGGCGTTGAATCGTTCGTCCACGCTCAGGTCATCTATGAGAATCGGCTGCCGCTCTCGCCGAATCAGGTCCAGAACTTTCTGACTGAGAATGATCTGAGGCTGTGAGCCAGGGTGCTCACTGTTGCGATACAGCACTTCACTCTGCTTCACCACCTCGCCTTCGCCATCAAACATCATGACAAAGCCGCGTTCCACGCCTTCAATGAGCGATGCCAACGTAATGACCTGGCGGCTGATGTCATCCAATGAGAGCTTGGCATGCAGCGCTTTGCCTGCCTCGTACAGCACAGTCAGCAGGTAGTTTTCGCGCTCGAGCTTTTTTACGCGGCCAGCCAGATCAGAAACCGCGCTGCCTGCAAATTGCGTGCCGGCCCAAAGAGCTGCCTGTCCGGTGCGGCCATGCATGATCTGGTTCAGTGTGGATGGCCATTCGGCCTTGCGGACCTGAATGTCTTTTTCGTCCACCCGCTCCAGGCGAAGCTCATATTGCCCAAGATGCATCACGTCGCCGCTATGCAACTCACGCTCCTGCTCAATGCGCTCGCCGTTGATGACAACACCATTGGTGCTGCCGCGGTCGGCAACCAGAACTGAATCCTGCTGAAGTTTTACGACGGCATGAAAGCGGCTGACGCTGGCGTCATTGAGCACCAGGTCGTTGGCGTTGCCGCGGCCCAGAGTGGTGACCGCTTTGGTGAGTTCCAGAACGCCTTTTTTTCCGTCGGGTGAAGAGATGATGAGACGGGCCATAAAACAGTGACCAGTGATTGGTCCAGCTTCACTGTTTCTCTAGTATCTCATCCAGAGCAGCGATCTTGCCCTGCTGCACGCGGATATTTCGATGGATCGGCTTGTATCCGTCCATCTCCAGGACAATGGTGTAGACGCCCGGATCCGCGGGCCAGCGGGCATTCGACCTCTTGGGCGCCACCTTGCCATCTACCTTGATGGTTGCGCCTTCAGGGTCCGTGCGAATATGGACCAGGCCTTTGCCTTCCGGCACGACGTCTGCTCCAAACATGCGGCGGAAGAGACCGCTGTTCGGCGTTTTGTCGCCGTCGCCATTCACGCTCAGCAAGACTGGTGAAAAGCTGACCGTCTGGCCTTCATTCAGCGTTTGGTCCACTGCGGCATCTTTAAATCCTGCTTTGCGCACAATCAGGCGATGAATTCCTTTTTCCACCGTCAACTGTGTCGGCGTCATCTGCCCAGTATCTTTTCCATCGAGATAGATGTTTGCGCCTGCCGGATTGCTGGTAACAACCATGGTGGAGACCGCCGGACTCAGCTCCGCTGAAGCCTGCACTCTCTTGCCTGCGATGGATTCAACGGCCAGAGCTTTTTGCAGATATCCAGATTTGGTGAGACTTACGGTATGAAAGCCAGCCGCTAGGTGAGACGCACTGAACGGCGTTACCCAATTGGGTTCACTCCATCCGTCAATCTCCACTTTTGCCCCGGCAGGCGTTGAAGAAAATTGAATTTCGCTTTGCTGCGCATAAACCTGGTTTGGCGAACTGATGGCCTTCTGCGCCCTGGCAAACTGAGAATCCATCGACTGCGCAGAGGGCACCGGTGCAGATGTGGCTTTGATCTGTTTAAGGAACTTTACCGTTGTGTCATGGGCAATCACGCCGCTGTCTGTTGGTTTCAGCGGAGGAGCAGGCACGGCCATCTGTTCCAATGGCGCTTGTTGTACCTGGACCAGCGGCTTCTGCGCATCCTCTCGGGCCTTGGCTTCAGCGAGCTGCCGCGTTCTGGCCCGGGCATGCAGAACAGCGTAGCCACCCCAGCTTACGAAGACCAGTACCACCGCAATCATGGCAGCAATGTACGTGTATTTCCTGTTATGACGAACGCCGATAGTAGGCATTCGCAACGGCATTGGCACTCGCTGCGGCTTGGGCTTGCTTTCCGGCGCACGGACAGCGGCTCCGGCAACGATCTTCATCGGCAAGACCACGGTTTTTTCGTGCGAGGTGAACGAACTGGAAGTGGCAGCGCCTGCGGCCAGCGTGGCTGCAGGCAACACTGAAGTGGCGTGCATCGGTGCGCCTGTCACTTTGTAGTTTTCGAGGTCATGGACCAGGTCCGCTCCGGATTGATAGCGCTCGTCGGGTGACTTGGCCAGTGCCCGAACAACAATTGCGCTCAATCCAGGGTGAACAGTAACGTCAAGGTCGCGTGGCGCGATCGGGTTTTCATTCACGATCTTGTAAATGATCGTGGTGACGTTCTGGCCCACAAAGGGTTTTTCTCCGGTGAGCATCTCGTACAGAATTACACCGAAGCTGAACAGGTCTGAACGGCCGTCGAGCGGCCTGCCTTTCACCTGCTCAGGAGACATATAGTTTGGTGTGCCCAGGACCTGCCCAGTGCTGGTCATGCTGCCACCGGATTTGGCAATGCCGAAGTCCATGATTTTCACCGTACCGTTCGCGGTGATCATGATGTTCGCCGGCTTAATGTCACGATGGACAATGCCGTGGGACTGCGCATAATCCAGCCCGCGGCATATCTGCCGTGAGTACTGGATTACATCGTCGGCCGCCAGTACGCGTTGCTCCGCCAGCAGTTCATGAAGCGTGGTGCCCTCAATGAACTCCATGGCGATGTAGAAAATGCCGTCTTGTTCGCCGGCGTCATAGATGGTGACGATATTCGGATGACTGAGTACGCCGGCCGCGCGCGCCTCGTTCTGAAAGCGGCGCACCATCTCAGCGGCGTCCAGTCCATGGACATCAAGGCGCATGGTCTTGAGCGCTACGGTACGACCGATGGTTGGGTCTTTTGCTTTATAGACCACACCCATGGCCCCGCGACCAAGCTCACCGGTAATTTCGTATCTGCCAACCGTCTCTACGGGCATAAAAAAGGGCTTACATTTCCTTCGACTAAGTGGCGCCCTTGCTTGAGTGGCCTCTTGTTAAACAAAGACTTAGCACTGCTCAGAGACAGCACTGCTTGTCCTTCGACCTTACCCCTAGTCTTGTACTGAGGTCAATGTACCTTTTCACCTGATACATAACTTTAGTAAGCACTAAAAACAGGTCAGTGCATGTACCGCCGGCAGCTTAGAATATGCCGCATGCGTAAATTACAGCTTTTTTTGCTGTTGGTTTCTATCTTGCTGAATCCCTTTTGCCTTGCCGGACCATGGCAGGGAATCTTGTCGGCTCAGACGCCAGTACCCGATCAGAAAGAGGCAGTGGAACCTCTGACTTTTGAGGACCAGCGCGCGGAATTGGAACAGGGCATTAAGCACGTTCTGGTTTCTCAGGTCGAAGCCTGGAACAAAGGCAACATCGAAGGGTTCATGCAAGGCTATTGGAACTCGCCCGATCTCACCTTCATTTCCGGATCGAATATCACCAAAGGCTGGCAGCAGACGCTGGAGAGATATCGCCGCAACTACCAGCAGGGCGGAAACGAAATGGGGCACCTGGAATTTCAGGACCTCACCATTGATCTGCTGAGCCGGCGTGCCGCCGTGGTGACTGGAAAATGGGGATTGACCATGTCAAGCGGCAAGCACCCTCACGGATTTTTCACTCTGGTCTTTAAGCGTATGCCGGGAGGCTGGAAGATCGTGCAGGACCACACTTCATCGGCCACGCAGTAGCAACCTTCCGGATCCGTGCGACTAAGGTGTGGAATCTGCGATGCTTCACTCCCTTATCCGCGTTTGCTGCGGCGCTGCTCACGTTGCAGCTCCCGGTACACTTCACTCTTGGAACTACCTTTCTCACGAGCCAGTATCTTCATGGCCGTCTTTTCATCCACGTTCTGATCGCGAACAATTGCGGCCAGCCGTTCCTGCAAACCTTCATCGTGACCAGCGATTGCTCCAGCGGGCGCCCTGCCGACCAGAAGGGTAATTTCACCTTTTAATTCACGCGAGCGCAGCAGGTCCTGCAACTCGCCTGCTGTCCCGCGGATGAACTCTTCATGCACTTTGGTTAGCTCACGGGCAATAACCACTGGCCGCTGCGGCCCCAGTACCGCCACCAGATCCGAAATCGCATCTTGTATGCGGTGCGGAGCCTCGTAAAAGATGAGAGTGCGTTGGAAATCGCGAACGGCTTCAAAGGCGGTCTTGCGTTGGCCCGATTTTGCCGGCAGGAAGCCGAGAAACTGAAAATTATCTGATGCCAGCCCGCTGCCTATCAGGGCCGTAACCAGCGCAGAAGGTCCAGGGATGGGTATCACCTGAATTCCGCGGGCGATGGCAAGCGTGATCAGTCTGTATCCGGGATCGGAAATTCCGGGCATGCCCGCATCTGAAATTTGCGCGACGGTGGTTCCGGAAAGTAATTTTCCCACCAGCTCTTCGGCCTGCTCTGCCTCATTGTGCTCATGGTAGCTGACCGTCCTGACCTGAATTCCATAGTGGTCCAGCAGCTTGCGGCTTTGACGTGTATCTTCACACGCCACCAGGTCCGCCTCTTTCAGAATGCGGACTGCCCGATAAGTGATGTCCTCCAGATTACCAATGGGAGTTGCCACCACATAAAGCGCGCCTTTTTTTACGGTGCTGGACATTATTTTGCGAAGCGTTGTTTACGGTGTTCAAAGGATAGCATCCATTTAACTCGGTATCGGCGACTCAGGATGCGTTCCCAACAGCAGCCTCAATTGACGATTTTCTTCCCCTCGCCCTAGAATCAGGGCAGGAACATCCGTTGCATAAGGTGGCGCGTGCCAATTTACGAGTACCTCTGTCAAAAATGTGGTCATAAATTTGAAAAGATCCAGAAGTTTTCTGACCGGCTGATCAAAAAGTGTCCTGAATGCGGTGGTCCGGTGGAACAAACCATTACCGCTCCGGCTGTGCAGTTCAAAGGCACAGGCTGGTATGTGACTGACTACGCCAACAAAGGTGGCAAGGACAAATCCGCGTCGGGCTCAAAAGAAGCTAAAGACGCAAAAGAAAACAGCGGCTCGTCTGGCGATAGCGGGGACAAGAGCGAAAAGAGAGATACGGATAAAAGCGATAAGAAGGAAAGCAAAGAATCAAAGCCAGCGAGATCAGAGAGCAAAGAGAAGGACCTGGTGGTGCAGGCACGGGATGGATATTACCTGGATCGCTAGTTCGAGGCGTCGTGGATTAGACCATCACTCGCGATTATTT
>WNEZ01000590.1_pt1 | contig 29364 bp, 27 predicted proteins | sample 5400521 | NCBI WGS metagenome assembly WNEZ01 (sample SAMN13153339, study PRJNA577476) | soil metagenome | isolation source: 120 cm saprolite under Douglas fir tree site 2 hole 1 replicate 1 | place: USA:California | collected 2015-04-18 | reverse complement strand
ACTCTTCGAGCAGCTTGAGGCGGGGGTCGCGTGCCATTCCCGCCGGCCGGGGTTAGAGAAATCTCAGCAGGGCCGCGCTCGCGAGATCGCCCATGCGCTTCAGATACAGCGTGCCCATCTCCGGATAGAAACGCAGCACATCTTCGCTGCCCAGCGCGAGCATCCCGAAGCACTCCTTGTCGCGCAGGGCCATGTGAGCCACCGAGCGAATGTGCGAGGCGCTCTCGCCGAACCAGGCCGCCGCCTCGGCGTCCCCGCTCGGACCGCAGAAGGGCTGAGACAGCGACGCCGCGTAACGCTTCAGCTGTTCGCCGACCGGACGGAACTCCGCGGCTGCGGCCGCGTCCCTCAGGGCCCCGCCTTCCGCGCCCCAGATCCGCAGGGCACAGTGAGGAACGGCGAAGTCCTCGCGCAGGTGCATATAGAGCACGGACAGGAGGCTTTGCATGTCGGGGCCTGCGAGCAAGGCGATGCTCAAGCGGTGCATTTTCTCGCCGATCGCGTCGTTCTCCTCGCCGATCTGCAGGAGTTCGGAGAGGCGCGACTCGAGCGCCTTGCTTTTCTCGCGCAACCCGAGCATCTGGCGGTCCGAGAGCGAGATGGCGCGCCCGCCGTGCGGATGGGGAACGGTGATTTCGGCGAGCATGTCGGCGTAGTTTTCGAAAAAGCCGGGATTCTCCCGCAGATAGCGCGCGACGTCGTCATCTTTCAATTTCCATCTCCCCTTCGAAAACAGCCACCGCGGGACCGGTCATCCACACGGAGCAGTATGGATCATTTTCCCCGCCCGCCCAGCGTATCGTCAATCGACCGCCACGCGTGTCGACCTCGACCGAATCCTCGAGCAGCCCCTCGCGGATGCCCGCGACGACCGCGGCGCAGGCGCCGGTGCCGCAGGCGAGCGTCTCGCCCGCTCCGCGCTCCCATACGCGCAGCCGGATGCGTGTGTGCCCGAGAACTTGCATGTAGCCCGCGTTCACGCGTTGCGGAAACCGGCGATGGCGCTCGATCAGCGGCCCCTCGGTCGTCACGGGCGCCGAATCCACGTCGGCGACCGTCTGCACGGCGTGCGGATTGCCCATGGAAAGCACGGCGATTGCCGCTTCGTGGCCGGCGAGATCAAGCGGCCAGCGTTTGCCGCCAAGCACGGGCTGCAACCCGAGCACGTCGAAGGGGACGCGCTCCGGGTCGAACAGCGGCTTGCCCATGTCGACCGTCACCTGTCCATCGGCCTCGAGGCGCGGGACGATGATCCCGGAGAGCGTCTCGACGCGGATTTCGTTCTTTTTCGTGAGGCCCTTGTCGTGCACGAAGCGCACGAAGCAGCGCGCGCCGTTGCCGCACTGCTCGACTTCTCCCCCGTCCGCGTTCCAGATGCGGTAGCGGAAATCGGCGTCCTTGCTTCGGGGTTTCTCCACCAGCAGAACCTGGTCGCAGCCGACCCCGAAGTGGCGGTCGGCGATCCGCCTGGCTCGCTCCGGAGTGATCGCTATGGCCCGGCTGACGCCGTCCACGACGACGAAATCGTTGCCCGCGCCCTGCATTTTCGTGAATTTGAGTCGCATAAACGTAGGTGCGGAGGATACAGTAAAGCCTCCTCACCCCGGCAGTGCGCTATCCTTCGATTTGCCCAAAGAAAGGAGCGGCAAATGCTCATTCGCACTCATTGGTTCGGTCTCGCAGCAGCGTTGATGCTGGCAGCTGTTCCCTGCCGGGCGGCGGATGTCACGGCGATCGTCGGCGCCACGGTCATTCATCCCGATCGAGATGGTCCCTCCGCAGTCGCTTCGAACAGCACGGTGATCATCGCCGGGAGGCGCATCGAGGCTATCGGGCCGGCAACCTCGACTCCCGTGCCGGCGGGGGCGACGCGGATCGACGGCAGGGGCAAGTGGATCGTTCCCGGACTGATCGATTCGCACGTCCACTTCTTCCAATCGGGCAACCTCTACACGCGCCCTGATGTGGCCGACTTCAATGCCTGGATGCCTTACGCGAAGGAAGTCGAGCGCAACAAGGCCCGCCTTCCCGCGACGTTCAAGGTCTGGCTCGCGAGCGGCGTCACCGGCGTCGTCGATATCGGCGGGCCGTTCTGGAATTTCGAGATGCGCGACGCGGCGGTGAAGAGTCCCGCGGCGCCCCGCGTCGCGGTTGCCGGCCCGCTGATCTCCATGGTCGATCGCGCGAAGCTCGATCTCGGCGATCCTCCCATCATCAAGGTCACCTCGGCCGACGCGGCGCGGGCGCTGGTCCGGCGCGAACTGGAGCGCAAGCCCGATTTCATCAAGGTCTGGTTCATCCACCAGAAGGGCGACGATCTCGCCGCGCAGGAGGCGATCGTCAAGGAGGCCGGCGCCGCGGCGCACGTGGGCGGAGCGCGCCTTGCGGTGCACGCGACCGAGCTCATCGTGGCCAAGGCCTCGCTCAGGGCCGGTGCGGATTTTCTGGTGCACTCCGTGGAGGACGAGGCGGTGGACGAGGAATTCCTCGCCCTGGCGAAAAAGAACCGCGCGCTCTATTGCCCGACCCTCTTCGTCATCCTGGGCTACCGATATGCGCTGTCGAACACCTGGCAGCCGACCGAAGCCGAGCGGCGCCTGGCCGATCCGCAGATCCTCGCTGCGATGAACGACTTGCAGAGAATTCCCAAGGAGATGCTTCCCGAACGGGTGGCCAAGGCCATGAGCCAGCCGGTGCCGCCCAAGCCCTCGGCGATCGCGCTGCAGAATCTGCGCAAGGTTTGGGATGCGGGGATTCCCGTCGTCATGGGAACCGATGCCGGCAACATCGGAACCTTGCACGGGCCGTCGGTATTCCGGGAAATGGAAATCATGACGCAGGCCGGCCTTACGCCGTTGCAGGTATTGCGATCCGCGACGTCGAACGGGGCCAAAGCCATGGGCATGGAGCGGGAGATCGGCACGCTTGCCCCCGGAAAGCTCGCGGACCTGGTCATCCTGGATGCGGACCCGCTGGCCGATGTGATGAACCTAAGCAAGATCCATCGCGTGATCAAGGACGGCAAGGTGTACGTGCCCGACGAACTGATGCGGTCGATCGCGGCCAGGAGCGGGACCTGAAGCCGTCTGGTAGTTGCCAAGGATCAATACCATTTGGCCTCCCCCGGCGGTCGGGTCTTGAAGCGCTTGTGAGTCCAGAAATACTGTTCGGGCATCTCGCGCACGCGCTCCTCGACGAAGGCGTTCATGCGGCGCGCGTCGGCGGCATCGTCGCCGCTCGGGAAATTCTCCCAGACGGGATAGCACCGCAGCTCGTACCCGGCGCCGCCCGGCAGCATTCGCGTCACGCAGGGCAGCACGTGGGCGCCGGTGAGCCGCGTCATGCGCGACAGCCCGGTGATCGTCGCCGCCGAGGCGGCGAAGAACGGCACGAAGATCGCATCGCGCGGCCCGTAGTCCTGATCGGGCAGATAGTAGAACGGAATCCCCTCCTTCAGCGCGGCGAGCGCCGGGCGCACGCCCTCCTGGCGGGAAATCGCGAGCTGATGCCCGAAGCGGGTTCGCCCCGAGAGAAGGAGGCCGTCGAAGAAAGCGTTTTTCTGTTTTGCGTAGATCCCCGCCATATCGATTTCGCAGGTGAGGCGGGTGCAGCCCGCATCCAAGCCGACAAAGTGCGGTGCGAGCAGGATGAGCGGCTGTCCCTTGAGCGCGTGGACCCGCTCGAGCCCGGCGATTTTCACGAGCCGCATCACGCGCTCGCGTGATCCCCACCACAGAATCGAGCGCTCGAGGACGCTCCTGCCGAAGGCGCGGAAGTGCGCTTTGGCGAGTGCGACCCGCTCCTTGTCCTTCATCTCCGGCAAGCAGCGCGAAAGATTGGTCAGACAGACCTTGCGCCGCTCGCGTCCAAGGACATATAGCAGCGAACCGACAGCGGAGCCGATCGGAGCGAGCAGGCCAAGCGGCAGAAAGCGCAGTGTCCAGACGACTGCAACGACAATTCGGGTGAGCAAGGCGCCCCCTCTTACCGAGCACCCGGGGGCAGCACCCCCGCCGGCACCTTGTAGCGGTTGTAACCCCACAGGTACTGCTCGGGATGGCGGCGAATAAGCTGCTCCAGCGAGCGGTTGAGCGCGCGCACCGGCGACTCGGGCGGCCGCGGCGCGAGCAGCGGTTCCGCAATGAAGCGATAGCCGCGCCCACCGGGCAGACGCTCGGCGCAACAGAGCAATGCCGGAGCCCCGGTCTGCTCGGAGATTCGCCCGACGAGCGTCATCGTGTAGGCGGGCTTGCCGAAGAACTCGACCCATTCGCCTTCACCGATGCCGGGCACCTGGTCGGGCAGTACGCCGATCGCCTCGCCGCGTCTGAGTGCCTTCAGCATCGCGCGCACGCCCCGCAGATCGGCGGGAACGCTTTTCATCGCGCCGTCGCGGCTGCGGCCGATCCGCATCAGCGGTTCGAGGAGCTTCAACTTGGGTGGGCTATACATCACCGTAATCGGCACGCGGCTCGCAACGTACTGCCCGACGATTTCCCAGCAGCCGATGTGGGGTGTCACGACGATGAGGCCCTTTCCGCGCTTCACGGCCTCGTCCATGTGCTCCCACCCTTTCGCCTCGACTACGAGATCGGCCACCCGGGCGAAGGGGCGCAGCCAGACCGCCGGCACTTCCATCACGCTCTTGCCCGCCTCGGCGACTGCGGCGCAACGCAGCCGAAAATCGCTCAGGCCAGCTAGAGCGAGGTTGCGCTTGAAGTCCCTCCGGTAACGCGGTGAGCAGAGATAGACCACCCAGCCCAGCGCCGCGCCCAGGGCGTGTAACAGCGGCAGGGGGAGACGCGCCGCCAGCCGCAACAGGAATAGCATGGACCGAAAGTGGGATAGTGTGGGTTGGGTGGGCGAAATCGCTGTGCTAGACTGGCAAACCTTTTTTCGCAGGGAAAACCGCCAGCATGAGCAGCTATCTATTCACGTCCGAATCGGTGTCTGAAGGACATCCGGACAAAGTCGCCGATCAGATTTCCGATGCGGTTCTGGACGCCATTCTAGCCCAGGACAAAACCTCCCGAGTCGCCGCGGAGACCCTGGTCAAGGACAATATGGTGGTGCTCGCCGGCGAAATCACGACCGGCGCGCGGGTCAATTTCTCCGAAGTGGTGCGCAAGACTGTCAAGCGCATCGGCTACAACGATCCGACCATCGGCTTCGATACCCACACCTGCACGGTGATCGTGGCCTACGGCGAGCAGTCGCAAAACATCGCCCAAGGCGTGGACGAAGGCAAAGGTCTGGACCTCGAGCAAGGCGCGGGAGACCAGGGTCTCATGTTCGGCTATGCCTGCGACGAGACGCCGCAGCTTATGCCGCTTCCGATCTATCTGGCACACCGCCTGGTGGAGCGCCAGTCGGAGCTCCGCCGCGACGGCCGCCTGTCTTGGCTGCGCCCGGACGCCAAGTCCCAGGTCACCATCAAGTATATGGACAACAAGCCCGATTCTATCGAGACGCTCGTGCTGTCCACCCAGCATCAACCGGGCCTCACCCACAAGCAGATCGAGGAAGCGGTGATCGAGCAGATCATCAAGCCGGTGCTGCCGAAAAACCTCATCAAGGGCCAGATCAAGTACCTCGTCAACCCGACCGGCAGCTTCGAGATCGGCGGGCCCAAAGGCGACTGCGGGCTCACCGGACGCAAGATCATCGTGGATACCTACGGCGGCTCGGCTCCGCACGGCGGCGGCGCGTTCTCCGGAAAAGACCCATCCAAAGTGGACCGCTCGGCGGCGTACGCGGCGCGCTACGTTGCCAAGAACGTGGTCGCCGCAGGCCTGGCCACGAAATGCTTGGTGCAAGTGTCCTACGCCATCGGCGTGGCGAAGCCGACCAGCGTAATGGTCACCACCTATGGCACCGGAAAGATCTCCGACGAAAAGCTCTCAGCGCTGGTATTGAATCACTTCGACCTGCGGCCGAAAGGCATCATCCAGATGCTCGACCTGCTGCGCCCGATCTACGAGAAGACTGCGGCTTACGGGCACTTCGGGCGCGACGAGCCCGAGTTCACCTGGGAGGCGACCGACAAGGCGCGCGCGCTCGCCGCCGACGCGGGGATCAAGCAGCCGGCGATGGCCTGAGGCCCCTCCCCGATCTTGACCGCCGCTGCGGTATAATTCCTCCCCTCCGAGGAGCGTTGCAACAGGCCGTCAGGCCCAGCCAGGCTCGGAGCATCGACACTGCAACGGCGCTCGCAAACTTTTTTCGAAAGAAAGGAGGGCGCGAGATGAGCGCCGTACTCAAATCCAAGCAGGACTTCCACGTAGCCGATCTTGCGCTCGCCGACTGGGGCCGCAGGGAAATCGCCATCGCCGAGACCGAGATGCCCGGCCTCATGGCGATCCGCGAGGAATTCGCCGCGACCCAGCCGCTGCGCGGGGCGCGCATCACCGGCTCCCTGCACATGACCATCCAGACCGCGGTGCTGATCGAGACGCTTCAGGCGCTCGGCGCGCAGGTGCGCTGGGCTTCGTGCAACATTTTCTCCACCCAGGACCATGCCGCCGCGGCGATCGCCGTGAAAGGCACACCGGTGTTCGCCTACAAAGGCGAGTCGCTGGAGGAATACTGGGACTACACCCACCGCGTCTTCGAGTGGCCCGACAACGCCTACTCCAACATGATCCTGGACGACGGCGGCGACGCGACGCTGCTGCTACACCTGGGCGCCCGCGCGGAGAAGGACGCCTCCCTCATCGCGAAGCCGGCAAGCGAAGAGGAGAAGTTCCTGTTCGCCGCGATCAAGGCGAGGCTCGCCCGCGACCCGAAGTGGTATTCGACCCGCCTCACCCAGGTGAAGGGCGTGACCGAGGAGACCACCACCGGCGTGCACCGCCTGTACCAGATGCACAAGGAGGGCAGGCTCGCCTTCCCGGCGATCAACGTCAACGATTCTGTCACGAAGAGCAAGTTCGACAATCTCTACGGCTGCCGCGAGTCGCTGGTGGACGGTATCAAGCGCGCCACCGACGTGATGATCGCGGGCAAGGTCGCGCTGGTCGCCGGCTACGGCGACGTGGGCAAGGGCAGCGCGCAGGCGCTGCGCGCGCTATCGGCCCAGGTCTGGGTGACCGAGATCGACCCGATCAATGCGCTGCAGGCGGCGATGGAAGGCTACCGCGTGGTGACCATGGACTATGCCGCGGACAAGGCCGACATCTTCGTCACCGCCACCGGCAACTTCCACGTGATCACGCACGATCACATGAAAAAAATGAAGAACCAGGCCATCGTCTGCAACATCGGCCACTTCGACAACGAGATCGACATTGCCTCAATCGAGCAGTACAAATGGGAGGAGATCAAGCCGCAGGTCGACCACGTCATCTTTCCCGACGGGAAGAGGATCATCCTCCTCGCCAAGGGGCGGCTGGTGAACCTGGGCTGCGGCACCGGACATCCTTCGTATGTGATGAGCTCGTCCTTCGCCAACCAGACCATCGCGCAGATCGAGCTCTGGACCGAGTCGCAGAAAGGCTCCCGCAAGTATCCGATCGGCGTATATGTGCTGCCCAAGCACTTGGACGAGAAGGTGGCGCGGCTGCAGTTGAAGAAGCTCAATGCCCAGCTCACCGAACTCACCGACGCGCAAGCGCGTTATATCGGGGTGTCCAAGACCGGTCCCTACAAGGCCGACCACTACCGCTACTAAAGCGCCTCCGGTAGCGGGCACCCGCGCCGCGGCGTTATTCTACGCATGCGCGGACAAGCCTTTTTCGCCTGCGCAACCGACAACAAGCGGGCGCCATTCTGGGAGTTTGGCGATGACCTCGATCTGGAACGACACCTACGCCGCGATCGCCCTGCACCTGGTGATCGCGCTCGCCGCGGGCGGAATCATCGGCCTGGAACGCAGCTACCACGGCCGGCCCGCCGGCTTCCGCACCCATGCGCTCGTGTGCCTGTCTTCCTGCATGTTGATGGTTCTTACCGTATACCAGGACACCTGGTTCTCGGCCCTGTCTCTGGACCAAATCACCGTCGATCCGACAAGAATGGCCCAGGGGATCATGACCGGCATCGGCTTCCTCGGCGCCGGGGTGATCATGAAGGAAGGGTTGACGATTCGCGGCCTCACGACCGCGGCCTCGATCTGGATCACCGCCGCAATCGGCATTATGATCGGCGTCGGATTCTACTTCCCCGCCGGCATTGGGACGGCGCTGACGCTCGTCGTGCTTTCGGGCTTTCGCTGGATCGAGCGCCGGATGCCGATCGAGTTCTACGCGAACCTTACGGTCGGGTTTCTTCGCAACGCCGCTTTGCCCGAGGCCGAGTTGCGCGCCATGGTGGAACGGCAAGGCTTCGTCATCGCCAACATGAATTACAGCGTCACGGGCGACGGCAAAACCTTCGAGTACCATATGGTGATCCATTCGCCCGACCGCAGCAACACGCGCCTGCTTTCCGAGGCCCTCAACGCGCTGCCTTCGGTCTGTGCGTTCCGCATCGCCCCGTCCGGCGACTAGGCAGTCGGCAAAACAAATTACAGCTCGTAGGTTTCGGCCTTGCCGGCCAATGCAGTCTCGATCAGCTTGCGCGATAGCCGCGGCGAGAACAGCTCGATGAAGGTGTACGCATAGCCGCGCAGCGCCGCACCGCGGCGCACGGCAACGCGGGTCGTCATGGTACCGAACAGGTGCCCGGCATCGAGCGCGCGCAAGTGCCGGTCGCGCTTCTCGTCGAAAGCCATCGCAGCGATGATGCCGATCCCGAGGCCGAGCTCCACATAGGTCTTGATCACATCCGAGTCGACCGCCGAAAGGACGATGTCGGGCGCGAGCCCTTGCGCTCGGAACGCTTCGTCGATGTGGCTCCTCCCGGCGAACGCGGGGTCGTAGGTCACGATCGGGTACCGCGCAAGCATCTCGAGGGTCAGCCGCTGCTCTTTCGCGAGCGGGTGCTTCGCCGGCACCACCACGCAATGGCGCCATTCGAAGCCCGGCAGCGCGAGGAGCTTGGGATAGTTGTCCAGGGCTTCGGTGGCGATCGCCATGTCGGCCTCGCGCGCGATCACCATCTCGGCGAGCTGCGGCGGGCTGCCCTGCTTGATCGTGAGATGCACTTTCGGATAGCGCCGTTTGAACGCGCCCACCACCTTGGGCAGCGAGTAGCGCGCCTGGGTATGGGTGGTGGCAATGGTCAACGTGCCTGCGGCCTGGTCCTTGAATTCGCGTCCCACCTGCTTGAGGTTCTCCGCTTCCTGCAGCAGTTGTTCGATTACCTCGACCACGGCCTTGCCGGGTTCGGTCACGGCGATGATGCGCTTGCCGTGCCGCACGAAGATCTCCACTCCGAGCTCGCCCTCGAGCTCGCGAATCTGTTTCGAGACCCCGGGCTGGGAGGTGTGCAGCTTCTTGGCGGCCGCCGTGAGATTCAACCCCTCCCTGACGGTCTCGCGGACGTACCTTAATTGCTGGAAATTCATGGCCTTGGGTGATATGTTCAGCGGTTATTAAATTCTAACACAAAAGTCTTTTGAGGTATTAGATGCCCGCGCTAGCATGCCTTCCTTTCAGCGAATCTTGAACATGGACTGGCTCTACTCGCTCTCGGGATTTTTGGTCGGCCTGATCGTCGGCGTGACCGGCGTCGGCGGCGGCTCGCTGATGACACCGCTGCTCGTTCTTGTGTTCGGCGTCGCTCCGGTCACCGCTGTCGGAACGGATCTGCTTTTTGCCGCATTGACCAAAACCGGCGGCGCGTGGGCGCACGCGCGGCGCGGCAATGTCGCCTGGAACGTCGTCGGCTGGCTCGCCGCGGGCAGCGTACCGGCTTCCGCCGTCACCTTGGTGTTATTGCACCTGTTTGTGCCCGATCCCGGCAAGCTTTCGGCAATCGTGAGCGTCGCACTCGGTTTTGCCCTTATTCTCACAGCCGGGGCGCTCTTGTTCAGGGAAAGGCTTCACGCGTGGGCGGCGCGTCGCGCCGCGTCCGGCCCGCATTCGGCAAGCACCTCGCCGCAACGCACCGTCGCGCTCGGCGCGATCCTTGGGGTCCTGGTCACGGTCTCCTCTGTAGGCGCCGGCGCGCTGGGTGTGACCGTTCTGTTCTTCCTTTACCCGGGCCTTGCAGTAGCCCGTATCGTCGGCACGGACATCGCCCATGCAGTGCCGCTCACGCTGGTCGCCGGGCTCGGGCATGCTGCGGCCGGGGCGGTGGACTGGAAGCTGCTGGGGGCTCTCCTCATCGGCTCGCTGCCAGGCATCTGGCTCGGCAGCGCGCTCAGCCAGAAGATCCCGGAACGGCTTCTGCGCGGTGCGCTCGCGGCGATGCTGATCCTTATCGGCGGTAAGCTCGCGTTATAGGCGCTCATGTACATTTACGACGAAATCGACCAGAAGCTCGTCGACGAGCGCGTCGTCCAGTTCCGCGACCAGACGAAACGTTTTCTCGCCGGCAAGCTCTCGGAGGACGAGTTCCGCGCGCTGCGCCTGCGGAACGGCCTCTACATCCAGCGTTACGCGCCGATGCTGCGCATCGCCATTCCCTACGGCCTGCTCTCGACCAAGCAGCTGCGAAAGCTCGCGCAGATCACAAACAAGTACGACCGCGGCTACGGCCACTTCAGCACGCGCCAGAACCTGCAGTTGAACTGGCCCAAGCTCGAGCGCGTACCCGACATCCTTGCGGAGCTCGCGACGGTGCAGATGCACGCGATCCAGACTTCGGGCAATTCCTTTCGCAATATCACCACCGATCATTTCGCCGGCGTCGCACAGGACGAGATCGTGGACTCCTTCGTCTGGTGCGAGATCATCCGCCAGTGGTCGACGTTCCATCCCGAGTTCTCGTACCTCCCGCGCAAGTTCAAGTTCGCGGTGAACGGCGCCAAGTCGGACCGCGCCGCGGTGGCGGTGCACGACATCGGCCTGCACGCGCTCAAGGACGAGAAGGGCGAGGTGGGGTTCCGCGTGCTGGTCGGCGGGGGCCTAGGCCGCACGCCGGCGATCGGGTTCGTCATCCGCGAATTTCTACCGTGGCGGCACCTCCTTACGTATGTCGAAGCCATCCTGCGGGTCTATAACCGCTACGGGCGGCGCGACAACATCCACAAGGCGCGCATCAAGATCCTGGTGAAGGAGCGCGGCCCCGAGAAATTCCGCGAGGAAGTCGATGCCGAGTGGACGCATCTGAAAGACGGCCCCTCGACGCTTATTCGCGAGGAGATCGCCCGCATCGAAAGCCGGTTTACGCGCCCGAACTACCTGCGGCTGCCGGCGACCGATGCCGGACTTGAAGCCGAGCTCGCCGCAGACCGCGCATTCGCGAACTGGCACAAGCGCAACGTTCATCCGCACAAGAAGGCGGGCTACGCCGCCGTCACGCTGTCCCTGAAGAAGACCGGTGTGCCGCCTGGCGACGTCACCGTCGAGCAGATGGAAAAAATCGCCGATCTCGCCGACCGCTATTCGTTCGGCGAGCTGCGCGTCTCGCACGAGCAGAACCTGATTTTCGCCGACGTGCAGCTGTCCGATCTGCACTCGCTGTGGCGAGAGGTCGGGGCGCTGGGATTCGCCACGCCCAATGTCGGCCTGCTCACCAACATCATCTGCTGCCCCGGCGGGGACTTCTGCTCGCTCGCCAATGCCAAATCGATCCCGGTGGCCGAGGCCATCCAGCAGCGCTTCGACGATCTCGATTACCTGCACGACATCGGCGAAATCGATCTCAACATTTCCGGATGCATGAACGCCTGCGGTCACCACCACGTCGGCCATATAGGCATTCTCGGCGTCGACAAGAGCGGCGAGGAGTGGTATCAGATCGAGGTCGGCGGCAACCAGGGTGAAGTCCGTTCCGGCAGGGGCGCCTCTCTCGGGAAGGTGATCGGCCCGTCATTCGCGCGCGCCGAGATCCCCGACGTGATCGAAAAGCTGATCGAGTGCTACCTCGCGTGCCGCGACAGCGACGCCGAGCGCTTCATCGACGTGGTGCACCGCATCGGCGTCGAACCCTTCAAGGATTCCGTATATGGCAACGCTGATCAAAGAGCGGCGCATCGTCGCGGACAGCTGGCGTCTGCTTAAGCACGGACCGAAGGGCGAATTGCCCGAGGTCCCGGCGCGCGGCGATGTCATCGTTCCGCTCGCGCTCTGGTTGGAGCGCCGCGAAGATTTTCTGGCCTACCCCGGCAAGCTCGGCGTCTGGCTCGACGCCAACGAGGGGCCGGACGCGATCGCCGGTGACGTGCAACGGTTTCCGCTCATCGCCGTAGACTTCCCCAAGTTCGGCGACGGCCGTGGCTACTCGATCGCGCGTCTGCTTCGCGAACGCTATGGTTATAAGGGCGAGCTGCGTGCGATCGGCGATGTCCTGCATGATCATCTCTTCTTCATGGCCCAGTGCGGCTTCGACGCCTTTGCGCTGCGCGAAGACCAGGACGCGCAAGAAGCGCTCTCCTCCGGATTCGATACCTTCAGCGACGGCTACCAGACGTCCGTGCTGCGGCCCGTGCCGCTTTTCCGCCGCCGTCTGGCCGCGGGCAGGACATGACCGAAGCGCTGAAGCGCAAGGTCGCCGAGCTCGAGCGCGTGCTCGTGCGCGTTGCGCTCGAGCACGCTCCTTCCGCCCTCGCGTCGAGCCTGTCCGCCGAGGACATGGTGATCACCGATGCGATCCTGCGGCACAAGCTCGAAATCGAAATCTTCACCCTCGACACGGAGCGGCTCCACGCCGACACGCTCAACGTGATCGGCGCGATCCGCGCGCGCTACGGCTACGACGTGAAGGTGTTCCGGCCGGATCCCCGCGCCGTTGCCGAATACGTCGCTAATTTCGGCCGCGACGCGTTCTACGAAAGCCAGGAGCTGCGCAAGCGCTGCTGCCATATCCGCAAGGTCGAGCCGCTCGATCGCGCGCTCGAAGGCAAGGAGGCCTGGATCACCGGCCAGCGCCGCGAGCAGGCCGTCACGCGCGCCGAGCTCAAGTTGCAGGAAAACGATGCCGCGCGGGGTATCGTGAAATTCAATCCCCTTGCAGACTGGAGCGAGGACGAGGTATGGGAATACGTCCGCGCCTTCGAGGTGCCTTACAACGCGCTCCACGACCAGGGTTACCGCTCCATCGGCTGCGCGCCCTGCACCCGGCCCACCGTCGCAGGCGAGGACGTGCGCGCCGGGCGCTGGTGGTGGGAGATCCGGGAAGCGCGCGAATGCGGGCTGCACGTAGCCCCTGACGGCAGTCTCGTGCGCTCCGGCGCCACGAGCGAAGCATGAGCGCGGTCCTGCAAAAGCCGCGCGCCGAGCGCGGCGCCCTGCCGGCCCGCAGCCATCTCGACTGGCTCGAATCGGAGGCGATCTTCATCCTGCGCGAGGTCGCCGGAGAGTGCGCGAACCCCGTGCTGTTCTTCTCCGGCGGCAAGGACTCTATCGTGCTGCTGCGCCTGGCCGAGAAGGCCTTCCGGCCGGCGAAATTTCCGTTCCCACTGATGCACATCGACACCGGGCACAACTTTCCCGAAGTGATCGCCTTCCGCGACGCGCGCGCTGCGGAGCTGGGCGAGCGGCTTATCGTGCGCTCGGTCGAGGATTCGATCCGCCGCGGCACGGTCAAGCTGCGCCGCTTCGATGAAAGCAGAAACGCCGCGCAGTCGGTGACGCTGCTCGAGGCGATCGCCGAGTTCGGTTTCGACGCCGCGATCGGCGGCGCGCGCCGCGACGAGGAAAAAGCGCGCGCCAAAGAGCGCGTCTTCTCTTTCCGCGACGAATTCGGCCAGTGGGACCCGAAGAACCAGCGGCCCGAGCTGTGGAGCCTGTACAACACGCGGGTGGCGAAAGGCGAGCACATGCGCGTGTTCCCCATCAGCAACTGGACCGAGCTCGACGTCTGGCAGTACCTTTCGCGCGAGCGGCTGGAAGTGCCCGCTATCTACTACGCGCACCGCCGGCCCGTCGTGCGCCGCAATGGCCTGCTCGTTCCCGTGACGGAGATCACCCCGCCGCGTGCCGGCGAGACGGTCGAAGAGTTGTCGGTGCGCTTCCGCACCGTGGGCGACATCAGCTGCACCTGCCCGGTCGAATCCGTGGCGGCGACTGCCGCCGAGATCATCGCCGAAACGGCGCTGACCACGGTCACCGAGCGAGGCGCGACGCGCATGGACGATCAAACTTCGGAAGCGTCCATGGAGCGGCGCAAGAAGGAAGGCTATTTCTAGCATGACACTCCTCGGCGAAATCGAGCGCAACGCCACGGCGGCCGAAGACCTCGGGGTGCTGCGTTTCATCACCGCGGGAAGCGTGGACGACGGCAAGAGCACGCTGATCGGGCGGCTGCTGCACGATACCCGCGCCATCTTCGAAGACCAGCTCGCAGCGGTGGCGCGTGCCTCCACCAAGCGCGGTCAGGAAAACATCGACCTGTCGCTCCTCACCGACGGACTGGAAGCGGAGCGCGAGCAAGGCATCACCATCGACGTCGCGTACCGCTATTTCGCCACGCCACGGCGCAAGTTCATCATCGCCGACACGCCCGGCCACGAGCAGTACACCCGCAACATGGTGACCGGCGCCTCCACCGCCGACGCAGCCGTGATCCTCATCGACGCGCGCAAGGGCGTGCTGCCGCAAACGCGCCGTCACGCCTACATCGCCCACCTGCTCGGCGTGCGCCATATCGTCGTCGCGGTGAACAAGATGGATTTGGTCGGCTTCGACGAAACGGTGTTCGAGCGCATCCGCAAGGATTTCCTGGCTTTCGTGTCGGCGCTCGCCATCGCCGACCTGCGCTTCATCCCGATTTCGGCGCTGCGCGGCGACCTCGTCGTCGAGCGCGGCGAAACCATGAGTTGGTATCGAGGCCCCACGCTGCTTGCGGCGCTCGAGGAAATCGACGTGGCCGACGAGGCCGACGCGCTGCCATTCCGCTTTCCGGTGCAGCTCGTGGTGCGCCCCGGCGCGGGAACGGATTTCCGGGGTTACTCCGGCAGGATCGAATCGGGCGTCCTTTTCCGTGGAGCCGAGGTGCTCGCCCTGCCCTCGGGCCGCCGCACGGTCGTGAAGGACATCGTTTGTCTCGATAGCTCGCTGCCCGTCGCCGTCGCCGGCGACTCGGTGACCCTCACGCTCGCCGATGATATCGACATTTCGCGCGGCGACCTGCTTGCCGAGCCGACCCTCCCACCGCGGGCGGCGAAGGCAATCGAGGCACGTATCTGCTGGCTCTCCGCCCAGCCCCTCGATGCGCGGGCCCTGCCGGCGGCCCGTTTCGTGCTCAAGCACACCACGCGCAGCGTGAAAGCAAGGCTCGTTTCGCTCAACTCGCGCGTCGATGTCGACACGTTGGAGCGGCAGGCGAAGCCCGCGGGTCTGGCGATGAACGATATCGCGCACGTGGCCCTCGCGCTCGCCCAGCCCCTCTTCGTCGATTCCTACGAGTTGAACCGCGCCACCGGCTCCTTTATCCTGATCGACGAAGTCTCCAACCAGACCGTGGCCGCGGGGATGATCGATGGGTAAAGTCTATCTGGTCGGCGCCGGCCCTGGCGCACCGGACCTGCTCACGCTGCGCGCGGCGGAAATTCTCGAGCGCGCCGAGCTGGTCTTCCACGATGCGCTGGTGCACCCTCAGACGCTCGCGCTCGCCGCGCGCGCCCGGAAAATTCTCGTGGGCAAGCGCAGCGGCCGCCATTCGACCGCCCAAAGCTTCATAAACAAGAGGTTGGTCGACGCCGCCCGCAAGCACGGTGTCGTGGTGCGCCTGAAGGGAGGCGACCCCATGCTTTTCGGCCGCGCGCAGGAGGAAATCGACGCGCTGCGCAAAGCCGGAATCGATTTTGAAATCGTCCCGGGAGTGACCGCCGCGACCGCGGCGAGCGCCGAGCTCCGCGTGTCTCTCACCCGCCGCGGACTTGCCCGCCACGTCGCCTTCGTCACGCCCCGCGCAGGCAGTGGCGAGCGCGAGAACGATTGGGCGGCGAGCGTGCTCGCAGCCGACACCGCGGTCATCTACATGGGCGCGGGGCTCGCCGAGGAAATCAGCGCGGAATTGATAGCGCGCGGCAAGCCGAAATCCACGCCGCTCGTTGTGGTGGAAAGCGCGACGCTCCCGGAGCAGCGCATCCTCCGCGGCACGCTGGCAGACCTGCCTGCCTTGGCGCTTGGGGCCGGCGGCGGCCCTGCGCTGGTGCTCCTCGGCGAAGTGCTGAGGGCGGGACGTACCGAGTCGGTCCTCGCCGAGAAGATCGAGGTGATCCTCAAGCGGGCTTGAATGAACCCGTCCACGCTCGAGGTGTCAGATCGAATCATGAACCGACGGCCCATCCCCGACACGGTCTGGCGCTCGCCTGCTGGAGAAGTCGTGTCCTGCGTCGAAAAGCTGAAAGTGCTCCGGGAAAATCTGGAGGAGATTCAGCAGATCTGCCAGGATGCGCTCGAGGACGCGGTGCTGATGGGATGCGACGAGCGCCAGTTCAAGCAAATCCTCGGCAGGCTGGTGCAGCAGATCGAAAATCCCTACCGCGAAAAGTCGGAGTGATCGCCTTCAGGCTCGCCGTGCGAGAAAAACCGCCCAGATCGCGAACGCCACGAACGCGGCGAGCGTCCACTCCGGAATGCTGAACGAGAGCAGCGCCCAGTCGACCGCACCGCATTCGCCTGAGCCGCGCAAGACGCGGCTCAGCCCTTCGACCGGCCCGAAGGCCGAAAGCAGATAATCGAGCGCGGGGCCGCAGGCGGGCCGCTTCTCCGGCGGCAGGTGCTGCAGCCACACGTGCCGCCCCGCGACCGCGATGCCGATCGCCGCGATGAAAGCGATGACCCCGCCGTAGAGCCCTGCCCCGAGCCTGCCCGCGGGGTGATGAAGGGCAGCGACGAGGAACGCGACGCCGACTGCAAAAAGCAGAATGCGCTGGATGATGCACAAGGGACAGGGCTCCAGCCCGGCGACGAACTGCAGGTAATAGCCGAAGGCGAGCATTCCGGCACAGACGAGAAACCCGACCAGGTTTCCGATTCGCCGTGATAGCAGGAGTCTGATCATGGACGGAGAGCCTAGCATCGACATGCGTCTTTGGGTACCCGTAGCCAGCCCGGCCCCCAATGACATTAGAATGCCCGATGCAGCACCCCGTCCCCGCCGTTTCCAGGGAGCCGAGAGTTGAGAGCGCGTCTTGCCCGCCGAGAAGACCTGGGCCTTACCCCCGCCGAGTTCTCGGTGTTGGCTCGGCTTTCCACCCCGGTGAAAATCCAGGGCTTTGTGAACGCGCTGCCCGCCAATTTCGAAATCGGCGGCCAGACCTGCCTGCCGGTGCGCGAAGTCCTGCGCCAGCGCCGGGCTCACTGCATCGAAGGCGCGATGCTCGCCGCCTGCGCTCTGTGGGTACACGGCGAGCCGCCGCTGCTCATGGATCTCCAAGCCGAGCGCGACTACGACCACGTGGTGGCGCTGTTCCGCCGCGGCAGCTGCTGGGGCGCGATCTCGAAAACCAATCCGCCCTTGCTGCGCTGGCGTGACCCGGTCTATCGAACGCTGCGCGAGCTCGCGATGTCCTATCTGCACGAGTACGCGAACGATCGCAGCCAGAAGACGCTGCGCACCTACTCCCGTCCCTTCGATCTGCGCGGGTTCGACCCGAAGCTATGGGTCACCGGCCGAAAAAACTGCTGGGAGGTGGGCGAAGCGGTCGATGAGATACGCCACTATCGGCTGGTGACCAAAAGGCAGGCGCGGGCGCTGCGCCTGCGCGACGCCCTGGAACGCAAGGCGGGCGCCCTGCTCGAGCACCGGCCGCCGCGAAAACGTTAGGCGAGCGGTTCAGTCGATTTCCCGCGCCCGGCGCACGCTCTCGATCAGCGAGGTGCGCATCAGGAACCGCTTGTGCAACGCCGGGTCGGCGACGGTGCGCCGCAGCTCGTCGAAATGCGCCTGACGTACTTTGGGGTCGCGCTCCTCGAGCCTTTTCTTGTTCGCGACGGTCTGCTGCTGCACGAACTCGATGTTGATCGGCCTGCGGCGACGCTCGTAACGGTCGAGCAATCCCTCGCCCGCTTCCCCGCTTGCGACCCGGTGCAGCGTTTCGGCGAGCTCGATCGCATCGTGGATGCCGCAGTTCAGGCCGAGGCCCCCGACCGGATTGTTGACGTGCGCCGCGTCGCCCGCGAGGAACACCCTGCCCTTGCGGAAGGATTTCGCCACGCGCTGGTGCACGCGATAGATGTTCCGGTGCGCGACCAGGTCCATGGGATGATCCTCATGGAGCTTCCGCAGCCGTCTGCCCACCGCGGCCTGCGAAAACGCCTCCTCATCCGTCTCGTTCTCCCAGGCAGGAAACACCGCGCGCCAGCGCCCCTTCAGATCGTCGCCCATGACCTTGAAGAGATTGGTCCACTCCTCCGGGTCGGAGATGTAGCTGCGCGGGCAGCAACCCAGCGCTGTCTGGAAGTCGAACAAGGTCGTGAGCACCAGGAAGCGCTCGGGCCAGGTGTAGCCTTCGAATTCGATATCGAGGCATTTGCGCACCGTGCTGCGCCCGCCGTCGCAGCCGATCACGTAGTCGAAGACCTGCCGCTCCGCACCCTGCGCCGTGACGCGGGCGCCTCTCGCGTCCTGGGCGAGGCCGGTCACGCACGTTCCGAGCCGAAGCTCGACGTTCGGCATCGCGGAAAGCCTTCGCAGGCCGAGCTCGGACAGCTTGTGCTGCTCGGTCTGGACGACGAACGGGTACGGAGTTTCGTCGCGCAGCACCTGGTGATCGAACTCCGCGACGAGTGCCTTCGTCGCGCCGTCCCAGAACTGGAAATGCCGCGCGACGAGGCCGACCGACTGAAACTCTTCGAGAAGCCCCAATTCGGCGAGCATCTCGAGCGTGGAGGGGTGCGTGGTCGCGGCGCGCGGGCTGTGGTCGATTTCGCGCTCCGCCTCGAAGAGCACGACCTGCATGCCTTTTCTCGCACAGGCGATCGCCGCGACGACGCCCACCGGGCCCGCGCCGACGATGCCGACCCGCGCCGTCATGCGACCGGGCCGGTGGGTCAGTGCGTACTGGCGTGCCCGCCCGGCGCGGGCAGCGCCTCGCCGGCCGCCCGCTTCGAGTGGTCCTCGGCGAGCAGCAGATACATCGCCGGGACGACGAAGAGCGTGAACAAAGTTCCGATGGCGACGCCGGTTGCGATCACCAGCCCCATGTTGAAGCGGCTTACTGCTCCTGCCCCGCTCGCGATAAGAAGCGGAACGACGCCGAGCACCATCGCGCCGGTGGTCATCAGGATCGGGCGGAGCCGGATCCCAGCCGCCTTTTCGACCGCTTCGCGCTTGGATTGGCCCTGTCTCTGCAGGTTGTTGGCGAACTCGACTATCAGAATGCCGTGCTTGCTGATGAGGCCGATGAGCGTCACCAGCCCCACTTTGGTGTAGATATTGAGGCTCACCGCGCCGATGCCGAGAGTGCCGAAAAGGTTTACGAAGATAAGCGCTCCACAAATTGACATCGGTACTGATACGAGAATGATGATCGGGTCGCGGAAGCTCTCGAACTGCGCCGCGAGCGCGAGAAATATGACAACCAGCGCGAACAGGAAAGTGATGATCAGAGCGCTCGATTCCTGGACGTACTGCCGCGACGGCCCGGCGTAGTCGACCGAATAGCCCTGCGGCAAGGTGCGCGCGGCGAGGTTCTGCATGTAGGCGATCGCGTCCCCCTGTGTCACGCCGATGAAGGGCACGCCGGCGATCGTGGCCGCGTTCTGCTGCTGGAAGCGGTTGAGCGCTTGCGGGATCGTCTTCGTCGTGATGTGCACCAACGTCGAGAGCGGGATCGAGTCGCCGCTCGAGGCGCGGATATAGGTGCCGTTGAGCTGGTCCGCATTGAGCCGGTCCACCTGCTGCATCTGCGGGATCACCTTGTAGGCGCGGTCGTGGAAGCTGAAGTAGTTGACGTAGCCTCCCCCCAGAAGCGAGGACAGCGCACCGCCCACGTCCTTCATGGTCAGACCAAGCTGCGCGCTCAGTTCCCGGTCGATCACCACCGTCGACTGTGGAAGGTCGTAGCGCAGATCGTTGTCGATGAAGAAGAACATGCCGCTTTTTTGCGCTTCCTGGGCGAACGCCGAGGCGACCCCGTTCAGCTTGTCGAAAGGCTCGGTCGTCTGGATGACGAATTGCACCGGCAGTCCGAACGCTCCGGGAAGCGGCGGGGGCTGGAAGAGCGCGGCGCGCAATCCCGCGATCTGCCCGAGCTCTTGCGTGACACCGGGCAGCAGTTTCGCGGCGGTCGCCTTGCGCTCGTTCCAGGGCTTGAGCACCATCCCGGCGAGCGTCTGTCCCGGAACGTCGATCTGGAACACGTGATCCGTCTCGGGATGCTTCACGAAAGTCTCGTACACCGCGCGCGTATAGAGCTGGCGTTGCTGCAGCGTCGAATTCGGCGCGGCCTGCGCGGACATGATAAGAACGCCCTGGTCTTCCGGGGGAGCGAGCTCGTCCTTCGCGGTCACCCATAGAAAGTAGATGCTGCCGAGGACGACGAGCGAAAACACCGCCGTCACGGGCACCCAGTTGAGCGTGCCGTGCAGCAAATGCTCGTAGCGCCGGTGCAGCGCGTCGAAGCCGCGATCGAGCAGCACGACGAGCTTGGCGTCCCAGCTGGTCGCGTTGGGGTCGTGCGGTTTCAGCAGCTTCGCGCACATCATCGGCGACAGGGTCAGCGCTACCACCGCCGAAACGGTGACCGCCCCCACCAGGGTGACTGCGAACTCCGTGAAAAGAGCTCCGGTGAGCCCGGTCAGGAATATGATCGGAAGGTATACGGCGACCAGCACGATCGTCATCGCGATGATGGGATTGGCGAGCTCGCGTGCCGCGAGGATCGCCGCCTGCCCGGGCTTCATGCCCTCTTCCAGATGGCGGTTGACGTTCTCGACCACGATGATGGCGTCGTCGACGACCAGGCCGATCGCGAGGACGAGGGCGAGCAGCGTCAGCAGGTTGATCGAGTAGCCGAGCGCGAACATGACCGTAAATGTGCCCACGAGTGAAAGCGGTATCGCCACCGTGGGAATGAGCACCGAGCGCACCGATCCGAGAAAGGCGAAGACGACCAGCGTGACGATGATGAGCGCTTCGGCGAGCGTCCAGATGACCTCCTCGATCGCGCTGTTCACGAACTTGGTCGAATCGTAGACGATCTCCCCCTGCAACCCCTGGGGCAGCTGCGCGTGGATGTCGGGAAACACGTTGCGCACGCGCGCGATCACGTCGAGCAGATTCGCCGCAGGCGCGACATTGATGCCGATGTAGACCGCCTTCTTGCCGTCGAAGCCGACTTCGGAATCGTAGTCCTCGGAGCCGAGCGTCACGTTGGCGACGTCGCTCAGCCGAATGACCGCGCCGCCCTGCTGCTTGACGACGAGATTCTTGAACTGCTCGACGGTGCGAACGTCGGTCGACGCCGTGAGGTTCACCTGGACCATCTGGCCCTTGGTCGTGCCCACGGCCGAGAGAAAATTGTTGGCCGCGAGAGCCGCGCTCACGTCGGCCGCCGTGAGGTTGTAGGCCGCGAGCTTGTCCGGGTCGAGCCAGGCCCGCAGCGCGAAAAGCTTTCCCCCCAGGATTTCCGCGGTCTGCACGCCCTCGACCGCCTGCAGCTTCGGCTGAACGACGCGAATCAGGTAGTCGGTGATCTTGTTGGGCGTGAGCACGTCGCTCGCGAAGCCGATGTACATGGCGGCGAACGTCTGGCCGACTCTCACCGTCAGCACCGGCTGCTGCGAGCCCGGCGGCAACTGGTTCAAGACCGCGTTGACCTTGGTGTTGATCTCGGTGAGGGCCTTGTCGACGTCGTAGTTGAGACGCAAGGCGGCCGTGATCGTGCTTACGCTTTGGCGGCTCGCCGAGCTCATGAAGTCGATGCCGTTCGCCTGGGCGATGGAGTTTTCGAGCGGCGTCGTGATGAATCCGGCGACGAGGGACGGGTCGGCCCCGAAGTAGGTGGTGGTCACGGTCACCACAGCGTTCTGTGTTCGTGGGTATTGCAGGACCGGAAGAAGACCGATCGAGCGCAAACCGAGCACGAGCAGCGTCAGGCTCACCACCGTAGCAAGAACCGGCCGCTCGATGAAAATGTCGGTGAATTTCCTCATCCGGAACCCCCTTATTGGTCCTTGGGTTGTGGTGCCGGCTCGTTCGTCGGCTGGATGGAGTTGTTGACGATCACCGGAAATCCCGAACGCAGCTTGATCTGCCCTGCGGTGACGACGGTGTCGCCTTCCTTGATCCCGGAAAGGATCGCGACCTGGTCGCCGCGCGTCTCGCCGGTCGTGACGAACCTCTGCTGCGCGACGAGCGCGACTTTCTCGTCCTTCCCTTTGCTCTCTTCCACGACGAACACGGTGTCTCCGTAGGGATTGTAGGAGACCGCGGTCTGCGGCAGCGTGAGGAAACGCTGCGGTCCGCCCGAGGCGAGCACCACCGTGGCGAACATTCCGGGAAGGAGGCTCCGCTTCGGATTGCGCACCGTCGCGCGCACCTGGACGTTGCGAGTCGCAGGATCCACCTTGGGGTCGATCGAGCTCACCTCCCCGGGAAACTCCTGACCCTGGAACGCGTCGGTTTTCAGGATGATTTTCTGCTTGAGCGCGATCTTGCCGAGCGATTTCTGCGGCGCATAGAAATCCACGTATACGGGATCGAGCTCCTGCAGCGTCACCAGCTTCGTCCCGGCATTGACGTACTGTCCGAGGTCCACCGCGCGGATTCCGAGCCGCCCCTCAAAGGGCGCGCGAACGAGTTTCTTGTTGAGGAGGGCCTGCTGCTCGGCGACCTGCGCCCTGGCGCTCTTCAGCGTCGCCGCATCGGTTTCCACCACCGCCTGGCTCACCGCCTGGAATTCCAGCTGCTTCTTGTCGCGCTCGTAATTGGCTTGCGCGAGATCGGCCGCCGCCGCAAGCGACTGCAGTCTTGCCAGGTCCGATTCGGCGTTGAGCTGAACCAGCGGTGCGCCCGCTGCGACCGCCTGGCCCGACTGGAAGTGTATGGCGGTGATCACGCCGGACAATTCCGGAGCGATGTCCGCGCCGCGCACCGCGCGAAGCGTTCCGACCGCCTGGAACTCGCCCTGCCATTCCGTGAACTGCGCCTTGGCCGTCGAGACGGTCTGAGGCGGAACACCCTGTGCAGAGATGCTCTTCTTTATCGCGCCCCCCAGGAAGGCTTTGAAACCGAACAGCCCGCCGAACAACACCCCGACGGCCACCAACATGATGATCATGCGCTTGGTCATGAATGCGACTCCCTACGATTTCTCATTTTCAGTTTGCGGTTTTCGCGGGAAGGCCCTGCCCCTCGCGCTGCCACCATCCGCCGCCCAGCGCCTGGAAGAGCGCCGCGGTGTCCGCGTAGCGCACCGCCTGCGCCTGGACCAGACCGATCCTTGCCTGTTCGTACTGGCGCTGCGCATTGAAGAGCGCGAGATGGCTCGCCGAGCCGAACTGGAGCTGCTTGATCGTCATGTCGAGGCTTTCGCGCGCCGCAGCCTCGGCATCCGCCTGCGCCTTGAGCGCGATCGCGTCGAACTCCAGAGCAAGCAGCACGTCGGCGACGTTCTGGAACGCGCCGAGCACGGTCTGCTGGTACTGCGCGAAGGCCTGGTCGTAAGCAGCTTCTGCGCCGCGTTTTCTCGCCTGGAGCTGCCCGGCGTGGAAGATCGGCTGGAGCAGGCCGGCGCCGATGTTCCAGATCACGTTGCCCGGATCGAACAGCTTGGAGGTGGTCGTCGAGGCCACGCCGTAGCTGCCGCTCAGGGTCAGTTGCGGGAACATGAGCGCCTGCGCGACACCGATGCGCGCGTTGGTCTGATGAAGGATCGCTTCTGCCGCCCGGATGTCCGGCCGCTGGCGCAGGAGATCCGAAGGCAGGCTCAGCGGAAGGTCCTGCGGCAGCTGGAACGCCGAAAGATCGAGCTCGGGCAGGCCCGCTTCCCCCGGAAACTTGCCGATGAGGACCGCGAGCTGATTACGGGTCTGTCCGAGCGCTTTTTCGAGCGGCGGCAGGTTCGCGCGCGTTTGCGCGAGCTGCGCGCGCTGCGCGAGTACGTCCGAGCGCGAAATGGCGCCGACGGCGAATTGCTTCTCGACCAGCTGGAGCTGGAGCTCCTGCGATTCGGCGATCTCGCGCGTCGCGAGGATCTGCTCGCGCAGCGACGCCTCGCGGAACGCGGTGGTGGCGATGTTCGAGGTCAGCGAAAGATACGCGGCTTCGAGCTGAAAGCGCTGGAAGTCTATTCCCGCATGCAGCGCCTCGAGTTCGCGCCGCGCGCCGCCCGCCACGTCGATGGCGTAGGACACGTTGACCGAAGCGTTGTATAGATTGAAAACGCTGCCGGGGATCGCCGGATTGCCGAAAGACGCGCCGGAAATGCGCTGGCGCTTTGCCCCTAGGCCCGCGTCGACGCTCGGATAGAGCACCGCGTACTGGGCGTTCAAGTTCTCCTCGGCCTGGCGGAGCGCGGCCTGCGCCGCGGCGAGCGTCGGATGGCCGGCGAGGGCCGCGCGCATGAGCTCGTCGAGCTCCGATGACCCGAAAAGCGTCCACCACTCGGCTGAGATCTTTGCCCCGACCTCGAAGCGCTGTGCTTCGCCTCCGCGTACTCCGGCCGTTTCGGTCTGTTCGGGCTGCGGTTTTTCGGTGTACAGGTCGACCGCGGGAGCATCCGGCGCGCGATAGTCCGGACCGACCGCGCATCCCGACAAGAGGGCGGCAGACGCGACCGCCATCCATCCGCGGAGAGAAATGGATTCGTTCATCTCTTTTCCCTCGAACGCCTCGTCCCGTTCTTCGGGTCGAGTCCGACGACGAGCGCACGAACCGCGTCCCGCAACTGGCGATGCGCCTTGGCCTCCCCGGCGGAGCCGCTGTGGAAAAAATGGTCGCACAGCGCGGTGTTGAAGCTTGCGGCGAGCATCAGGCCGGCGACCGTTTCGGGCTCGGCGGCGGGCGCCACCCGCCCGAGCTGCTGCTCGGCCCGCAGATAGGCCGAGATCACGGAAGTCGAGCGCGCCGGTCCCATGGAACGCTCGTTCATCATGTTGCGCACACGGGCAAGCAGCTCCTGGTCGGCGAAGAGCGAGCATACGAGCGGCGTGATCCGGAAATGGAAGGCGAACGCGCTCTCCAGAACCCGCTCGAGGTTTTTCTGCACGGTGTTCTGCCCGATCTTCAGGGGAAGGCTATGCAGCACGTCGGGAAAATCGCCGAGCTGATGCAGCACCACCGCGAGGATCAGCTCGGCCTTGTCGCCGAAATGATTGTAGAGCGCGCCCTCGGCGACGTTCGCCGCACGGGCGATGTCCCGCGTCGTGACGCAGCCCAGGCCCTGCGAGGACAGGAGCCGCATGGTCGCGCCGATGAGTTTTTCCTTCTGATCGACCGCCGGGGAACGGGAAGCGACGCGGGTTGCAACGGACCTGGCCATGCGGGATCGGGATGGAAGTGAGAGTTCGGGTTGAGCAAACGCTCACGCATTATGAGCAAGCGCTCAAAAAAACGCAAGCCCCGCTCAAACCGGATTGGGCGGGCCGGATTATTTGGGGGGCAACGGAGCCTGGATGTAGGGCTGCTTGGGCTCTTTGTCGGGCGTTAGATAGGGCTGCGCGGGCCGGCCCGCCGGGCCTAGGCTTTTGACGTACTGATACATGGCGCGCAGGTCCTGCTCCGTCGTTTCCTTCATGCTCCACCACGGCATCGGCGGGCGCGGCCTGAACGTCTTGATGTACGTCACCCATTGTTCCTCGGTCATCGCGGGCACGGTGAGGCGCAGATTGGACGCATAGGTCGTCCCCCACGGTCCGCGCCAGCCCTGTGGCCCGCTCCCCAACAGCCAGTCCTTCTCGGGGACGTTGCCTTCCTTCTGCGCGTAGCCGGCGGTGTGGCAGTTGTTGCAGTGGCCGGTGATAACCATGTACCGGCCGCGCTCGATCTGAGAGGACCCCTGCGCCTGCGCGGCGAAGGGCGCAAGAGTCAGCGCGAGCGCCGCGATCATTCCCGGAAATGAGTGAATCATCGGCATGCGTCCTCCTCTCAAGCCGCGACGCGGCTCTTCTGCTTCTGCTGCGCAGCTTTGGCGTGCATCGCGGCATACGCCTGATGGGCGGCGGCTTCCGCGTCGCCGACGTGGACCTTCATGCCCATGTCGGAGAGCACAGAGCCGAGCGCCGACAGGCACAGCATCACGTTGTCCGGGCGGCAGGAGTAGCCCATGATGCCGATGCGCCAGATCTTCCCGGCAAGGGGCCCGAGCCCCGCGCCGATCTCGATGCTGAATTCGTTCAACAGCGTCTTCCTCACTTCGGCTTCGTTCACGCCCTCGGGGCAGCGCACCGCGTTCATCTGCGGCAGCTGGTACTGTTCCTTCACCAGGAACTCGAGTCCCATCGCTTCGAGACCGGCCTTCAGCGCATTGTGATGGCGCCGGTGGCGCGCCCAGGCGTTTTCCACACCTTCCTCGCGCAGCAAAAGCAGCGCCTCGTGCAAGCCGAAAAGCGAGTTGGTCGGCGCGGTGTGGTGATAAGTGCGGTTGCTCGCGCCCCAGTAGCCGAGCAAGAGGTTCATGTCCATGAACCAGGAGTGGATCTTGTCCTTGCGCGATCTTACGTAGTCGACCACGCGCTCGGAGAAGGACACCGGCGACAGTCCCGGCGTGCACGAAAGGCACTTCTGGCTCGCCGAATAGATCGCGTCGATCTCCCACTCGTCCACGCGCACCGGCACGCCGCCCAGCGTGGTCACCGCGTCCACGATGGCGAGCGCGTCGTATTTGTGGGCGATCTTGACCAAGGTCTTGGCGTCGGACTGCACCCCGGTCGAGGTTTCGCCGTGCACGAAAGCGACCACGCGGACGTCGCTGTTTTTCTTGAGCGCGTCCTCGAGCTTCTGCGGATCGACCGGCGCGCCCCACTCGTCCTCGACGACGATGGCCTTGCCCCCCGCGCGCTCGACGTTTTCGATCATGCGCCCGCCGAAGACCCCGTTCCTGCACACGATCACCTTGTCGCCGGGGCGAACGAGGTTGACGAAGCAGTACTCCATTCCCACGGAACCGGGGCCGGACACCGGGAAGGTGAGCGGGTTCTTGGTTTGATAGACGTAGCTCAAGAGCCCCTTCAGCTCTTCCATCATCTCGACGAAGACCGGATCGAGATAGCCGATCGCCGGCTGGCTCATGGTCGTCAGCACCCTAGGATGGATTTCCGTCGGTCCGGGACCCATAAGGGTTCTCTGGGGCGGATGGAACGAGCTGATGCGTTTGGCTGGCGCGAAATCGTTCATGGCTTCCTTTCCCGAAAGGGGCGACCCGAACAGATGATCATCGGGACGCGATTTGACCTTCACTGGCCTCTTGGCGTGAGCCTCGTTCAGCACTTCGACCGCGGCGATCTTGCCCTCGGTGACGTGCTCGACTTCCATCGCCCAACGCGCCGGGACGTAGCCGGACTTGACCCAGTTGTTGACGACCGCGCGGTCGAGCCGGAAGGCGCGCGCGACATCCGCTTGGCTGCCGAAGATCTCTACGAGGCGGGTGGCGCAGTTCATGATTGGAGCTTCAGGAAGACTAGCATGTCAAAATGAAATTGACAAACTAAAAATGACATCCACGCGGACTACCGGCCACAGCTAATCGAGCTGCATCCCGATCCTTCGGGTCAGCCTCCCGAAGCGCTCGTACTCCTCGCGAAGGGTCCTCTCGTACTGCTCCGGCGTCGTGCCGGCCGGCTCCATGCCGATTGCGGCCATGCGCTCGGTCACCTCGGGTGCCCTTACCGCGTCGTTCACCGCGCGGTTGAGCCGCGCGACGATCGCGTGCGGCGTGCGAGCGGCAACGAACACGCCTAGCGGCGCCGCCATGTCGAACCCCGGATCCACGGTCTCGGCAACGGTGGGGACCTCCGGGGTGAGCGCAGAGCGCCTCGCCATGCTGAACGCGAGCACGCGCAGGCGGCCAGTCTTGATTGCCCCCGCAGCAGCCGGATAGCCGATAAAGCCGAGCTTGACGTCTCCCGCGATCATCGCCGGGACCGACTGGCCCGCGCCTTTGAAAGGCACATGCGTGAAATTGACGCCCGTATCGGCCTTGAACAGCTCCATCGTGATGTGGTGGATCGAGCCATTGCCCGAGGAAGCGTAGGGCATGGGCTCTCTTCTTGATTTTGCCAACGCAACCAGCTCCTGGATCGAATTGGCGGGCACCGACGGGTGGACCACCAGCCACATCGGCACCACCACCGCGAGCGATACGGCTTGGAGATCGCGGAACGGGTCGTAGGGCAGCGACTTGAAGAGGTGCGGCGCCGTGGTAACGGCGCTGCTGTCGCTGATCAGGACCGTGTAGCCGTCGGGCGCGGACTTGGCGGTAAGGTCGGCGGCAATCGTGCTGCCCGCCCCGGGACGGTTCTCGACGACGAACTGCTGGCCGAAGGCTTCGCCCCACTTCGACGCGAGCATGCGCGCGAGCGTATCCGGGTTGCCTCCGGGAGCGAGTCCCACGAGGACGCGCACGGGCTTTTGCGGCCAGGCCGGAGCTTGCGCGAGCGCCGGTCCGTGCCACGCGGAGGCGAAGAGTGCAAACAGAATTGCGAAGCGATTCATGACGGAGGAAGGATCAGCTCAGACTTCAGAGTGTACGCGCAGCAGGTTCGGGATCGTTTCCGGCGGCCGGCGGCCGAAGCCGCACTCGGCGGCGATGCCGAAGTCGCTCGCGTATTTCGCCGCGACGGCGATGCGCGCTCGCGTGCCCTCGACGCCGTCGGAGTCGTGCACCAGCCCGAGGAAGAGCTTCGTGCGGCGATGCAGTTTCAACTCGCGAAGCGGAGCGAAATAGGCTTCGTCGCTGCGATTCGCGGGCACCGGCATATGAATGTAGGCCAGGGGCCGGTCGAGCGACTGGATGAGCCGGTTGTGGACTTCCACCATTTTCGCGGTGCTCTCCGGCTCCTTCCAGTGACGCCCGCCGTAGCTGCCGTAGCAAAGGTGCACACCGAGCTCCGCGTCGCGCGGAACGCGGTTGCAGTGAATGGCGAGGCGCTCGATGACGCCCGCCTTCACATCGGGAAAATACGCGTAGCGCACGCCTTCCCATTGCCCCATCTCGGTCGAGACGTCCCACTGGATGGCGAGGTCCTTGTGGGGAATCGCCTCGCAGATCTCGTCCACCTCGCGGAAAAGCTGCCCGCGATAGACCGGCTCGACGAGCGCGTGGTGCTCGTAGACGACGTGCGCGTTCAGGAATGCAGCGGTAGTCGGGAGCGAAACCTGAAAGCGCAGGTGCTTCGGCACGGCGCCCCGGCCGCGCAACGAGCGAAGCTCCTTGTAGGATTCGTTCGCGGCTTCGGGATAACCGAGCCTGCCGATGCGGATTTCTTC
>WNEZ01000837.1_pt1 | contig 29399 bp, 28 predicted proteins | sample 5400521 | NCBI WGS metagenome assembly WNEZ01 (sample SAMN13153339, study PRJNA577476) | soil metagenome | isolation source: 120 cm saprolite under Douglas fir tree site 2 hole 1 replicate 1 | place: USA:California | collected 2015-04-18 | reverse complement strand
GGTTTCGTCCAGGCGGGCCAGGGAGGCAGCCGCCGCCATTCCACCCATCGTCGAGACGGGACATTCGATGCCGCGGTGGCCACGTCGTATGGCTTCATGTCCAAGCGCGACCACGAAACGGCAACCGACATCGTAACCAAGGACTACCGCTCTCAGCAGTTCCATTCCAGAGCGTTGCTCCCGCTCCGCCATGGCCACGGCGGCAGGAACGACTCCTGCGCCCGGATGCGCTTTGGTCAGCGGGTCGACGTCATCGGTTTCATCGGCGTGCGCGAACATGCCATTCGCCAGAGCGGCGTTGATGGCCGACGTCTTGATGTTGGTGGCCAGAACCGAAGCCTCCGGCACGCCGCCTTGCGCGCGTATGAAGCGGATCGCCATGTCTCCAGGCTTGAGTTGCGAACCCGACACGATCGCTCCCAACGCGTCCAGGACGCGATGCTTGGCCTCCAGCAATATCTTTGGCGGGAGGCTCTGCCCCCGGGCCGCCACCATGTAGCGCGCCAGTCGAACGGTGAGATCAGCAGGGGCGGCGGCAGATGCGTCCGCAGGCGCCAGGGCAACGGCACCCGTCGCGGCTTTCGCAACACCGGCCGGCAGCACCGAGGCGGCGATCAGACTGCCTGCACCTTGTAGAACATGACGCCGCGCTAGAGGAATACCCTGCGATTCCGTAGACGTGCCGCAGTGCTTGTTTTTCACGTAGTCCTCCCTCGCAAGCCCCTGTTGCCGATAACATACGGGAACTGACCCGACTTGACTCGCGATAAGGAGAAGGACTGCTACCTGGCCGCTGATCATAGTCGCCCGATCGGCGCCGGCGCTATGGAGCGACCCTGAGCTACGAGGCGCGCTTCGCCTGGCCTGTCACCGCCGTTGCCCAATGGGTGCCGTCCGTCGACGTCTCGATCTTCCACGTCATCGCTCCGTCGGCGGTGAAGTGCTGCACCATGCGCATGAGCAGCCGCGTGCCGCCCGCCGTCCTCTCCGCCGACCAAGTCCAGGTGTCTCCCGCGACGGAGCCGGTGAAGCTGGCGCGCTGCCCGAGGCTGTTGAAGGAGTCGTACGTGTAGCGCTTGTTGTCGGCGTCCCAGCCGAACAAATCGATCTGAGTGACCGGCCGCCCGTTGTCCGTGCCGCTGTAGCGCATGACGACGAAGTAGCCGCCGAAGTCCCAGGCGCCGATGTGGACGCCGGCGAAGCGGCCGCCCGGACTCAGCGCGCTCGGCGTCATGTCGCCCACCACGTTCCACTTGCCGATGAACACGCCGAGGCGCGCGTGGTCCGCCGTGCGCGGCCCCTCGGCGCGCGCGGTCGAAAGCGTCGCCATCGTAGTTGCCATCGCTGCCACCAGCATTTTGACGAGCGCGAAAAATCTCATGGGACGATCGTATCTCCGGCGGCGGCCTCTTGGAAGTTGGACTTCGAACTGGAGCTGCTCCGGCTGGCGCCGAGTAAATTTTTTCTCAGAAGAAAAATTGGCGGTAGAGCACGGGAGTCAGTCAAATCAGTTTTGCAGGCGGGCGTGGCCTTCGACTTAGAAATGACGTCTGACGGTGAATAGGCCCGAAAGCGTTGTGCGAAGGCTTCCGAACTCCGATTGACGCGAGCCAATGTTCGCCGCGCCGATCACTGCCACCGTCCAACAAGTTGATGTTGGCAAACGCCGTCAGCTCCAGATTGAAAACGAAAGCGTCGGTCCAGTCCGCGCGAAGAAAAAGCGCATCCTTGGACGTGGGTACTTGCTGTTCTTGCGCGTATCCTCGGATGTACCAAAGCAGCGGAGCCAGGGAGGATCCGTTTGGGCCGGTCCCTTCGGCGAACCACGAGCTCCAATCCTGGCGCGAGAAGCCCGCCTGGTGCAGATGGTACTCCAGCCAGAAGGTCATCTTGTACTCGTTGGCATAGGACAGCCCGGCGGACAGGTCGTTCTGAAAGTGAGTAGTGGAGCTCGGGTGCAGGGCGGAGGCCGCCGCGGCAGGAAAGCTGCCGGTCCGAACGCCGTACGAGAGCGCTTCGTTCGCAAGCCCTGTCTGTCTCCCACCGGCCCACTCGGCGTAGGCCACCACCTTCTTGCCCAGGGTCTGGGCAATGTTGGCGCCCACGCGCACGTTGCCGTCCTCGTCGTAGAAGAGCAGCTCCGGGCTGAAGTCCGCGACCAGATCCACGTTGCCTTTGACCAAAATCCGGTGGTGGGCGTTCGTCCGGTCGAACATCGGGTCTAGGCTCGGCAGGGTGGAATTGGTGTAGACGGGTGTGTCGGACGCAAGCCGCGGAGCGTACACCGCGCTGAGGGACCCAAAGCGCCATGTGTACTGGCTGCGGAGCATGAGCGTGCCCAGACGGTCTTCCCGCAGCACCGCAGGGTCCACCGACAATGGCTCGACGACCGCCCGCGTCTTGAAGAAGTCGGTCGGATTGAAGCCAAGCGCGACCCCGTCTTTCAGCTTCACCCGACCCGCGTCGATGAAGGCACCGTCGAGCGGCTGCCAACTCAAGTACAACTCTCGCCAGTCGACGCGAATGTTCTCGTGCGTGGGAAATGGGAGGTTGTCTGCGAACCTCAGGTCCGCGCGCACACTGAAGTGGACGCTCAAGTCGTGGCGAACAATCCAATCGAGGCGCGCGTCGGCGAAGAGGCGCTCTTCGATCGTCGGCGGGTTCGGCGGCGAAAGGGGAACGTCCAGCCTGGAGCGCAACAGCGCGGCTTGGGTCGCGCTTTCCATGTACAACTTGCGGTGGAGCAGCCCAAGGCCGGACGCGCTGGGAGGCGCCGATGGAGGCGGCTTCGCCTCCTCCGCCGGAATGCGGCCGAGCTCGCCTCCGGCCCGGGTGGGGACTGGGCACCGGCCGCAGACGCCCACAGGCACGCCAGCCCCACTGCGCACGCGCGGAACGCCACCGCTTCATTCCGTCGGCAAGCGCGGAAGGTACTCGCGCTGGAACCAGCTCTCGGGGATGTCTGCCGATTTGTGGCCGGTCGCCTTGATGGTCGTCACCCGCGAGCTGTCAACCGCGTCGAGTAGGACTGCCTCGGTGGGTCGCTCTCCTCCGAGGACGCTTTCGAAGGCGCGATAGAACAGGATTTTCAGGAGCCGACCGCTGTCGGAGTAGAACTTCGCCTTGACTGGGCGGAACGTTTGCTGCTCGACCCAGTATTCGACGCGGGCATACGTGGAGAGGTCGCTGGCCGCTTTCAAGTCCAGGTGCCAGCACGAGCGAGTTTGGCGGCCCGCGTCCTGAATGGTTTCGGTCGACACCAGCGTCGGGGCGTAGTCGATGGACAGAGTGACGGTGAGCACATCGCCGATCGACGCCTGGCCGATCAACCGTTGTTGGGGCGAGATGCGCACGCTGGATTTGGAGGCCGGGTCGTAGAACCAGAAAGCGCGCGCGTCGAGAAGCACGGCTTTGCCGGCGTCGCGCGGGGGCTCGACATACCGGACCAGGTTGCGGAATTGATGGGTGCGCGGATCCTTCTTCGAGAAGATCGCAAGGATGTTCTGTGCCTGGGCCTTGCCGGAGACGTATTCGGTGAGAGTCGAGAGGAAACGAAAAGGTTGGTCCGGATTGCGAATCGTGTCTGCGCGCGCGACGATCTCCGCCGCCGTCTGGGCGCCAGCCATGTGCGAGACCAGGGCCACCGTCGCCGCGACCGCAAGACCCCATCGCTTGGTTGGATTAGACATGGCGGAGCGCGTCCACAATCTGGAGTTTGGCCGCTCGATTCGCGGGAAACCACGCGGCGAGCGTCGCGATCACGGTCAACGCGATCCAGGTCGACCCGATGAGCGCGGTCCGGCCCCAAAGCTCGATGCGAAAAGGAGTAGGCTGAGCGTTTGCAGGAGGCGTCCACTCGAGCCCCGCGTGGTTGATCGCGAACGTGGCCAGGGCCGCGACCGCCACCCCGATGATTGCCCCCAACGCCCCCAACAGAGCCCCTTCGAGAAGGAACTGCCGCCGCACCCCGCCCCGTTTGACTCCCAGGGCACGGCTGGTGCCGATCTCCGCGGTTCGCTCGAGCACGGCCATCGTCATCGTGTTGACGATGGTGAACAAGACAATCACGCCCATGATGGCGGCGATGAACAAAAACATCGCCCCGAAGAAGCCCTTGACCTGGACATAGAAGGGATTCAGTTCAGCGAAGTCATGGACCTCCAGCTTCACTCTGCTGTCTTGAACGAGGGCCTTCAGCCGGGCGCGCCCCTTCTCCAAGTCCTCGGTCCGGCGCAATTGGACGGTGATGCCGGTGACCTTGGGCTTTTGACGCCCGTAGACCAACTGAACCTCGCCATGCCCGCGTGTGAGTCTGCCGCGGCCTTTGCCACGTCGCGCTCTTGAAGGTCCTTGAAGTCCTCGGCCGGCGCATCGACCGGCGGGCGCTCGGAGGCAAGGTCTGGTGGAAACGGGCAGTTGGAGATCTTCAGCGGGCCGCACAAGCCCAAGATGCGCCCCAAGCCGACGCCGACGAAGCCCACTGATGGCTCGTCATCTTTCAAGACCGGCTCCGCCCCGGTGGCCAGCGTGATGTGGTGCTCGTTCCACTGGCGCATGCGGGCGCGATCGGACGGGATGAAGCCAATGCCCAGGAACGTCTTGGCCGCGGAGCTTTGGCCCGAGTAGTTGCCGGCGATCCCCACCAGCGACAGCGTCGGGGTGACGACGCTCACCAGCGGTTGCAAGACGGCATCGTTTTTTATGAGCTGGACGATGTTTTGGTAGTCATCGATTCCGTACGCGCTGGGGTTGCCGGCGCCGTACAGAAAGTAGCCCTCGCGGAAAGCCGTCAAGTGGCCGCTGCGTTGCACGGCCCCGGTTTCCAAACCGGCGAAGACATTTCGCTGGAACCCGCCGAAGAGCAGGACCGCGAGGGTGCCCACGGCGACCGCCAAGGCGGTCATCGCGGAGCGCCGGCGGTTTCGAAGGATGTTTCGGTAGGCGATCTTGAAGAGCATCATGCTCGCACCTCATGGGCTGGCGGGACGAGGCGGCCGTCCCTCACCAGGAAGGTCTCGTCGGAGTGGGACATCAATTGCGGGTCGTGGGTAGAGAAGATGAACGTGGTGTGGAACTTGGCCTGAACCTCGCGCATCAGCTCGATGATCGCGGCTCCCGTCTTGGTGTCGAGGTTGGCGGTGGGCTCATCCGCGAGCACGACGTCAGGTTGTTTGACAAGTGCGCGGGCGATGGCGACGCGTTGCTTCTGGCCTCCCGAGAGCTCATTGGGCCGGCGGTGACGTTGGTCCGCCAAGCCCACCGCCTCCAGCATGGCCATCGTTCGCTGCTTTCGCTCCAAAAGAGGCATGCCCACGAGCAGCAGCGGGTACTCCACGTTCTCGAATGCCGAGAGCACGGGCATCAGGCTGAAGCCTTGGAAGACGAAGCCGACGTGGCGGGCCCGGAACTCCGAGAGAGCGTCGTCCTTCAAGGCCGCCAAGTCCTGGCCGCACAACTCGACCGAGCCGGAGGTGGGCACATCGATCGCCCCGACGAGATTGAGCAGTGTCGTCTTGCCGCTGCCCGACGGCCCAATCACCACCGTGAAGCGGCTCTGGTGGATGTCGAGGGTGATGCCCCTGAGGGCCTCGACGTCGACCGTTCCCACGCGGTAGGTCTTCGCCACCCCACGCAACCGTACGACGGACGTCATATTTACCCCTTTCTTGGCGCGCACCTCCGGCCGACCCTTCCGGGGTCGGCTGGATGCGACCGTTGGCGGATTCAGTACCATCCGGTACTCATATAAGTACCACCCGGTACCGTTTGCAAGGAGTTATGATGAGCCGATGCCACGTATCCCGCATCCCGTCCAAACCGTTCGCGACCGCATCCGAGAGGCGGCCTTCTCAGCCTTCATGGAGAAGGGCTACCAGGGCACGAGCACGCGCGAGATCGCCGCGCGCGCCAAGGTGTCGAAGCAGAAGATTTACGAGCTGTACGAGGACAAGGATGCGATGCTCGCGGACTGCATCAAGTCGAAGGCGGAACGCGCCCGTCGCCCGCTCGAGTTGCGCTCGGTATCGGACGCCGACGGCCTGAAGTCGGCGCTGGAGGAATTCGGCACCTCATTCGTGCTGGAGCTGAGCCAACCGAAGGTCGTGGCGGTGTTCCGATTGGCTGTGCTGGAGGCGCAGAAATCCCCCCAGGTCGTGCGCGCGCTCAATACCTTGGGGAAGGAATCGAGCATCAAGGCGCTGAGCGAATTTCTTCGCCAGGCTCAGCGGTCGAGGCTTCTGGCATCCGGAGATGCGGAAACGATGGCCCGTCAATTCCTGAGCCTTCTGTGGGGAGACACCATGCTGTCTCTCCTGTTGGGTACGAAGAGCGCTGCGTCGTCCCACGAGGCTCGCGCCAGGGCGCGAGAAGCGACGACAGCTTTGCTGAGCCTCCATGGACCGGACGCTAAGGCCGGCTCGTGACGTTTGATCCATGGCTGCCAGCCATGCCTCTCGGGAGCCGGCACACTCCGATAAGAGCTTCGCGTCGCCGTTTCGCGATCTCATCGAAGATCAGCTGGCCAGAGGCAGAAACGCCTTCGGTATCTACCAGCAGCTGGTGGACCAAAACGGGTTCACCGCCAGCTACGAGAGCGTGAAGCGATTCGTCCGCGAAAACTCGTGGTCAACGTGTCGGTACCAGTGCCAAGACCTGAGATCCGGCTCATCATCACCTGGCCAGAACTGAAGCGAAGTCTGCCTCAGGGCCGCTCGGGCCCCGCCGATCGTGGTCGATGGGGGATCGCAAGAGCGGCCGGCTGCGGTCTGATCAGGTCATTGAGTTATCGTACGTTTTCCCCGGTGGTTACAGCGCCGGGGAACAATCGTCAGCGACTGGGCGATGCAGGTCTAGGCATAGGACGCGCCCACGCCTTTAGCGCCTATGCCGCCGGGGCGAAGAAGTCGATAAGCAGTTGGTTGACGCGTTCAGCCTCGTCGTGATGCACCCAGTGCGACGCGTCGGGCAGGCGCTCCACGCGGTCGAGGTTGGGTACGTCGTCGCGCGCGGGCTCGGCGAGGTTGGAGCCGAGGAACGAATCGCGCTCCCCCCAGATGACCAGTGTCGGCGCCGAGATCGGGCGAAGCTTTGCTGCGGCTTCCTTCTGGGACTGTCTTACCGAGGCGCGGTAGTAGTTGATCATCCCGGCCGCTGCCCCTGGCTGCGACCACGCTTCGACGTAGCGTTCAATTTCCTGCGGCGTGTAAGGCGGGTTGGCGTCCTGCAGGAAGTGTCGGAAGAAGTGCCAGTCTCTGGCGTGCACCACGTCCTCGGGCAGTCGCGGTACCGCAAAGAAGAAGAAGTACCAGGACTTCCGAAGCTGGTTCGGATTGTGCAGTCCCTCCTGGAGCCGCCGCGGATGGGCCGCGTTGAGGATGGCGAGTCGGTCGACCACCTCGGGGTGGTTCATCGCGATGGTCCAGGCGATGCTTCCGCCCCAGTCGTGACCGACCAATAGCGCGGACTCGGCACCGAGTTCTCCGATGAGGCCGCGGATGTCGGCGGCGAGCAGGTCGACGGCGTAGGCCTCGAAGCCCTCTGGCTTCGATGACAGGTTGTAGCCACGCGTGTCGGGGGCGACGACTCGAAAACCCGCCGCCGCGAGCGGCTCGATCTGTAGCCGCCAACCGAACCAGAACTCCGGGAAGCCGTGCAGCAGAACGATCAGCGGCCCGTCACCGGCCTCGACGTAATGCAAGCTCTGATCGCCGACCTTGGCGTAACCCTCCCGAAGCTCGGTCCCGACGTCAGGGAGCAGGCTGGTGGTGGTCATGAGAACGTCCGTGGGTAGGGGACTCGGGCGGGAGACTAAGCCTCCGTGGTTTGGATAAGCAACAACTGTCACCACACCGCGTGTTACCTCACAGAAGAATGTTACCAGTTCATTTGAGTGAATTTCGTCGTCATAGTTCGTGATCGAAGACTCGTCGTTGGCGATCTCCACTGGACCTCGAGCTGGAGTTGCTCAAGCGCATCCTCAACTACGCGGTGGAGAGCGGTGCGATCACCGTCAATCCGATCGCGAGAGCGAAGTTGCTCAGCAAACCGAACGTCAGAACGACTGTGATCGACGAGGAGATTTTCAGGCGGTTGGGCGACGTCTGCGATCCTGCCCTCAGACCAATTCTGACGGTCGCATTCGACACAGGAATGCGCAAGAGGGAGATCCTCGATCTTCGCTGGGAGCAGGTGGACCTCAAGCTCGGCATCATCCGGCTGACGCCGCAGGACAGGAAGGGGAAGGAGCATCGTCCGGTTTAGATGACGGCGCGCGAACGACGCATCCTGACCGCGATGCCGAGGCACCTGCACAGCAAGCACGTGTTCTTCAATCCCAAGCGATGACGCGCTGGCGGGACATCGACCGGATGTTCAAGCGAGCACGGCAAGCGATCGGCATGGAGGGGCTTTGGTTCCACGACATGCGCAGTCCTTCGTCACGAGAGCGCGCAGAGCCGGTGTTCCGGAGTCCGTCGTGATGAGGATGAGCGGTGACCGCACGCGCGAGGTGTTCGAGCGGTACAACATCGTGTCCGAGGCGGACATCCAAGAAGGCGTTCGCCGCCTCGAGAATTTTGGACACGGCTTGGACAAAGTGGACGAGTCCACGACCTCGGGCGCGGCCAAGTCCTGAAGAAGTGAAGTAGTTTCTGGCGAAAGAATAATTGGCGGTAGAGCACGGGAATCGAACTCGCCAAGGACGCCTCTCAGCGCCCCTCACCGGTTTTGAAGACCGGGCCGGCCACCAGGCTCGGATGCTCTACCGCGCGGGTGTTTAAGGACTTTTTTTCGGGGCGTCCATGAAAAAGGGCCGTGGCATTGCTGGCGAACTGTGCGGAGCGACCCGCGGGTGCTTTGGCGGCACGACATTTATTCGTGGCGATGGAGATCAGCCGGCGCGCGTTCGGCTGCGGTTGTATTCGCCGATCGATTTGTTGTCGCGAGTTAAGACGCTGTATATGTTTCCGCGGTGCCAAAGTCCGCGCCCAAGAAAACGTTGGTCGCTTTCCGCCTGGAAGATGAAGTGCTCAAGGCGCTTGACCGAATTGCGGACGAATTGACGGCCAAGCAGCCGCGGTGGCGCTCGAACGCGAAGGTGAGTCGCACCGAAGCCCTCAGAGCTGCGGTGCTCGGACGCGCCGACAAGAAAGCGCGCCACGCGCTGTCGAAGTAATCCCCGCCGTCAGCCCGCAGTAGCCTGACTCCAGGCGATCCGCCGTTGCACACAATGGATCCTATGACCATACTTTGTATATACACACCTACTACACGTCAAGATGATCCCGCCTTGCGTAACGCTCACCATCGTCGGCAGCTCTTTCAAGCTCTGGGCTCTGCTGCTCGCGCTCGCGATGTTGGCCACCGGATGTGACGGTGTTGAGCCGGGCAACCCGAACTTTACGAGTAAGAACGGCGTCCGTTACTACGACCGCGCCTCGACGGAACTGGCGATAGTCAGCGCGAGCGATCAAGAGGCTCAGCTGCTCGAGATCTACGCGGACGGGAAGGGGTGTATCGGCCAAGCTTGGGTCGAGCTCACCGGGCACCGACTCTGGAACGGCACCGCCTACGTGGATGGGTTGCAACAAGGCGTGCACCTCCAGATTCATGCGTTTCCCTCACCACTCGCGCCCTCAAGCTGGATGCTGCGTCACGAGCTTTTGCACCATTTGAAGGAATGTAACGAGGGGAACGCCGACCCCAATCATACGGGACCAGAGTGGATTTACGTCGGGGGAGTGGCGCGATGAAAACGCCGGTGCTCCTGATGCTGGCAGCGTTGGTGGCGGGGTGTGGCGCCGTTCCTTTCGACGGTCCCGATCTCGTGACCGACTTCGGAAGTCGCATCTACCTGAACGAGCACGGGGCATGGATCACCGCCGCAGAGGCCAGTTCGCTTCAAAACGAGCTGCTCGCCGATCTCCAGTGGGGAAGGCCGGCCAAAGAGTGCCTGGGTCGCGCGATCTACTTGATCGAGACGTATCCGATCGCCCGGTGCGAGTCTGGTAACTCCTGCTTTGGCTATGCGGATGGCCCGGAGCTCCACATCGGCGCCGCGCCGCGCAATCCATGGGGTGGGGATGGCCCTCGCCTAGCGCCCTTCAAGCACGAAACGATCCATTACCTGCAAGGCTGCGTCCTCGGGATTTCTGATCCCGGCCACGGCCGCCCGGAGTGGGCGTTCCAATAGAGAAGTACATTGACAACCGCTCGCGAACCTTTACTTTAGCGCTCTGTGTACGCGAGTGCTAATCTCGCGCAGCAAGAATTTCACTATAATATCAGGAGGTTAAAATGGCAGCGAAGGAGATCTTCTTCCACCAGAACGCCCGGGACGCGATTTTGCGCGGTGTTCGGACTCTGGCGGACGCGGTGGCCGTAACCCTCGGCCCCAAGGGTCGCAACGTCGTTCTCGAGAAGTCCTTTGGTTCGCCCACCATCACCAAGGACGGTGTGACGGTGGCCAAGGAAATCGACCTGGAAAACCGGTTCGAGAACATGGGCGCTCAGATGGTGAAGGAAGTCGCCAGCCAGACCTCGGACAAAGCGGGCGACGGGACCACGACGGCGACGGTGCTCGCGCGTTCCATTTACGAAGAAGGCCTCAAGCTGGTGGCCGCAGGGCACAGCCCGATGGATCTGAAGCGGGGAATCGACCAGGCGGTGGAGCTGATCGTCGGCGAGCTGAAGAAGATTTCCAAGCCGACCAAGAGCCGCAAGGAGATCGCCCAGGTCGGGACCATTTCCGCCAACGGCGATGAGACGATCGGCAACATCATCGCGGAGGCAATGGACAAGGTCGGCAAAGAGGGAGTGATCACCGTCGAGGAAGCCAAGGGCCTGGAAACCACACTCGAAGTGGTCGAGGGGATGCAGTTCGACCGCGGATACATCTCGCCTTACTTCGTGACCAATCGGGAGCGGATGGAGGTCGTCCTCGAGGATCCCTACATCCTGATCACCGAGAAGAAAATCAGCACCATGCCCGATCTCATTCCCATCCTCGAGCAGGTCGCTCGAGCGGGAAAGCCGCTGCTGGTGATCGCGGAAGAGGTCGAGGGAGAAGCCCTCGCCACGCTGGTGGTCAATAAGATCCGCGGCGTCCTCAACGTCTGCGCGGTGAAAGCCCCCGGATTCGGCGATCGCCGCAAGGAGATGCTCCGGGACATTGCGGTGCTCACCGGAGGGCAGGTCGTTTCCGAGGAGCTCGGGATCAAGTTCGACAGCCTCACCCTCAACGATCTCGGCCGCGCCAAGCGCGTCGTGGTCGACAAGGACAACACCACGATCATCGATGGCGCGGGCAAGAAGGCCGAAATCGAAGGCCGGATCAAGCTCATCCGCAATCAGATCGCCGAGACCACCAGCGACTACGACCGGGAAAAGCTCCAGGAGCGGCTCGCCAAGCTCGTCGGCGGCGTCGCGGTGATCAACGTGGGCGCAGCCACCGAGACCGAAATGAAGGAGAAGAAGGCTCGCGTCGAGGATGCGCTGCATGCCACCCGGGCAGCAGTCGAAGAGGGCATCGTCCCCGGCGGCGGGGTTGCTTACTTGAGATGTCTGGGACCGCTCGACAAGCTGAAGTTGGGCGTCGAGCAGGCATTTGGCGTCCAGATTGTCCGCCGCGCCGTGGAGGAGCCGATCCGCAAGATCGCCAGCAACGCAGGCTGGGAAGGAGCGGTCGTCCTTCAGCGGGTGCTCGATGGCAGCGGGGCGTTCGGGTTCAACGCCCTGACCGAGACCTTCGAAGATCTCGAGAAGGCCGGGGTGATCGATCCCACCAAGGTGGCGCGAACCGCCCTCCAGAATGCCTCCTCGGTCGCATCGCTGCTGCTCACCACCGAGGCGATGGTGGCTGAGAAGCCGAAGAAGAAAGCGAAGGGCGGGGCTGGCGGCGGCCCGGGCGGAATGCCCGACTACGGCGGCGAGGACATGGACTACTAACCTTCGCCTCTTCGAGGTTCACGACGGCCCCGGGTTCTCTCGGGGCCGTTTGGTTTTTCAGGCGCTTCTTAGCTGCACCCGCTCGTCGATCCGCAATTCGCGCAGCGATAGCAGGCGCCGTTGCGGACCATGATCGCGCCGCAGGTATGGCAGGGCGGCGCATCCTCCTGGTTGAGAAACGCCTCGCGGGCACTGGAGGGCAACGCCTTTCGCTCCTCGCTTGTCCCTTTTCCTTCCCTGCGATTCGCATCCTGCTCGGCGGGGTGGGCCTTCATGCTCTCCGGGATGTCCTCCCGGGGGAGAAACTTCAGGGCCAACCAGCGGAAGATGTAATCGGTGATCGACTTGGCGATCGGGATGTTCGGATTTCCGGTGAACCCGGACGGCTCGAAACGCGTATGGCTGAACTTGTCCGCCAGCACCTTGAGCGGGACGCCGTATTGCAAGGAGAGCGAGATGGCGGTGGCAAAGCTGTCCATCAGCCCGCTCACCACCGACCCCTCTTTGGCCATCACGCAGAACAGCTCCCCCGGCTGGCCGTCCTCGTACATTCCCACCGTCAGGTATCCCTCATGGCCGCCGATGGAGAATTTGTGGGTGACCGCCTTTCGCTCGTCGGGAAGTCGCCGGCGGACCGCGCGATCCGGCGGAGGGAGAACCAAAACCGGTGCCGCGACTGCCTCCTCCTTGGCGTCCGACTTCTTCGTGTTCAGCGGTTGCGAGCGCTTGCAGCCGTCGCGATAGACGGCGATCGCCTTGAGCCCGTTGCGCCAGGCCGCCAGGTACGCTTGCTCGATCTCCTCCACGGTGGCGTTGGTAGGCAGGTTGACCGTCTTGGAGATCGCGCCCGACAAGAACGGTTGGGTCGCTCCCATCATCCGGATGTGGCCCATCCAGTGGATGCTGCGCTCTCCCTTGGCCGGGCGGAACGCGCAGTCGAACACCGGCAGGTGCTCCGGTTTGAGAATGGGCGAGCCTTCGATCGTGTCATGCTCGTTCAGATAGGCAGCGATCGATTCGACCTGCGAGGGCGAGTATCCGAGCTTGGCCAGGGCGAGCGGTACGGTGTTGTTGACGATCTTCAGCATCCCGCCGCCGACCAGCTTCTTGTACTTGATGAGGGCGATGTCCGGCTCGATGCCGGTGGTGTCGCAGTCCATCATGAAGCCGATCGTTCCGGTAGGCGCGAGGACAGTCACCTGGCTGTTTCGGAATCCGTGATCGCTGCCCAGGGCCAGCGCCTGATCCCACGACAGGGAGGATGCCGCGTGCAACGCCGCACTCACCCCCCGCGCGGGAATCTGGTGAGCCGCCTTGCGGTGCTTGCGGATGACCCGGAGCATCGGCTCGGCATTCTTCGCATATCCGGCGAAAGCACCGATGCGCTCGGCCATCTTGGCCGATTGCACATAGGCTTCGCCGCACATCAGGGAGGTGATCGCCGCGGCATAGTTTCTCCCCGCGTCGGAGTCATAAGGAAGACCGGACGCCATCAGCAGAGCGCCGAGGTTCGCATAGCCAAGCCCAAGCGGCCGATAGGCGTGCGAGTTCTCGGTGATTCTCTGGGTGGGGTAGCGGGAAAAGCCGACGATGATTTCCTGGGCGAGCAGCACCACATCCACCGCGTGCTTGAAGGATTCGACGTCGAAATCGCCGTCGATCGTCCGGAAGCACATCAAGTTCAGGGACGCCAGGTTGCAGGCGGTGTCGTCGAGGAACATGTATTCCGAGCACGGATTGGAAGCGTTGATCCGCGCGGTGTTCAGGCAGGTGTGCCAGTCGTTGATCGTGGTGTCGAATTGCAACCCCGGATCGCCGCAGAGGTGCGCGGCTTCGGCGATCTCCCGCATCAGCTCGCGGGCGCGGAAGGTCTCCATCGTCTGCCCGTCCTTCACTTTCTTCGTGCTCCAGGGCCCGTCCTCCACCACCGTGTTCATGAACTCGTCGGTAACCCGAACGGAGTTGTTGGAGTTCTGGAAGAAGATCGACGAGTAGGCCTCGCCGTTGAAAGAGGCGTCATAGCCGGCATCGATCAACGCCCAGGCCTTCTTCTCTTCGGATGCTTTGCAACGGATGAACGCGAGGATGTCCGGGTGGTCGACATTGAGGATCACCATTTTCGCCGCGCGCCGGGTCTTGCCGCCGCTCTTGATCACCCCGGCGAAGGCGTCGAACCCCTTCATGAACGAGACCGGGCCGGAAGCGGTGCCGCCCCCGGCGAGCAGCTCGCGGGAGGAGCGCAGGGTGGACAAATTGCTTCCCGTCCCGGATCCGTACTTGAACAGCATCCCTTCCGTCTTGGCCAAGGTGAGAATCGAATCCATCGAGTCTTCGATCGAATTGATGAAGCAGGCGGAGCACTGGGGTTGCGCCTCGACGCCGACGTTGAACCAGACCGGTGAATTGAAGGCGGCCTTTTGCCGCAGCAGCAGGTGGCTCAGCTCCGCGTGGAAGGCGTCCCGATCCGCCTCCGCGGCGAAGTAACCACCCTCGGTGCCCCAGCGGGTCAGGGTATCGACGACGCGGCCGACCAGTCGGCGCACGCTTCTCTCGCGTTCGGGAGTGTCCGGCGTGCCGCGAAAGTACTTCGAGGCCACCACGTTGGTCGCGAGCATCGACCATGACTTGGGGATTTCGACGTCTTTCTGCTCAAAGACGGTCCTTCCGTCCTCGCCGCTGATGTTCGCGGTGCGGTGTTCCCAGGCCAGCTCGTCCGCCGGGTCGACGCCCGGGGTCGTGAAATACCGGGGCACGACCATTCCCGCAGGGGCAGCCTTGCCGCGACGCGAGGGCTTGCGCTCTTTTGACGAGACCGAAGACTTGGGAAGCAGCTCTTTATCCATTTGTCTCTCCCTCTCCAGTTTCACTAATGGTACGACTTTTGTGAAAAACCCATCCTGCTTCGTCCCGACGCAAACGGCGGCGCCGGAGCGGAAAAAAAATGATCAGATCTCCAACGAAACCGCCTTGCCGCCGACGCCGGTGTGTGGAGGGCCTTCCAAAATGGCCGAGCGCTCTCCCCCTCATTTCGAACGCCCTTTTGTACACGATGTGACAAGTTGGTGTCAAGGGTAACCCCACTATAGCTAGTGTCAAATTGGAGGCCGCACCACCAGATTTAGGGTTATTGGAGACGCAGGCGCACTTGATGAATGTCCTTGGCAATGCCCACCTCCAAGCAACTGGAAGCCCGTTTGTGGCCCCCTCGATCGCCCATTCGAGCGGCCCCTCTGCCGGCGGCGATCGGGGCGGGAAGAATTTGCCGCGGATCCTAGAGCAAGGTCCTGACTCCACGGGATAACTTTGCTGAAAGTACGTTAAATGACGACTTTCATTTTGCAGCGGCGCGCGCCCGGAGTTTGCGCGCCGCAAGAAAGGCTCTTAAGAGATCTTCTGCGATGCTGCCCTTCCGCCGACACATCTTCGTCTGCACCAACCGCCGCCCCGAGGGGCATCCGAAGGGATGCTGCGCGGACAAGGGGTCCGAAGAGGTGCGCGAGTTATTCAAGCAGGAGCTGGAAAAGCGCGGCCTTCGGGGCGAGGTGCGGGCGAACGCCGCCGGCTGCCTCGATCAGTGCGCTTTCGGAGTCACCGTGGTGGTCTACCCCGAGGGCGTCTGGTACGCCCGGGTGAAGACCGAAGATGTGCAGGAGATCGTGGACGAGCACATCATCGGTGGCCGCCCGGTCGAGCGCCTGCGCATGCCAGGGACGACGTGAAAGCCTAGCGGCGGCGTCCGAAGAGGCGAAGCAGCGCGAGGAACAAATTCACGAAGTCGAGGTAGAGCATCAACGCGCCGCTCACGCTCAAGCTGGCCGCGCTGGAGTAGCCGGCCCCGGCGTGCATCTGACGAAGCTTTTGCGTGTCATAGGCGGTCAGGCCGGCGAAAACGACCACGCAGGCGCACGACCAAACGAAAGAGAAGCCTTCGCTGTGCCAGAACAGCTGGACCACGCCGGCGATCATTACCCCGAACAGGCCGATGAAAAGAAAGCTTCTCCAGGCGCTGAGATCCTTCTTGGTCAAGGTTGCGTAGGCGCTCAATGCCCCGAAAGTGCCGGCGGTGAGCAGAAACGCCTCGCCGATCGAGCCGAGCTGGAAGGTGAGGAAGATCGTCGAAAACGTCAGCCCGTTCATCGTCGCGTAGAGCAGGAACAGCCCCCCCGCCACGGGTCCGCTGACGCGCGGGGCGGCGAAGGTGAGCCCGAGCACCACCAGAAGCTCAGCGATCAGCAAGAACATCAAATGGGGAACCACGAGCTGGAGCAGCGCTGGGCTGGAAGCGGTGAACAACGCGACGCCACCCGTCACGGAGAGGCCCAAGAACATCCAACGGTAGACTCGCGCCATGAAAGCGCGCTGCGACTGCTCGACGACGATCTGATCGACGGCTGCCGCGTTTCGTTCAAGAGGGGTCTGCCAAGACATTCGATTGCTCCTTTGGGTTGCTGGCTCCCTTTATAGCGCGCGATTTGCCTTTTCGCTCGCGGAGCGAGCTTGGAGAGCGGCCAGGAGCGCATCGGCGACCTCGGTGGTGACCAGCGGCAGGACGCCTCCACCGCCCACGATGTTGACGATGCGCGACGCGGATCCGCGGCAAACGCCGCCCCAGTCCGGAGCGCGATCAAGTCCAACCGATGCGTAAGCCGAAAAGTCGACGTACAGCTGTTGCGTGGTCGAGCCCGTCTGGGTGCAAAGCACGTGGCTTTGCAGCGATGCCTCGACCATCGTCTGGACGATAAAGCCCCCACCGACCGGATCCTCGGCGGCGCGCTCGCACAAAGCTTCCCAGTCCAGAGCGGCGCCGAAAGCTTCGCGCGTGCGCTCGGCAAACGAGACCTCGGTCGACGAGCGCCCGATGAAAACTGCTTTGCCTCCGTAGTCCCAGGCCCGCTTGAGGACGAACCGCTCGGGGTGAGCAGCGACGAGCGCTACCAGATCTTTGATCCGGCCCCCCTGCTCGTCGCTCGTCGGGCCGTGCCGGAAAATCCGCGTCCAGGGAAGCGCCTCCTCAACAGCCCTCAGCTCATCGTCGTTGAGCTCTGCAAGCTCTGCGAGCTCCGGATCCTGTGCGGCCATCGACAGCAAGGCAAAGGTGATTTTCACTTCGACCTGGGAGGCGGGCGGATTGAGCACTACCGCCTTGCGGCCGGGCACTTCTTCAAACAGCTCGACGACGTAGGGGGCGTCAATTTTATCCAGCCGACGGACGAACAGGTGACGGTAGATGAGCTCGTAGGATTTGCCATCGGCCTCGACCACCGCGTCGCCAGACAACTGATCCGGAAACACCACCGTGGATTCGGTGCCGAGATCGGAAAACCGCCGGGCGAGGTACTCGAGCTCGGTGAGCTGCGCGTCATTGCGGCGGCAGAGCAATCCGATGCGGGCTGGCTCGCGGCCCCGCTCGAGAGCAAATCCTGTCGCCAGCGCTTCGTGGAGGGCGCGCGCGTTGGAGCCATTGCTGCGAATCAGACCGGCGATAGCGTTCTCGGCCAGACCGGCGGCTTTGCCGACCCATTCGATGAAGGCTTCGGCCGCGATGTCCGAGTAGCCTTGCATCGCGGGAATGGTGGCATTGATTTCGAGCGCGGCTGGCTGGTTGGATTCTGCGCGGAGAAAGTAGTCCACGCGGGTGGTGGCCAGGCGGTTGGCGGTGGCATAGGTCTTCAGGGCGATTCGCTTCTCGCGAGGCGAGAGTGCCCCGGCGATCAGCTCTCGATCCGGACCTGCGAGGACGGACCGAGCCATCTTCACCGCCGCCGAAGAAAGCCGAGCCGAAAGATTCGCGCGCTGACGGATTTGACTCGCGTCTGCAATCACCGGGGTCGCGGTGATCGGAATCGGGCGCGTCGATCCGTCCAGGCTGGTGACCGCCAGGCCCTTGGCGTAGGCCGAGTGCGCGAGGGTGACACCATCCGAGGCGGCGATGCGCCGCAGGGCTTCTAAAAGTGGATGCACGGCGCTAAACCTGACCCCATCCATCCCAGCGGAGAATCAATGGCCAAGGTCCTGGAATTCTTCTTCGATTACTCAAGCCCGTACTCGTATCTTGCTTCCACCCGTGTGGAGGCCCTCGTGCGCCGCGCCGGGGCCGAGCTGCGATGGCGCCCCTTCCTTCTTGGCGCAGTCTTCAAGGAGTCCGGAAATACCTCCCCCGCCTCGAATATGTGCAAGGCGCGGTACATGCTCAAGGACCTGTTGGACTGGACGCGGCACTATGATCTGCCCGATTTCATGCTCCCGGACGGGTTTCCTTCCAGCTCCTTGAAAGCGGCTCGCCTCGGGTTGGTCGCCGATGAGCACGGCCGCCTGATCGCCTTCACCCATGCTTTGTACCGCGAAGTGTTCGCCGAGGGAAAAGACCTGAGCGATGTGGGGGTTTTGACCGGGGTTCTCCAGCGAATTGGAATGGGAGCCGAAGAATCGCTTCGCCGTTCCGAGGCGCCTGAGATAAAGGACCGGTTGCGCAGGAACACCGATGATGCCCTGACGCGCGGGGCCTTTGGGGCGCCGACCTTCTTCATCGGCGATGACATGTACTTTGGCAACGACCGATTGCCGTTCGTAGAGACGGCGCTGAAAGCCGGGTAGCGTTCGCGGTCCAGGAGATCCAAGCATGGGAATGACGACGGGCGGGCAATTGGTGGCGAAGATGCTCAAGAAGGAGGGCGTTCGCCACATCTTCACCTTGTGCGGATTGCACGTGGCGCCGATCTACGCCGGTTGCGTCGAAGAGGGAATCCAGGTGATCGACATGCGGCATGAGCAAGCCGCCGCGCACGCCGCGGACGCCTACGCGCGGATGACCAAGGGGCTCGGCGTGGCGGTGGTGACCGCCGGCCCGGGCGTTACCGACGCGCTGACCGGCGTCGCCAACGCTTATGCCGCCAGCTCTCCGCTATTGCTGCTCGGCGGCGCGGCGCCCACTTTCAACCAGAGTCGAGGCAGCCTCCAGGAGATGGAGCAGGTCGACCTTTTCCATCGCATCTCGAAGTGGAGCGATCGCGTTCCCAGTCCTGAGCTCGTGCCCTCGTATCTGTCCAAGGCCGCGCGGGTGGCTCTTTCCGGACGCCCGGGACCCGTGTTTCTCGAGCTTGCCTGGGACGTTTTGTGCAATGGAATCGACGAGGACAGCGCTCGTATCCCCGAGAAGTACCGCACCGAAGCGCTGATTTACCCGGACCCGCGCAAAGTCGAGGAGGCGATGGCGCTGCTTGCCGCGGCGGAGCGCCCCGCGGTGATCGCCGGCTCCTCGGTCTATTGGGACGGTGCGTGGGACGAGTTGCGGCGGTTCTCTGAAACCGCGCAGCTGCCCGTCTTCCTCAACGGGGCGGGTCGCGGCTGCCTGCCGGCGGAACATCCGCTCTTTTTTCAGCATGCGCGCAAAGAAGCCCTCTCCGCGGCGGACGTGGTGTTCGTGATCGGCACGCCGTTCGATTTCCGGCTCAACTACGGCGCCGAGCCAACTTTTGGCCCCCACTCGAAGATCGTGCAGGTGGACATCGACCCGACCGAGATCGGCCGCAACCGCCCGGTCGAGGTGGGGATCGTGGCGAACACGCTCGCCGCCTTGAAGTCATTTGCCAGCGCGGCGCCCAAAGCCGCTCGACCCACCTATTTGTCCAGCCTGCGCGAAGCTGAGAAAAAGAAAGCGATGGCGATGGAGGAGTGGATCCACAGCGATGCCGCTCCGATCCATCACTTCCGCCTGGCTCGGGAGATGTCGCAGGTGGCCTACAGCGCCGGCCAGGATCCGATGTTCGTCGCCGACGGCGGCAATTGGGTCTCGCTCGCGGCGAAAGTGATCGAGCTGCGGCTTCCCGGGCGGTGGTTGGATCCCGGTCCGCTGGGTTGCCTGGGGGTGGGTGCTCCGTTCGCCATCGCCGCCAAGCTGCTTCACCCCGGGCGTCCGATCTGGGTCATTCAGGGCGACGGCTCATTTGGACTCAACGGAATGGATTTCGAGACCGCCCTCCGCTTCAAGCTGCCGGTGGTGTGCGTGGTGGGAAATGACGCCGCCTGGGGCCAGATCCGCCTTCCGCAAGTCCAGATGTTCGGCGAGGACAAATCGCCCGGAACGCTGCTCGCGCCCACCCGCTACGATCAGGTGGTCCAGGCCTTCGGGGGATACGGCGAGTTGGTCACCGAGCCGGCCCAGATCCGACCCGCGCTCGAGCGTGCGCTGAAGAGCAACACGGTTGCCTGCATCAATGTGATGCTGGATCCGGACGCCCCGATGAAGGCGGGGGCGATGGGTTATGCGGTTTAGCGCTCCGGAGGCGATCTCGCGATGAAGGCACCGGCGGACAAGTTTCGCTTGCTCCGATCGCAGGCAGGACTTTTGGTCGTCGACATTCAGGAGCGGCTCTGCGCGGCGATGGACCCGCGCGCGCTGGAGCGGATGGTTCAGCGGACGCAAGCGGCGATCCGGGGGGCCCGTGCGCTCGGCCTGCCGATCGTCTACACCGAGCAATACTCAAAAGGGCTCGGCCCGACGATCCCCGCGCTGAAAGAGCTGCTCGATGGGGCGCACCGGGTGGAAAAACTGAGCTTCAGCTGCGCGCTGCCGGAGGTTGTCTCCGCCCTGAAGCGAAGCCAGATCCTGATCGCCGGGATGGAGACGCACGTATGCGTGTTTCAAAGTACGCGCGATCTGGCGGAGCAGGGCTTTGACTCCTATCTGCTCGCCGACGCAGTCCTCTCGAGGACCGAAGAGGACCGGCAGGTCGGGCTTTCCCTGTGCCGAGAAGTGGGTGCGGTGGTGACCACGGTGGAGTCAGCGCTGTTTGATCTGTTGGGGAAAGCGGGAACTCCGGAGTTCAAATTGATTTCGGCGGCGGTGAAGTAGCCCACCTCGCCGCGGCAAGAAGGCGCTGGTGCGCAACCGTAGGAGCCGTCGGCTGATCTGCCGAGTCCGTGTGGCGGTGCGCCAAATGTTACAATGCAGCATGGCTTCAAGAGCGATGATTTCCAATCGACGGCGCGGGTTCACCCTGATCGAGCTGGTGATCGTGTGCGGCGTCATTGGAATCCTCTCCAGCGTGGCAGTCCCGATTTTCTTCCAATATCAGTCGCGGGCGCGACAGGCAGAGGCGAAGTCACAGCTGAAATCCTGGTACAACACCGAGGCTTCGGTGTTCGCCGAACGCGGAAACTATTTCGAAACGATGGCGGACAGCGGATTCGTCCCGGGCCGGGGAAATCGTTATCAATACATGTTTTCGTCGAGCTGCAGCTACGAAATCCGGGCGGGGTTGAACCCGACCAGCACCCCGCTCGACAGCTGCGTCACCGTCGATCAGTTTCGCTTTCCTGGCCTCGCTCTGACCCCGACCCCGATCGACTCGACCTTCACCTATTCTGGACCGCAAACCAATCCCGCGACTCCAGCCGGGCTTGGCGGGATCTGCCCCAACTGCGCCATTCGCGGGATGGCGGCAGGCAACATCGACAACGAAACGCACGGCGTCGATACCTGGGTGATCAGCTCGAAAGATGCAGTGGTGACCCCTACCACCTGTGGATCGTCCGATACCGCCGCGCCGGCGGGAATGCCGTTCAATACGTTCAACGACGCGACCTGCGACTAAGGGGTTCGGGCGCTGGTCACCAGCGCCTGGGTCGGCCCGATCGTCTGGACGTTGGCACCGCTGCTTGCGGCGCGGGCCTTGAAATTGCGAAGGGCTTCTTCATCGATCGGGTTGCCGTCGGTGCTGCGAACGATCACCGTACCGGATTCAGGATTTCCGATCAGCTCGGTATTCGGTGGTGGCGCGGGCAACGCGGGTACCGGCGGAGGCAGCTCCTCGTGTAAAGCCTTCACGATGGTGAAAGCCCCCACCGCCATCGAAACGATGCTGGCCGCGAGCACGACCATCGCCTTCTTGCTCTGGGTGACCGAGGAAAAGCCTTTGCCGGATTTCCGGTCGGTTTTTGTTGCCGCGGCCAGGGCTTTGCGAAGTTGTTTGAGGTCGTCGGTCGCGGACTTTGCGGCGCTGGAGCTTGGGCTCGCGCTGGTGGGCAGGAGCTTTTGAACGTCCTTGGCCAGAGCGTTTCGGGCCCCGTCGCATGCGTCCCGGACATCCGAGTCATCGCTTTGCTTGAGCTTGCCCAGGCAAGCCAACTGCTCATCCACCTCTTTCAACAGCTGTTCGAACGCCGCCGGGTCGGGGACGGTCTCGACGCTCGGGCGAAGGGTCAGGGCGCCCATCAGCCGCCACCTGGTGGCGACGATCGCGCGGAGCGACTCGCCATCTTCGCTGGGGTGCGGTTGGTGAAGCGCGGCGCGCTCGACAAACGAGAGGGAACTGAGCAGGGTTTTCGTGCCCGCCTGGAGCGCAGGCGGGGGCTCGCGGCGACCGGTCACGATGTCAATCGCGACCGACATCGGCGGAAGCCCGGCCGGCCAGCCGGGCGGGGCAACCTCGGTCGGGGGAGGCGTGTCCGGCGCGCCCTCGATCGGAGCTTGCTTCGCACTGGCTGCGGTTTGAAGAGTGGGGACTTTGTTGGCAGGCGGACTCGATGTCTGAGCCATTGTGAAAATCATCGCCGGTCAACCCTGCAAGGGTCAAACGCTCAACCCAGGCTATCCAGGGCGCTCGCGCCGAACGATGCGGATCTCGTCCGCGCACAGAGGCCTTCGGCGGCACGACTTCGAAAATCGGTGTACGACCGCAGCGCCGATGAACGCTGTAGCAATGGGAATGGCGGCAGCCGCCACACCTGCGGCGGCGCCCAAGGACCAGCGCTCCCAACCGGAATGGGACGAGGCGACTCTGAGGAGCACCAGGCCGATCGCGAGGCCGAAAAGCATCCCGACGAAAAGCATCAACATGGCGCTTCGCGCGCCGTAGTAGGTGCGGATCGTGGATCGAAGCTCTCCGTCCGATTTGAGGAAGGCGCGCCGGACGGCGGGATCGGCGACGTCGAGCAGCGCTACCCCGGGCGAACAACGAAGGCAGGTCGTTCCTCCGGAAAAGGTCCGTCGGCAGCGCGGGCAGATCTTGATCACCGCGCCTATTTATCGTCGCCGTCTTCGGGAAGCCATGGTCCTCGGGGGGCTTTGGGCGCCGGTCTCAAACGGAGGACAAGGGCCCCGGCGAGCTTAAGACCCCGTCTTCAGTTATCTTCAGCCGCGCTCAAGAGCTTTCAAGAGGACAATCGAAAATGCCAATGCAACTCTCGGTGGATTTTAGCTTCAGCGCGGCCCACCTGTTGCCTTTCTACAACGGCCCCTGCTCGCGGCTGCATGGACACAATTACCGGCTCCAGGTGGTGATCGAGGGCACCACCAATCCCCGAGACGGAATGATTCGCGACTTCGAGGAGATTCGGGTCAAGGTCTGGGAGGCGGTCCTCGCGCAGTGCGACCACCATAATCTCAATGAGATCATGGAGAATCCCACCGCGGAGAATGTCGTTGCCTGGATGTGGCCAAGATTGAAGCGGCAACTCGATGGGCTTAAGGAGCTTCGGCTGTGGGAAACACCCGAGTACTGCGTCGCCTACCAGGAGGACTGAGGGGACGCTCCTCCGGTCAGCTTCCAAACCGCCCGGCGATGGAGCGCGCGATCCGCGACTTCCTCGTGGCTTCGGGCGTGGACTTGACCGACCCGAACCTGCGCCAGACCCCGCGCCGGGTCGCCGAGGCCTGGGAGAACGAGTTTCTCGACGGCTACCAGAAGACGCCCGGTCAGGTAATCGGCGAGCTGTATCCCTCGCCGGCTGGCTCTTCGGGAGAGCTGGTGGTGGTGACGGATTTGAAATTCCATTCGATGTGTCCCCATCACCTGCTGCCTTACGAGGGCACCGCGCACATCGCCTATGTTCCCGCCACGAGCGTGGTGGGCTTTGGCCGCCTGTCGGCGCTGCTCGACTGTTTCGCCCACCGCCTGATCGTGCAGGAGGAGCTGGTTCAGCGGGTCGCCTCATCTTTGGCCCAGGTCCTCGACAGCCCGGCGACCGCCTGCATCATCCAGGCGGAGCAAGCCTGCCTGCGGGTTCGCGGGCACCGGCAGCGGCTTGCCCGCACCCACACCGAGGCGTACCAGGGCTTGCTCCGCACCGACAAGGCGCTGCGCCGCGAGCTCTGGTTTCGCATCGGGCGGGGTCGCTGATGGGCGCGCTGGAGGGAAGGGTGGCAATGGTCACCGGTGCATCGAGGGGAATCGGCCGCGCGATCGCGATCCAGCTCGCTCACGCCGGTGCGGACCTCGTGGTCGTCTCTTCTGGCGGCAACGGGGCCGACGCGACGTGCCGCGAGGTGACGGCGCTCAAGCGGCGCGGCATTTCCCTGGCGTGCGACGTCTCAAAGCCGGAGGACGTCGAGCAGCTGGTCGCCCAATCGCTCAAGGCTTTCGGGCGCGTGGATGTGCTCGTCAACAACGCCGGAATCGTCCATCGCGGGGATCTCGCGCACACCAGCGATGCGGAATTCGAGCGGGTATTGGCGGTGAATCTGCTCGGCGCGTTCTATCTCATTCGTCGGATCGTGCCGCAGATGTTGAAACGGAAGTGGGGCCGGGTGGTGAACATCTCCTCGATCAGCGGCGCGATAGGCAGCCCCCGTCTTTCCGCCTATTGCGCCTCGAAGTGGGGGCTCAATGGGCTCACCAAGGCCCTGGCCGCCGAGTTGGACGGCACCGGAGTGATGATCGCCGGAGTGCTCCCCGGCAGCGTGGACACCCAGATGCTCAAGGGCTCAGGCTTCGAGCCGAAAATGACCGCCGAGGACGTTGCCGCGGTGGTGCGCTACCTTTGTGCTGATTCGCCCGCGGCGATGAATGGGAGTCTGGTGGAGGTCTACGGATGAGCGCCGAATCCGCGCTCAGATGGCACGGGGCGGTACCGCAGCTTCGAGCGCGGCTGGAGGCCGAGCTCTCCCCGGCCCAGGTCTTCGCCGACGAGGAGAGGGTGGTTGCCTACGGACGGGACGAGTCTGATTCCGGGGAGTTTCCACCCGATCTCATCGTGTTTCCGGAAAGCACGCCCCAGGTATCGAAGGTTTTTCAAATCTGCCAATCCTTGAGGGCGCCGGTCACCCCCTGCGGAGCAAGAAGCGGCAAGAGCGGCGGATCGCTGCCGCTTCGGGGCGGGGTGGCGATGAGCCTCGAGCGCATGAACCGGGTCAAATCCATCTCCGAGGAGGATCTGATCGCGGTCCTGGAGCCGGGGGTGATCACCGGGGATCTGATGAAGGCGGTCGAGGCCCGAGGGCTCTTTTATCCCCCCGACCCGAACTCTCTGGAGTTTTGCACCATGGGAGGCAACGTCGCGGAAAACGCAGGTGGCCCTCGAGCTCTCAAGTACGGGGTGACCCGGGACTACGTGATCGGGCTCGAGTGGGTCCTGCCCGACGGCACCGCTTTGCGCGTTGGGCGCCGAACGATCAAGGGCGTGGCGGGGTACGATCTGGTCGGGCTCTTCGTCGGCTCGGAAGGAACGCTCGGCGTCGCGACCGAAATCACTGTTCAACTGATTCCGCTGCCCAAGGTCGTCAAAACGGCGCTGGTGCTCTTTCGCTCGGTGATTGACGCTGCGCGCGCGGTCACCGCGGTGCTCAGCGGCGGGATTCTCCCCCGGACGCTCGAGCTTCTGGACGACGTCTCGATCAAAGCGGTGAACGGCCGAGGCTTTGCGTTTCCGGCCGAAGCCGGCGCGGCCCTGATCGCCGAAGTGGATGGGCACGAGGAATCGGCCGTGTTTTCGGAGCTGGCGTCGCTCGGCGGCATCTGTGAGGGACAGGGATCTCTGGAGACGCTGGTCGCGCAAGATGAATCGCAGCGCGAAAAAATCTGGAGCGCGCGCCGCGTGCTTTCGACCGCCCTTCGGCAGGTCAAGCCGTTCAAGCTGTCTGAGGACATCGCCGTTCCAAGATCGAAAATTGTTGAAACAATTGCTCACCTAAAGGGAATCGGTCTTCGGATGGGCCTGACGATTGCGACCTATGGTCACGCCGGCGACGGCAATCTGCACGCCAACATCCTCTTCGAGCGTCCCGACCAGCGCCCCATCGTCGACGAGGCCATCGAACAGATATTGCGCTTCACCGTCGATCTCGGCGGAACGATCACCGGCGAGCACGGGGTGGGCTTCTCGAAGCGGGCTTACTTGCCGATGGAGCAACCGAAGGAACTTATCGAGCTCCAGAGGCGACTGAAGGACTTCTTCGATCCATCAGGAATTCTGAACCCAGGCAAGATATTCCTGCCTTGAGGCGCTGAATTTCCGTTTCGCCGCCGCGGTCAGAGAGCGTTCGGTGTCGGATATGCAATCAGGCGCACTCCGAACCGTGTGTTGGAAACATGCCTCTTACGACGATGTGCAGAAGTTAGGCGGAATGTGAAACGCGCCGCCGGGGTACGCGTCTAAGGGTTTTGAGAAAGAAGAAGAGGAGGTCTAAACCAAATGGCGACTAGAGCTGGATACGACGAGGGGCTTTCACAGTACCTCCGCCGGCTGGGCGACCATCCGCAGTTAACCCGAGAGCAGGAATATGAGCTCTCGCGGCGAGCGAAGAAAGGTGACGAAGAGGCGCGGCGAATCCTCGGTGTGTCGAACTTGGCGTTCGTGGTTGCGATCGCCAAGAAATTTGCCAACCGCGGTGCTCGTCTCGATGACCTGATTCAGGAAGGCAATGTCGGCCTGATGAAGGCAATCGAGCACTTCGATCCGAAGAAGAACGTTCGCTTCGCCACCTACGCGGTTTGGTGGATCCGGGCGTACATCACGCGATACCTGAAGGACAATCGCAGTCAGGTCCGCGGCGGAGAGGCGGAGCGACAGAGCATGGTCGACTTCTCCCTCGACGCGGCGATCGACGACGACTCCGAGTCGACGTACATCGAGCGGTTGGAAGATCCTGAGCCAGATCCTCAGGAGGCGTACATCTCGGAGGAGAAGGACACCGAGGTCCAAGAGGCGTTGGCGCGTGTGCGCAAGCGCATTGGCGATCTGGGGTGGGCAATCCTTCAGGAGCGCCTCACCCAGGACAAGCCGCGGACGCTGGAGGAGCTGGGCCAGCGCTGGGGCGTCTCGCGCGAGCGGGTGCGCCAGGTCGAGCTGAAGACGAAAACGTTCCTCGCCCGGTATCTGTCGGCGTTCAATCAGGACCAGGAAGCCGAAGTGTCGGCCGACGCTGCCTGATTTCCCTCGAGCCCTCCCACCTGGGAGGGCTCTGCCGTTCGCGGTTGTTGCTGGGCGCCGAAACTGCGTGCTAAGCCGCGCAGTGATGAGGCGACCTCGCGATCCGCATCTGCGTTTTCCCCGCGCACCGCTCGAGCCAGGCCGGCGTGGTGTGTGGTTCGTCGCTCTGGCGCGTCCGGATGGACGCTGGAAAGGCGGTCTTCGCTCTGGAGCGGCCTGGCCGGCGCCCGACGCTCGAGGAGGGGAACCTAAATGAGAGCCGAAAAGCAGGTCGCCGTGCCCACCGGAGGAGGCGACAATCTCGTCGAGCTGCTCGTGCGCCGGGCCCAAGATCGCTCGAGCGTGGCGGCAGTCCAAAAGCGCGCCGGTCGCTGGGAAGACGTGACCTGGTCCGCCATCCTGGAACAGGTCAAGAAGGTCTCCGACGGGTTGGTGGCGGAAGGAGTTCGACCTGGCGAACGGGTGGCGATCTTTGCCGGGACCAGCCTGCAGTGGGTGATTTGCGATCTCGCGATTTCGGCGGCCCGGGCGATCACCGTTCCGATCTATGCCTCGAACACGGCCGACGAGTGCCGGTACATCCTGAACAACTCCGAATCGGTCGTCGTTTTCGTCGACAGCGACGACGCGGACGGCAAGCAAGTGGGAAGGCTTTCGCGCCTGCGCCAAAGGCTGGACGACAGTCCTTCGATACGCCGGGTAGTGATCCTGGAGGGCACTGCCTCGTCCGCGCGCGAAATCAGACTCGCGGACCTGATCCGGCAGGGCGAGTCGCCGCAGGACCCGACCCGGGGGACCTTCGAAACCCGGATCGCGCAGATCCGCTCCGATGACCCGGCCTGCTTCATCTACACCTCGGGGACGACCGGGGACCCCAAGGGCGTCATCCTCACCCACGGCAACTGGAGCTACGAGGCCCGGGCGGTTTCGCAGCTCCACCTCATGGAGCCGGACGACTCGGTGATGCTCTTCCTGCCGCTGGCGCATTCGTTTGCGCAGGTGGTGAAGGCCACCTGGCTCGGCTCCGGGTTTCGGATGATCTTCGCCGAATCGGTCGACAAGCTGATGGCCAACCTGATCGAAACGCGGCCCACCGTTTTGCCCTCGGTCCCGCGGGTCTTCGAAAAGGTTTACAACAACGTGCTCGCCACCGGCAGCGCCGCCCCGGGAATGAAGGGCAAGCTGTTTCGCTGGGCCTTCAAGCTCTTCGATGAGTACGTGGACGCCAAGAATCAGAACCGCCCGTATTCCTCGCTGGGCTTCTCTCTCGCTCGCCGGCTTGTCTTCAGCAAAGTGGCCGACACGCTCAACCAGAAGCTCGGCGGTAAGATGCGCCTGTTCGTCTCCGGAGGGGCACCGCTCTCCCGGAAGATCGCGCTCTTTTTCGAGCTGCTCGGGTTCAAGGTCCTCGAGGGATATGGGCTGACCGAAACCGCCGCGGCGACGACGGTGAACCGGCCGGACAAAATCAAGATCGGCACCGTGGGCCCCGCCACGCCCGGAACCGAGCTGAAGATAGCCGCGGACGGCGAGATCCTGGTCCGCGGGCCAGGGGTGATGAAGGGGTATTTCAAGAATCCAAGCGCCACCGCCGAGGTTCTCGAGGCGGACGGTTGGTTCCACACCGGCGACATCGGTGAGCTCGATGAGGACGGATATCTACGGATCACCGACCGGAAGAAGGACATCATCGTCACCGCCGGTGGCAAGAAGGTCGCGCCCCAGAATCTGGAGAACATCTTGAAGACGTTCCCGCTGGTGAGTCAGGCGATGGTCTACGGGGACAGGCGTAAGTACCTGACCGCTCTGGTCTGCGTCAGCGAGGAGGCCGGACGCAAGCTCCTCGCCGAGAAGGGCATCCCGGTGAACAACTACGCCGAGATGAGCCGGCGGCCGGAGATCTACAGTGCCATCCAGCACTCGATCGAGCAGCTCAATGCGCAGGAGCCGCCCTACAGCACGATCAAGAAGTTCGCCATCGTGGATCGCGAGTTCACCCAGGAATCCGGCGAGCTCACCCCCACGATGAAGGTGAAGCGAAAATTCACCACCCAGAAGTACAAGACGCTTCTGGACGGCCTCTACGACGAAGCGTTGGACTAGACGGTGGTTCGAGGAGGGGTTCGGCCGGCGCTGCTAGGCGTCTCGGGAACCGACCTTGCCGGCACCCGTCTTCGACTCCGATGAGCTGCCGCCGGGAAGAGTCGCGGACTCCTTCTTGTCGTCCGAAGAGTCCCCGGTCACTTCTCCAAAGCCGCGCTTGAAATTTCGAATCGCCTGGCCCAGCGAAGAGCCCAGTTGAGGCAGCC
>WNEZ01001167.1_pt1 | contig 29414 bp, 27 predicted proteins | sample 5400521 | NCBI WGS metagenome assembly WNEZ01 (sample SAMN13153339, study PRJNA577476) | soil metagenome | isolation source: 120 cm saprolite under Douglas fir tree site 2 hole 1 replicate 1 | place: USA:California | collected 2015-04-18 | reverse complement strand
GCGCCGCACCTGAACCCACGCCTGGTTGTTGGCATTATCTCGCGCAGCGATCTGCTCGCCGCCCACGCCCCCAGACTGTCGGCGGCGCACGACGCGAAGGTGACAGCTAGGTGGCGATAAAGCGGCGGAGTGCAGCGGGCTTCGGATATTCTGGCACTCCGCTCGTGGAGAAGCTTGGAATAAAACCGGGCGCCCGCCTGCAACTCGTCTCCGAGCCGAAGGAGTTTGCCGGACTCCTCGGCGGCCTTCCCGACGGATCACGGGTCGCCTCTCGCGGCGTGCTCGATTTCGCGATGCTGTTCGTCAAATCACAGTCCGATCTCCGAAAGAGATTCGCGCGATTGCGTGACAGGCTCGAGTCGAACGGAATGCTCTGGGTCGCCTGGCCCAAGAAGACATCGGGCGTGGAAACGGATCTCACCGAAGGAATCGTGCGTGAATTCGGGCTCGAGTCAGGCCTTGTCGACGTGAAGGTCTGCGCCGTCGATGACACATGGTCGGGACTCAAGTTTGTCCGGAGGCTGAAGGACCGCTGATATCGCGCATCGCAATGCGTTGGAGATTAATTTCTTGCGATGATCGAACTGATTGCACGGCTATCAAATTGAAATCCGTCGACGCGCTCCTCGCGAACCTTGTTGACTACGCAGGTCTCTTTCCGCCGGCGAGCGAAGACATGCGGCCGGCGCTGGAGAACTACGCGACGTACGTCCAGAGCGCGGATCTGGCGGCTCTGGGCAGGTTCATCGTGCCCATCTTGCGACTGACGGAGCTCGAAGAAGCCGGCACGGACCTCATGCCGCGCGGCCCGCGGTCGGAGCCCTGGCGCCTCAGTGTACTCGTCGCGGAAGATGTGCGCGCGGCGACCGAAGAAATGCAGAAATTCAACAGTCGCCATTCTTCGCGATCAGGGGCTGGACGCGCCGTCATTGATGTAGCCGAGTTGAAGGCGAGCACGGTGGATGAAATCGGACACCAACGACGGGATCTGCCACCCTCCTTCACGGCGTATTTCGAGATTCCTATCACCGTTGATGTCTCGCCGCTGGTGAAAATGATGGCCAAAGTCGGCGCGCGCGCGAAGGTTCGCACAGGAGGAGTAACACCCGAGGCATTTCCGCCTGCCGAGGCGATCATCGATTTCATGGTTGCGTGCCAGCGTGAGGTCGTACCTTTTAAGGCCACCGCCGGACTCCACCACGCTGTTCGAGGCGAATATCGTCTGACTTACGAACCGGAGAGTCCCAAACGGATGATGTACGGGTTTCTCAACGTCTTCATTGCCGCCGGGCTGCTGTACTCTGGTGAAAACGAGGAGACAGCGCTTGCGGTACTCGAGGAGACCGACCCGTCGGCATTCAGGTTCGAGGACGACGCAATTGAATGTCGCGGAAAGCGAATCACCAGGGAGCAGCTCCTTGCCTCGCGCGCGGAGTTTGCGATTTCGTTCGGGTCGTGCTCTTTCCGTGAGCCTGTCGATGAGCTGACTCACCTGGCCCGCAGCGTGACGTCCCCCGAACGATGAATAAGACGCACGATCCGGCGTTGACGTCGTGGATCGAATCGGCGAACTCACCCGACACCGATTTTCCGATACAGAATCTTCCTTTCGGCGTATTCTCGCGTAAAGGTGATTCGGAGCGGCGCGTCGGTGTGGCAATCGGCGACCAGATCGTTGACATCGGAGAATCGTTAAGCGCGAATCTGTGGAGTGGAAAGGCTCGCGATGTCGCGCGGTGGTGCGACCGGCCGACCCTCAACGAGCTGATGCAGGCGTCGAAGCAACCGCTGTCGGAATTCCGCGTGCGTCTAAGCGAGCTGCTGGCTGGCACGCCCGGTGACGACAGTGTGATCAACCCGCTGCCTCCGGGAGCTCTCGTTCCGATGGCCGAAGCAGTGATGTTTCCCGCAGCTGACATCGGCGACTATACCGACTTCTACGCCTCGATCTACCACGCCACGAATGTCGGCAAGATCTTTCGCCCCGACAGCCCGTTGTTTCCGAACTACAAGTACGTGCCGATCGGCTACCACGGACGCGCCTCATCGATCGTCATCAGCGGCACCGAGGTGAGGAGGCCCAACGGTCAGACACTGGGCTCCGGCGCCAAAGTTCCGACCTTCGGACCGACGCAGATGCTCGACTACGAAGCGGAGGTGGGCTTTTTCGTGGGACGGGGCAACGAGCGCGAGGAGCCGGTATCGATCGAGGAAGCTGAAGACCACATCTTCGGGATCTGTCTCGTCAACGACTGGTCGGCGCGTGACATCCAGTCGTGGGAGTATCAGCCGCTCGGCCCGTTTCTGTCGAAGAGTTTCGCGACGACGATCTCGCCCTGGGTGGTGACCTGGGAAGCGCTGGAGCCTTATCGCGTGCCTTCGTTCTTCCGGCCGCCCGGGGATCCGCAGCCTTTGCCATATCTCTCCTCGGAGAAGGATCGGAACGGCGGCGGCATCGATCTCAACATCGAGGTCTACATTAGATCAATGCTGATGCGCGAGGGGCGTCTGCGTCCTTCGCGCCTCAGCTCGGCCTCGCTGGCCGACATGTACTGGACCGCCGCGCAGATGCTCACACACCATACCAGCAACGGCTGCAACCTCCAGCCCGGCGACCTCTTCGCCAGCGGCACTGTTTCGGGACCCGACCCCGGATCGCAGGGATCGATGCTCGAGCTGACGAAGCGCGGCGCTGAGCCGGTCGTGCTTCCAACCGGCGAGGAGCGGAAGTTCCTCCACGACGGTGACGAAATCATCCTGCGCGCCTACTTCCAGCGCGAAGGCGCCGCCCGCATCGGTCTCGGCGAGTGCTCTGGCCTTATTGTCGCATCTCCACGGCGATAACACCCACAACAACCGATGTCGAAGTCAGGTAACGGGCGCCAGCCTCTTTATGTCGTTCGCAATTCCCCGATCCACGGGCGAGGCGTGTTCGCCGCGCGTTACATCCGGAAGGGAACGCGGATCCTCGAGTACACGGGCGAGCGCATCAGCAACCGCGAGGCAGACCGCCGCTACGACGATAGCAGGATGAAAAGGCACCACACATTCCTTTTCACGCTGGACACGAAGACGGTGATCGACGGCGCGATCTCGACGGGCGGTGGAGACGCGAGCTACATCAACCATTCGTGCGATCCGAACTGCGAGGCTGTGATCACCCGGAAGAAGATCTTCATCCACGCGCTGCGCGGGATATACCCAGGGACGGAGCTCGCGTACGACTATCAATACGAACGAACCGGCAGGAACGATGCGGAGCTCGAGAAGTTCTACCTGTGCAAGTGCGGGGCGGGCAACTGTCGCGGGAGCATCATGAAGCCGGCGAAGAAGCGCTCGCATGCATCGCAGCGTTCGCGGAACCGGCGAAAGTAGCGACCTCTGGACTTCCTCTGTGCGCGGTGGTTATGGTGTTGTCGTCAAGACCTCAGGGAGTATCCGGATGCGTTCAGTTTTAGGCGCGCTCGCCCTCACGCTCGGGCTCGCAACCTCGGTGGCGGCTCAGACCGCCGTCCCGATGCAGTCGACGCCACTCGATCCCGCCAACCTCGATCGATCGGTCCCGGCTTGCACTGATTTCTATCAGTTCGCCAATGGCGGCTGGGTGAAGACCCATCCAGTGCCACCCGCATACTCGGTGTGGGGCAGTTTCGCCGAGCTGTCGGAGAACAACCAAAGCAACGTCCTGACGATCCTGCGCAAATCGGCCGCGAGCGGTAACCAGCAGGCGAGCGCGGATCTTCGCAAGCTCGCAACCTATTACACGTCGTGCATGGACTCGGCAGTCGCCGAGAAAGCGGGAGCGCAGCCGATCTCGCCTGAGCTGGGTCGGGTTGCCGGCATTCGCAACCGCGCGCAACTCGAGTCAGAGATCGCGCGCCTCCACTCGATGGGGGTACCCTCGGTTTTCGGCTTCGGCGCCCAGCAGGACGCGAAAAACAGCACTTCGGTCATCGCCGGCGTCCGCCAGGGCGGCCTGTCGCTCCCGGATCGCGATTACTATCTGAACCCGGAAAAGCGCTACGCCGACATTCGCGCCAACTACACCGATCACGTCGGCCGGATGTTCCAATTGGTGGGTGAGACGGCGTCGGACGCGTCAGCGGACGCGCAGCGAGTCCTCTCAATAGAGACCTCGCTCGCAAGGCCAGCAAAGACTCGCGTCGAGTTGCGTGATCCGAACGCCAATTATCACAAGATGACGACGGCGGAGCTCGCGCAACTCGCTCCGGGCTTCAACTGGCCCACCTACTTCGCCGGCGAGGGACGAGCGGACATCACGACTATCAATGTTCAGAATCCGGTGTTCCTGAAGGCGGTTGACAGCCTGCTGACATCGATCCCCCTCAATGACTGGAAGGCGTACCTCCGCTGGAAGATTGTTGACGCTGCTGCGCCGAGCCTCAGCTCAGCCTTCGTCAACGAAGATTTCCGCTTCAGCAGCACCCTCACCGGAACGAAGGAACAGCTCCCACGGGACAAGCGCTGCGGTCGCGCGACTGATGCGGGATTGAGAGATGCACTCGGGCAGGCGTACGTCGCCCAGTACTTCACCCCGACAGCGAAACAGCGCGCGCTCGAGATGGTTCGCAACCTCGAGTCGGTGTTCCACGATCGCCTTCAGACGCTCGGCTGGATGAGCGACACCACCAAGACTCAGGCTGAGACGAAGCTTGCTGCATTCACCAACAAAATCGGGTACCCGGACAAGTGGCGCGATTATTCGTCGCTAACGATCAAACCCGGACCATTTCTCGACAATCAGCTCGCGGTACGTGAGTACGAGCGTCGCCGGGAGCTGGCGAGAATCGGCCAGCCTGTGGATCGCACGGAATGGGGGATGACGCCGCCGACGGTCAACGCGTACTACAACCCATCGATGAACGAGATCGTGTTCCCGGCCGGCATCATGCAGCCGCCGTTCTTCGATCCGAAGGCCGATGACGCGGTGAACTACGGCGGAATGGGAGCCGTCATCGGACACGAGATGACGCACGGCTTCGACGACCAGGGCTCGCAGTTCGATGCGCAGGGGAATCTGCGCAACTGGTGGAGCGCGTCCGATCTCGAGAAGTTCAAGCGCGGCACCGGGCTGGTGGCGTCGCAGTTCGATTCCTACACGGTGCTGGACAGCGTGCACGTGAACGGGAAGCTCACGCTGGGCGAGAATCTGGCCGATCTTGGAGGACTCTCCATCTCGTACGCTGCTCTCGAGAAGGCCCTGGCCGCGAAGGGAAGGCCGCCCCTCATCGACGGCTTCACGTCCGAGCAACGCTTCTTCCTGGCATGGGCGCAGATCTGGAGGCAGAACATCAACCCGGAGGCCCTGCGCGTGAGAATCAACACGGATCCTCACTCTCCGGGACAGTGGAGAACGAACGGCCCGCTGTCGAACATGCCGCAGTTCGCCGCCGCGTTCGGGTGCAAGCCGGGGGATGCGATGGTGCGGCCGGATTCGGTGAGGCCGGTGATCTGGTAGCGCCGAACTGGCATCTTCCGAAGGAAAGGAAACCGAAAAGCGAGAAGAGCTAGGTGGGGGGTGCGAGGTGCTAGGACCGAGGTTGGAGGTAGAAGCGCGATGTTTCACGCGTTACCTCCTACCTCGCACCTAGTACCTCGCACCCCCTGCCTTACTCTTCTCGCAGTTGTAGTTACGGGGTGCTGGCGCAGCCGGCACCCCGTAGTCTTTCCCACAAGCGTGGCGCCCACTCTGTTGCAACGACTTATTTGCAGGCATGACTGCCCGGAGTTTCTTCTACCGGGAGACGGAAGGGATCCGCGTCACCGTGCGACCCGTCTATCTCCGCGATCACTCGGAGCCTTCGCAAAGCCATTACGTCTTCGCCTATTTCGTGCGCATCGAGAATGTCGGGACGATGGCGGCGCAGCTCCTCACCCGCCGCTGGCTCATTCACGACTCCGTTGGCGAGGGAGTGGACACGGAAGTAATTGGCGAAGGAGTGGTCGGCGAACAGCCGACGCTCATGCCGGGGGCGGTACACGAGTACCAGAGCTTCTGCATTCTGAAGTCGGGGGAGGGCTGGATGGAGGGGCACTATGGTCTGCTCCGCCAGGACGGAACGCCGTTCGAGGCATCGATCCCGCGCTTCATACTCAGCGCGAGCGAGTCGACGAGCCTTCCATCATAAGCCGCGCACGACAGTTGCTTTGCATCCGGCCGTGAGCCGCATCTACGACATCTCGGTTCCGATCCGGTCGGGAGGACTGGTCTATCCGGGAAACCCCGAGATCGACATCTCCCTGCAACAGGCGGTCGCCAAAGGCGCCAGCGCCAATGTGTCCACGATACGATTCGGCTCCCATACCGGTACTCATGCCGATGCTGCACGTCACTTCTTCGACGATGGACAATCGGTGGACAAGATTCCGCTGGAGCGTCTGATCGGGCCGGCACTGCTGGTAAGCTTCGGCGAGCAAGTTCTCTCGGTCGGCGCCGCGGAACTGCGTGAACACGACGTCAAGGGTCACAAGCGAATCCTCCTTCGCACCCGCAACTCCGCTCTCCTCTCGCGGAAGGAGTTCGCCAAGGACTACACGTACCTCGCTCCCGATGGCGCGCAGTACCTCGTCGACCTCGGCGTGGAGCTGATCGGAGTCGACTACCTGTCGATCGAACAATTCCACTCCGGCCACCATCGTACCCATCGCACGCTTCTCGGTCACTCGGTGGTGATAGTCGAGGGTCTTGACCTGTCGGCCCCGCCGCCTGGCGAATACCAGTTCATTTGCCTGCCACTCCGCATCGAGGGCTGCGACGGCGCACCCGCGCGCGCGGTGCTGATAACGTGACGGAAATTCGACACATCTTCTTCGACATAGGCGGAGTGCTGGGCTCAAATGGCTGGGACCGCGAGCAGCGACAGCAGGCAATCGAGCGGTTCGATCTCAACGTCGAGGATTTTCAGTGGCGGCACGAAGAGGTTGTCGGAGAATGGGAGGAGGGAAGAATCACAATCGATGAGTACCTCGACATCGCTGTGTTTTACACGGAGAGGCCTTTCTCCCGCGACGAGTTCATCAACTTCATGTACAGCCTGAGCGTTCCCGACGAAGCGACCATTCGAATTGCCCGCGCACTTTCGGCTGATTCCCGGTACACACTTATGACTCTCAACAACGAGTCCGAAGAGCTCAATGTTCACCGGATAGAGGCATTCGGAATCTCCCAGATCTTCGAGGCATTTCTTTCGTCCTGCTGGCTGGGTGCTCGCAAACCGATCCGCAGATTCTACAATCGCGCGCTCGGCATCGCGCACGCCGAGCCGGCCAGCTCGCTCTTTATCGACAACCTCCAGCAGAACCTCACGCCGGCTAGCTCTCTGGGCATGAACGTGATTCTTTTCAAATCCGCTTCACAGCTTCGCTCCGACCTGGAGCGTTTTCTCCACCTGGAAATTCCCGGAGTATAGGCAATGCGCTTGGCGATGATCGGCCTCGGCCGAATGGGCGGCAACATGTCGGAGCGACTGGCGAAGGGCGGACACGAAGTCGTTGTCTTCGACCGGAAGCCTCCGACGGTGCAGCATTACGTATCGCTCGGCGCCATCGCGAGCACGAGTCTCAGCGACGTCAGCGCAAAGCTCAAGAGCCCGCGCATTGCGTGGATCATGGTCCCGGCGGGGAAGCCCGTCGACGAGACGATCGCCTCGATTCTCCCGGGAATGTCAAAGGGCGACGTGATCATCGACGGTGGCAACTCCAACTTCCACGACACGATGCGGAGGGCGGCCGATCTCCAGACGAAGGGAATTCACTTGGTCGATTCAGGAACCAGTGGAGGCATCTGGGGGCTCGCGAACGGTTATTGCCTCATGATCGGTGCGTCGCCGGAGGCGTTCAAGCTGTGCGAGCCGATTTTCAAGACACTCGCTCCACCCGATGGTTACGCGCACATGGGACCGCCCGGCGCAGGCCACTACGTCAAGATGATCCACAACGGCATCGAATACGGAATGCTCCAGGCCTACGCGGAAGGTTATGAGATCCTTCACGCGTCGAAGGAGTTCAAGCTGGATCTGCACAAGATTGCCGCGGTCTGGAACCACGGCAGTGTCGTGCGGTCGTGGCTCAACGAGCTGGCCGAATCGGCGTTCGAGAAGGACATCGACCTGAGTGATCTGCGCGGATACGTCGAAGATTCGGGCGAGGGGCGATGGACGGTACAGGAAGCGATCGACCTGAACGTACCGGCACCTGTCATCACGCTCTCATTGCTGACGCGGCTCCGGTCACGGCAGGCGGATTCGTTCTCCGCAAAGGTGATCGCCGCGCTACGCAACGAATTCGGTGGACATGCGGTAAAGAAGTCATGAGAACTCCTGTTGCAGTTCCGCTGGTGCGCGCGCCACGAAAACGCGGAAACCGCGACAAGGCTGACCCGTGCACAATGGTGATCTTCGGCGGCGCGGGGGACCTCACCAAGCGTAAGCTCATTCCAGCCATCTATTACCTGGCGGAGCAGAAGCTTCTGCCCGACAACTTCGCCCTGCTGGGCGTAGCGCGCGATCAGAACACCGACGACGGATATCGCGCCATGATGCGCGAAGCGATGACCCACTCCGACGAGATCCACAAGGTCCGCGACGACGTCTGGCAGTGGCTCTGCGAGCGGACGTTCTACGCGGGCGGAGATTTCTCGAAGGACGACGCGTACGTGAACATTGGGAAGCGGCTCACGGAGATCGAAGAACGCTCACCCGAACACGATCGGAACCGACTGTTTTATCTGGCGATTCCGCCCAGCGTGTTCGAGACGACTCTCAAGCACCTGTGCGCCAGCAAACTCGCCTGGCGAACGCACACATATGACGAGCGTCCCTGGGTTCGCGTCGTGATCGAGAAGCCATTCGGCCGGAGCCTCGAGTCGGCCAAGGCACTCAATCGGCTCGTGCTCGACGAGTTCGGCGAGCACCAGATCTACCGCATCGATCACTACCTCGGAAAAGAAAGCGTCCAGAACATCCTCGTCTTCCGGTTCGGGAACTCGATCTTCGAGCCGCTGTGGAACCGGCACTACATCTCGCACGTGCAGATCACGGCGGCGGAAGCGGTCGGAATCGAGGGACGGGGCAAGTATTACGAGGAAGCGGGCGTACTGCGCGACATGTTCCAGAACCACCTGTTGCAATTGCTCACGCTCGCGGCAATGGAGCCGCCCAGCTCGTTCACCGCAGACGCAGTTCGCGACGAGAAGGTGAAGGTTCTCCATTCAGTACGCCCACTGGTTCAAGGCGACTGCGAGCCGCCAGTAGTGCGGGCTCAATACGACGCGGGACCGGTCGATGGCAAATCGGTTCCGGGATACAAGAGTGAGCCCGACGTCTCGCCGAGTTCTCTGACACCGACTTTCGCCGCGATGCGGATCTCGATCGACAATTGGCGGTGGAAGGGAGTTCCGTTTTATCTGAGGTCCGGCAAGAGAATGGCGCGCCGGATCTCCGAGATCGCCATCCAGTTCCGCTCGCCGCCGCTGCTGCTGTTCGGCCAGAAGGCGGTAGAGGAGATGTCCCCCAGTGTCCTCGCGCTCCGGGTGCAGCCCGACGAGGGAATCTCGCTGCGCTTTCAGGTGAAGACTCCCGGTGCGATGCACGAGCTTACACCGGGCCTCGAGATCACGCCCGTCGACATGGACTTCACCTACGCGGAGGCTTTCGGAAACGAAGCGCACCCCGCGTACGAGACACTGCTGCTCGATTGCATGATTGGCGATCCAACGCTGTTCACGCGCAGCGACGAGGTCGAGATGGCGTGGACTATAATCGATCCGATACTCGAGTACTGGGACAATCATCCTGCAACCACACTCCCCACGTATCCGGCGGGCAGCTGGGGACCCGAGGAAGCAAATAAAATCCTGGATGGAGATCATACACGTTGGCGATAGCTCCACTTCTGCTCCCGCTCGTCGCGCTGGTCCTCTCGTCGACCGCCTGTCAAAATCCAAAGCCGAGCCAGAAAGATTCAGCCGCTGTCCTGGCGGGTGACACCACGCAGCACGTGCTCTCCGCGGACGACCGGGCACTCGTGCTGCGAGCCCGGGAGCTCGATCGCGCCGACAGTCTCGATCCCGCGCGCTCCGCGTATGAGCAGGCCGCGCCGAAACTCCCGCAACTGTCCGATTGGTTATACCTGAGGGCCGCCGGAGTCACCGCCGACAGCTCAGCGAGAGCTGCGTACTACACCAAGCTTCGAACCGATGTAGCGCGCGATCGCATCCGCTGGACGGATGCAATCGCCCGCGAGCGGACGCGCGACTTCGCGGGTGCCATACGCGTCTACAATGCCCTCGGTGCGCGTCTCGACGCTTTGAGGCTTCGCATCAATCCGCCGGCGGACGACGCGTCCAGAGTTGCAGCGCGTGGGGAGCTGGTGTCGTTTATCGCCAACTCGAACAACTCGGCTGATACGCGCGACGCAATCGATCTCTTCGACAAAGTATTCACGACCACGACGCCGTCGGAGGAGCTCGTCATCGCGCGCGCGGCCAACAAATCGGGACTGCCGGATCGCGGCGCGACAGCATACGCGAAGGCGCTCGGCGTCGGATTGGGCGACGTCTCGGACAAGGTTGGATATGGCTCGGTGCTGTTTCGCCTGAGACGCTACGCCGACGCAGCCAGCCAGTTCGCGAAAGTGCGAGCTCCGCCGAACCTTGCTGCTGCGGCTCAATACCAACGCGCCAGAGCGCAGATCGCATTGGGTAACACTGAAGCCGGGCGATCCACGCTGCGCGCAATCACCACCGCGTATCCAAAGGACACGAGCTCGGCCTCGGCCCTTCTCCTCCTCGCAGACCTCGCCACCGACGAGAATCGCGACCAGGATGCGAGGCAAACTCTCACGGCGCTGCTCAAGCGCTTTCCCATCGGCCGGCACGCCACCAACGCCCGCTTTCGCGCGGGAATGATCGCGTACATACAAGGCGACAGAAAAGCTGCCGCGGCGGAATTCGACTCGCTGATCGCCCGCGATTCCAACAGCACCGAAGCGCTGGCTGCCGCCTATTGGGCTGGACGCTCTTACGCGGCACTCGGCGACAAGACGCGCAGCAAAGCGAGGTGGCGCTCGATAATCGCTAAAGACCCGCTCAGCTACTACGCGGTAGCGGCGGCGAAACGCCTCGACACGACGCTTGTCGCGCCCGATCGCTCGCCAGCGAATTTTGCCAGGGTTCCCGCAATCGACAGCGCAATAAACCGCGTCGCAGGACTCAAGGATGTCGGGATGGAGGTGGAAGCCGGATTCGAAAACGACCGGTTATTCCGCGATGCTCTGGGAAATTCAGCACGCATGATTGCCACGGCACATGCCCTTGCTGGGACCGATCAGGCGTCCCGGTCGATTGCGCTCGGCCGCCGCGCCATCGAGGAAATTGGCCACAGTCCGGAAAACTACCGGCTCTACTTTCCGGTGCTGGAGCGCGAGACTCTTATCTCCAGCAGCAAGGAAAACGGGCTCGATCCGGTTCTCGTAGCCGCCCTCATCCGCCAGGAATCCAACTTCAATCCGCTGGCCACTTCTCCCGCCGGCGCGAGGGGTCTCATGCAGCTAATGCCGGCGGTCGGAAAATCGGTCGCGGACACCAAAGGGATCGGTCCGTGGAATCCGGATCTCCTCTATCAGCCCGCGACCAACATCAAGCTTGGTACCGCTCACCTGAGCGGTCTCGCGCACAAATATCCACAAGTTGTGAAGGTCCTCGCCGCTTATAACGCGGGCGAGTCGCGTGTCGAGAAATGGTCGAGCAAGGCGGGAGCAACCGATCCAGAGGTATTCACGGAGCGCATTCCCTTCGTCGAGACGCGCGACTACGTGCGCACCACCCTACGTAATCGCGCTTACTACCAGGCGCTCTATCCCTGGTAGCGCTCCGTCTCGGAGGGCTGTTCCAGCTCGCCCTTTCTCCGCTTCAGCCAATCGAGCAACCATGTCACCGGAACGCCGGCGATCAAAGGCGTGAGGAAAATGCCGAGCAGCGTGTTCAGCCAGATCAGCGCCATGTAGAAAGCAACGAGGCCAAGCGACACCCACAGCGTGCCCAGCGGGCCGTGCGTCTCCAAGCGAAACTCCCCCGTGAATAGGTAGATTAAAAGTATCATGGCTTATGCCGGGGTTAAAGCATCTGAAGTAGAGGGCGTTGTCGGGGCGGCGCTGGTAAGCTGTGGACCTGCCGTCCTTGCGGTGTCGGGCGGCCTCGATTCGATGGCGCTGCTCACCGCCACGTCCCGGCTTCCCGCGCGCACGCGCAAGAATGTCACGGTGGCGACCTTTGATCATGGCACTGGCAAAGCCGCCGGACGAGCGGCGGCGCTTGTCGCGCGACAGGCATTCCGCTCAGGATTCCCCTGCGTCACCGGCCGCGCATCGACCATCGGCACGCGCGAGGAGGAATGGCGCCGCGGTCGTTGGCAGTTTCTCGAGCAGGTCGGGTCGAAGCAGGAAGCAAAAGTTGTAACTGCCCACAACCTCGACGACCAGGTTGAAACAGTATTCATGCGGATTCTTCGCGACGCTGGCCCCCGCGGACTCGCGGGCCTATACGCAGAGTCGGAGATCATCCGTCCCCTTCTGAACGTCAGCCGAGCGACGCTGACGACCTACGCTCAGCAGCGCAATGTGGCCTTCGTACAGGATCCATCGAACTGCGACCGCAAGCATCTCCGCAACCGTATCCGCCTCGACATTCTACCGTCGATCGTGAGCCAGCATCCCGGTTTTCCGGACGAGCTCCTGTCGCTGGCCCGGGAATCCGCCGACTGGCGGCGCTCGCTCGAGGATCTTGCGGGTAGCGTCGGCGCCGAAGCGGAACAGGATGGTACACTGCGCATCAGCCGTTCCAGCCTGGCGGGGTACGACGCCGACTCCCTCAGGGTTCTGTGGCCCGCTCTGGCGGCGCGCGCAAGCGTCGTGATGGACCGCCGCGGAACCCAACGCGCCGCGGAGTTTACTATTAAGGGAGCGACGGGCGGGGCGATTCAGCTGTCCGGAGGGGTCGAGATCGTTATGCGGCGCGATCATATGTTGCTGCGCCGGTGGCGGGCGCCCAATGGCGGACAGGGTGAGCGAACTGAGGCTCGGGCATGAGCAGCACGGTCAAACCGCTCGAAATCAGATTGGATCCCCGCCTTTCCGGAAGAGCCGTTAAAAGGATCGCGTTCGATGAAGCTGCGATCGCGAAGCGAGTCACCGAGCTCGGCAGAGAGATCACCGCCGCCTATCCGGACGGCGATCTTCTTGTTTTGGGCTTGCTCAAGGGAAGCTTCATTTTTCTTAGTGACCTCGTCCGGCAGATAACTCGTCCGCTTCAGGTAGATTTCCTCGTGGCGGCAAGTTACGGTGATGGGGTGGTCTCGAGCGGAACGGTCAATCTTGTTTACGACCCGGAAACGGAGCTGGAAGGAAAAGACATCCTTTTAGTCGAAGACATCATCGATTCCGGCCGCACATTGAATCGTCTGATGTCTATACTAAAGGGAAGAAAGCCAAGATCGTTGGCGATATGCGCGCTTCTCCATAAGCGGATCGCGGAAGGACTGAAGTACGAAGCGAAGTTCGTTGGTTTCGATGCGCCGAATGAATTTCTGGTTGGTTATGGGTTGGATCACGCGGAGAACTTCCGCCATTTGCCGTACATAGCGAGCTTGCAGTAATGCCTATACAAATGCCTAATAAAAATCCCAAGAAGCCGACGAACTGGAGCAAGGTCTCGAAGCAGCTCTCGTTCTGGGTTTTCGTCATATTGGTGCCCGTCGCGATCATCCAGTTCTCGGGGAAGGGAACTGACGCGACGCCTGAAATCTCCTATACGCAGTACGACCAGCAGCTCCAGAAGAACAACGTCGACAAGGTCACCATTCAGGCTGGCCGGCTGTTGACGGGCGAGTTCAAGGAGAAGGTTCCGGTCAAGGGCCGACTGGTGCAGAAGTTCAGGTCGCTGCTGCCAACCGAGAACTCGAGCGACGAGGTCGCGCGACTCCGCGATCACGGCGTGCAGATTCAGGCGGAGGACGCTCGACCCTCGTTCACGACGATCCTGATCAGTCTCTTCCCGTACCTGCTCATCTTCGGAATCTGGTTCTTCCTGTTCCGTTCGATGCAGGCCGGCGGGGCAAAAGCGTTCAGCTTCGGAAAATCAAAGGCGAAGCTGCTCACCGGCGACACACCCAAGGTGACGTTTGATGACGTCGCCGGTGCGGATGAGGCGAAGGTCGAGCTTCAGGAGATCATCGAGTTCCTGAAAGACCCCCAGAAATTCACCAAGCTCGGTGGACGTCTGCCGAAGGGTGCGTTGTTGGTCGGTCCGCCGGGAACCGGTAAGACGCTGCTCGCCCGCGCGGTCGCGGGTGAAGCCGGCCGTCCCTTCTTCTCGATGTCGGGCTCCGACTTCGTGGAGATGTTCGTGGGCGTCGGCGCCAGTCGCGTGCGCGATCTGTTCGAGCAGGGCAAGGCCCACGCTCCGTGCATCATCTTCATCGACGAGATCGACGCCGTCGGCCGCCATCGCGGGGCCGGGCTGGGCGGTGGTCACGACGAGAGAGAGCAGACACTCAATCAGCTGCTGGTCGAGATGGATGGCTTCGAGTCGAACGAGGGCGTGATCCTCATCGCCGCCACCAACCGGCCTGACGTTCTCGATCCCGCGCTCATGCGGCCGGGGCGCTTCGACAGGCAGATCGTGGTGGATTTGCCCGATCTGCGCGGACGTGAGGGAATTCTCCGCGTGCACATCCGAAACAAGCCGATGGCCGAGGATGTGGATGTGACAACGCTCGCGCGCGGAACTCCAGGAATGGCGGGAGCAGATCTCGCGAACCTGGTGAACGAAGGAGCTTTGCTCGCTGCCCGGCGGAACCACGAGAAGGTCTACATGGCCGACCTCGAGGATGCGAAGGACAAGGTGATGATGGGCGCTGAGCGGAAGTCGATGGTCATGAAGGACGAGGAGCGGAAGCTCACCGCGTATCACGAAGGCGGCCACGCCATCTGCGCGGTCAAGGTGAAGGGAAACGATCCGCTCCATAAGGTCACGATCGTTCCACGCGGACGTACGCTCGGTGTGGCGTGGACGCTGCCGGAAGACGACCGCGTGTCGGTTACGAGGGAGCAGCTGGAGGCGAATCTCGTCAAGGCGTATGGTGGTCGTGTGGCCGAAGAGCTGGTGTTTGGGCGCGATCGCGTGACGACCGGCGCCGCCAGCGACATCCAGCAGGCGACGGGGCTGGCGCGTCGCTACGTCTCGCAGTGGGGACTGTCCGACGAGATCGGTCCCATCCTCGTTGGCGACAATGAGCAGGAGCTCTTCCTTGGCCGCGAGCTGCAGACGCGGCGCGAAGTCTCGGAGCGCACGGCGCAGCTCGTGGATTCCGAGGTGTCGCGCGTCATCAAGGAGGCGTACGCCCGAGCGACCGCGGTGCTGCAGGAGAACATGGATCTGCTGCACACGGTAGCCGCGGCGCTGCTCGACCGCGAGACGCTGACTGGCGATGACGTAGCGGCGCTCGCGCGCGGCGAGACCTTGCCGCCGCGTCCGGTGAGCCCGCCACCTTCGGCGCCAGCGCTGGCGACTCCGGTCATGCATCCGAAGCCGTCGAAGCCACCGCTCTTCGGAGGACCGGAGGTAGCCCCGGCGTGACCTTCGCCTGGCCGTCGAAGTCACAGCGGCCCACCATCTTCGGAATTCTGAACGTTACCCCCGACAGCTTCAGCGACGGGGGTAACTTTTTTTCCACCGAGGAGGCCATCTCGCAGGCAGGTCGAATGATCTCCGAGGGCGCTGACGCGATCGACGTCGGCGGAGAATCGACCCGGCCCGGAGCCAAGCCGGTCCCGGCGCGCGAAGAGCTGAAGCGTGTGCTTCCCGCGATTCGCGGGATACGGTCGCGCTGGAGCGACATCGCGATCTCGATCGACACCGTCAAGGCCGAGGTTGCGAAGGCCGCACTCACAGAAGGTGCATCGATCGTGAACGATGTGTCGGGAATGTCGCTCGATCCCGAAATGGCGCGGGTCTGTGCGGAAGCGGGTTGCAGCGTCGTGTTGATGCACTCGCGGGGTACGGTGGCCGACATGGCGAGCTACGAAAACGCCGTTTATGGAAACGATCCGGTCGGAGAAATCGTCGGCGAGCTCGAGGAGAGCGTTCAGACCGCGCAGCGAGGCGGGATTCATCCCGGCCGAATCGCGCTGGACCCCGGGATCGGATTCTCGAAACGGACAGGCCATTCTCTCGCCGTACTGGTCGAGCTGCCGCGAATTGTGGCGCTCGGCTATCCCGTGTTCGTCGGCGCGTCGCGCAAGCGCGTGATCGCCGAGCTCATTCGCTACACCGGCGGGGCAGGACCCTCGGGGGAAGGAACGACGCTCGCTCCGGAATTGATCTCAAACGACGACCGCGACATGACGACGGTTGGAGTCAACGTCGTCGCATTTTTTGCCGGAGCGCGAATTTTTCGGGTTCATCGCGTCCGCGCAAACCGTCTTGCTCTCGATGCCGCGTGGGCCCTGACTCCCGAAGCGTCGGAGCTCCTTGCGGAATGATCAGGACACCATTCGCGGAGACGTGTCTTCTAAATAGATGGTGCGGCGACCCAACCACCAAACAAGCAGCCAGGTAGATACGATTTGAACGAGAATCAACGTTGGCAGGATCGCGGGGTGCTCCATGATTGGAGTCAGCGAGCCCGGTAGCGGAAACATCAACGGGATGTTGATGAGGTTGAAGATGACGATTCCGATGAGCAGTCCCCTCGAGCCGCCGAAGATCTTCCAGCAAGCGACGCAGAACGCCAGCTCCACGATGAAATCGAGCAGTGGATATCCCTGAAGATTAAAACCGAGTCGCGGTCCCGGCGTGATTGGAAGAAGGGCGATGTTGGGCTCGTGCTGGATGATGTCGAGCAGGATGTGCGAGAAGATTCCCAGCGCGATTGCGATGCCCAAGTTGGAGCGATGCACTGACTTTCCTATTAGCCACGCCGATGCGGCAAGCAGAGCGCCCGTGAATACCGAGTGAGAGTAAGGCAGGAAATCCAGATGGACGGCATCGGGAGTTGCGCGAAAGTGCTCGATGCCGAGGTACGTGAAAACAACCCAGAGCAATTCCACAAGCTGCACCGATATGAGAAGCGGCCATAGCCCGACTCTGGAATACTTTCTTTTGAGAACTAGCGCTGCTGAGGCATGAGTGATCGCGTACGTAGTACCTCCTGACGGGCGTCGGAAACGACTTAATCGAAGATGTCAACCGCGAGTGTACGGGCAACTCACAAGCCGCTGGATTAATTTCTAGTCGACACCCTTTACCGGGGCGATCCCGATAAGACGATTCCCATCGCCGGGTTGGACTACCGCCGTACTCCTTCTGTTCGTCTACATGCTCACCCTCGCCCCGGGCGTCACGCTCTGGGATTCGGGCGAGTTTCTGGCGGCCATCCATTCATTCGGGATTCCCCACCCGCCTGGCACTCCACTTTACGTCCTGATCGGCAAAATCTGGAGCATGCTGTTCGCTTCAGTGTTCGGATTTGCCCGCTCGATCAATCTGCTCTCCGCCGTCTGCACTGCCTTCGGATGCGGCATTCTTGCCAACCTGTTCGCCAAGTGGACGGGTGATGGCTTCGCCGGGACGGCGGCCGGACTCACCGCGGGACTCATGTCGACCGTTTGGCTGAGCGCGACCGAGACAGAGGTATATGCAGTCGCGCTTCTCTTTGGCTGCATGATTCTCTGGGCTGCGGACCGCGCGGGAGAAGACTCCGACGCGCGGTGGGCGCTCCTCGCCGCATATCTGGCCGGATTGGGATGGTCGCTCCATTTAATGGCCTTGCTCGTCGTTCCCAGCGCGATCCTGCTCGTTTTCAGCACTGTGGACGGTTATTTCGCCGTTCCCGTGGGACGGCGCTACGCCGATGGCCGGCGGGAAGCGCACTCATTCGCGAAGCTCCTGCGGGCGGCAATCGTCGTAACGGTTCTCGGAATGACGTGCGTCCTGTTCCTGCTGATTCGGGCGCGACACGATCCTGCTATCAACCAGGGCAATCCATCGACGTTGGGCTCGCTCGTGGATGTAATCCTTCGCAGGCAATACGACGTGCCCCACCTCTGGCCGCGACAAGCTCCGTTTTATCTGCAGCTCGGGAACGTCTTCGAATATGCCGACTGGCAGTTCGCGAAAGGGCTCGCTTCCGATGCGCCGCCGAACCTGTGGAGAACCAGCATCACGATTCTCTATGCTCTCATTGGTCTGTACGGCTTTTTTGCGCATCGTAGTGCCGACCGGCGCAGCTGGCGCGCGATGGCGTTGCTCTTTCTGGTCTCGTCAGTCGGCGTCGTGATTTACCTCAACCTCAAAGTGGGTCCATCGTTCGGAGCGGGGATACTTCCGCCGAACGCTCCGCACGAAGCCCGGGAGCGAGACTATTTCTTCTTCTGGGCGTTCATCTGTTGGGGTCTCTGGGCCGGGTTCGGGGGGATTCATCTATCACACCGCCTCAAGGCACCGCTTGGTCTGCTGGCGATGGTGTTGCCGTTTGCACCAGGGGTTCTCAACTGGACGGCCGTCGATCGCAGAACCGACGAAGTCGAGACGCGCGCGCGGCTGGTCGAGGCCGACATGCTGGAAAAGACACCGCCGTCGGGCGTCTTCCTGGCATTGGGAGACAACGACACCTATCCGCTGTGGTATCTCCAGCAGGTTGAGGGCACGCGGAAGGATGTCACTATCGTCACGCTCCCATTGCTCGGCGCCGAATGGTACCGGGCGGAGCTCGCACGGCGTTACAAGCTACTCGATTCGGCGACCGTGCAGAGATGGTCCGGACGCGACAGTACCGTCGCATTCCTCGTCAGGCGATCCTACGATCAGAATCGCCCCGTTATTCGGTCTCCGTTTTTCTTGTCTGATTCAACAGCGACGAAGAAATGAGACAGTGACCAGCGCCTACGCTTCTTACTGTATGGTGAGCGTGTAGTCGCCCGTCGTGCCCGCGACTGTTGAGGCTGCCGCGATGATATAAAAGCCCGCGGTCGGCGCGGTGAACGCTACCTGTGCGTCCTTGGTGTTGGCGTTGACGTTGTCGTTGGACACCAGGACGGATGAGCTGCCGTTGGGGCGAATTTCGAGATACGAATCCAGGACGCTCGAGGTCATACCAACGGTGATGGCCTGTCCCGCGCTCAGGAAGATGACGTACTCGTCGGAGTAGAATCCGACGGTGGAGCAGTCCGTGGTCTGCAGACTCTGCGGCGTGCCGATCCCTTTCTGCACGAACGCATCCTCGCAGTTCGACACTGGTTCCGTCGACTCAGCCGAGGCGAGAGAATAGTTGCCGGTGGCGTTGGGGTAGTAGGAGTTGGCGCCGATGACGTACGATCCAGCCGGCACGATGACCTTGACCCTGGAGTCACTGCTTCCATTGCTTCCGAAGTCGTCGTTGATGCCGATCAGCCCATTTGCAGGAGTGAGAAATGCGAGGTAGGTGTCGAACGCCGTTGATGTCTGATTGAAAATGTAGGTGCCGCTCGTCGGAATGGTGACGGTGTAGAAATCGACGAAGCTGCCATCGGAGAGCTGGCAATCCGTGAGTGACAATTGATTGTCGACGGTCGTGCCCAGCGTGTGTGTAGCTGTCGCGCAGTCGGTGAACTTTACTGGGGGGAGGCTTCCGCTCACTGCCGAAAGGGTATTCGCTCCGGCGCCGGTGCCGAGCGTCCAGCTGCCCACCGTTGCGATACCGGATGCATCAGAAGTTGCGCTTCCACCAGTCACAGTGCCGCCTCCACCCGTAACGGTGAATGTCACGGGAGCGCCAGCCAATGGATGTCCGCTCGCATCGCTGACGAGAACCGACGGAAGCTCCGTCACTTGGGTCCCCGGTGATCCCGTCAGGGTCGTGGAGGAATGCGCGATGATATTCGCTGCCTGCTTGCCAGGACCGGAAGCGTCACCGCCGCCGCAAGAGATCTGGAGAAGCAGAAGTCCCACTGGAGGCAAGGAGAAGAAAATACTTCGGAGCAGCTTCATCGTTGCCAATATCCGTGAAGGGGACTGCGCGTGCAAGAACGTTATCCAGCCCTTCGCCGTGCTAGGGAAGCTTTTCGCCGTCCAGTAACACAAAGCCCCGCCATTTCTGACGGGGCTTTTTCGTTTTCCGCCCGCGGCCATCAACTGTGACGCCCACGGCCCTCAGCACGTAGTCTTCCTTTTCTTTAGTATCTGTAATGCTCTGACTTGTACGGGCCCTCGACCGGAACGCCGAGGTAATCAGCCTGATCCTTCGACAGCTTCGTGAGTTTTACCCCGAGCTTGTCGAGGTGCAGTCTCGCCACCTTTTCGTCGAGATGCTTCGGCAACGTATAGACCCTGCACTCATACGCGTCGCAGTTCGTGTGCAGCTCTATCTGCGCCATCACCTGGTTGGTGAAGCTCGCCGACATCACGAAGCTCGGGTGCCCCGTCGCGCAGCCAAGGTTTAGCAACCGGCCCTCGGCAAGGATCATCACGCTGTGCCCGTCGGGGAACACGTACTCATCGTACTGCGGCTTGATCTGCACGCGCTTGATGCCCTTCGTCTTCTTGAGGCCGGCCATGTCGATCTCGTTATCGAAATGTCCGATGTTCCCCACGATCGCCTTGTCCTTCATCTGCGCCATGTGCTCGGCGCTGATGATATTCATGTTGCCGGTCGCCGTGACGAAAATGTCAGCGATCTTCACGACATCGTCGAGCGTCGTCACCTGGTAGCCTTCCATCGCAGCCTGCAGCGCGCAGATCGGATCGATCTCGGTGATCACTACACGTGCGCCCTGGCCCTTGAGCGCCTGTGCGCAGCCTTTGCCGACGTCACCGTAGCCGCAGATAACCGCGACCTTGCCGGCAAGCATCACATCGGACGCGCGCAGAATTCCGTCCGTAAGTGAGTGACGGCAGCCGTACAGGTTGTCGAATTTTGACTTCGTCACCGAATCGTTGACGTTGATTGCGGGGAAGAGCAGGGTTCCCGCTTCCATCATCTGATAGAGACGGTGCACACCCGTCGTCGTCTCCTCGGATACGCCGCGCAGATCTTTTGACATGCGCGTCCAGCGCTGCGGATCCTTCTTGAACTCCCGCTTCAGCAGACCCAGGATGACCCCATACTCCTCGGGATCCTTGCTGGGATCGAACTCGGGAACGCGGCCTGCCTTCTCGAACTCCACGCCCTTGTGAACGAGGAGCGTAGCGTCACCGCCGTCATCCAGCAGCAGGTTGGGACCGGAGCCATCTGGCCAGACGAGCGCCTGGTCGGTGCACCACCAATACTCCTCGACCGTCTCGCCCTTCCAGGCGAACACCGGAACGCCCTGCGGATCGCTGACCGTGCCGGTCTTGCCCACGACCACGGCCGCGGCGGCGTGATCCTGCGTCGAGAAAATGTTGCACGACACCCAGCGCACGTCGGCGCCGAGTTGGGTGAGCGTCTCGATGAGGACGGCCGTCTGTACAGTCATGTGCAGGGAGCCCATGATCTTCGCGCCCGCGAGCGGCTGCTTGGTCTTGTACTCCGCGCGCAGCGCCATCAGGCCGGGCATCTCGTGCTCAGCCAGACGAATCTCGTTGCGCCCGTATTCGGCGAGCTCCAGATCCTTGACCTTGTAGGGCTCCCGTCCTGCTTCGATTGCCGCCGTGAATGCGTTCATCGGTTCTGTGCAAATAGCATCGGACCTTTGGCGTCCGGATCAGCCGGGAGTCCGTTGTAGCGAAAGCCTTCCAATCCCGCCGCTTGCATCCACCCGCCGAGCGTGGCGGCGTCGAATCCCTGCCAGAGATGTCCCATGGTTTGTCGCAGATCCTGCCGGTCGTGCGGCATCATGTCGAGCACGAGCAGACGCCCGCCGGGCTTGAGCACTCGAACGGCTTCCGAGATCACCCGCGCGGGATCGGTAACGTAGTGCAGCACGAGGAAGAGAAGAGCAACATCGACCTCTCCGTCGGAGAGTGGCAACGCCTCCAGGCGCCCGTTTCGGATATCGACGTTCTCGACTCCGTGGAGCCGTTTTCTCGCCGCTGCCAGCATCGCGCCCGACTCGTCCACCGCAATCACACGCTCGACGAAAGGCGCTAGAGACTGGGTGATCGCTCCGGTGCCGCAGCCAAGATCCGCGACCGTCCACGATTCGTCGAGAAGCCCCAGAAGCGCGACGTCAGAGCGACGCCCGAACAGCTCGAGGCGCATTCTGTCCCACTGACCCGCGGAGGTCGAGAAGAACTGCTGCGACCGCGTGCTTCGCTCCGCGAGAACAGCCTGCGTGCGGCGCGCATCGTGTTCGGCGGCGCTCGTATGCATGATCTCGTCACGCACGATGTGCCAGAGCCGCCGGCTGGCGGGATCGAGAGAGTCCGAAGCAAGGCGATAATGGCGGCTCGTTCCCTCAGCCCGCGCTTCAACCCAACCCTCGGCGCTCAGCATCTTGAGGTGCCGGCTGATCGTAGATTGTGGCAGCTGGAGGATCGACCGGAGCTCATTGACACTGAGCTCGTTCCGTTCGAGGGCGAGCAGAAGCCGGCTCCTCGTCGGGTCGGCGAGGGCTGTCATCTGGCCAAAGAGGGCCGGGCCGGTCAAATGCTTAATCCGTTCATCCGGATTAAAGGTTATAACATATCAGCAGGGATGTCAAGGTGTGTCTCCGCATGTCTTGGCTCGCTATCTTCACGCATGTTTTGGAGAGTGGTAGCCGTCGGCATCGTAACGGCCATCACTGCCTGCGCGAGTTCGAAGCTCAAGCCTGCGCCCACCGTCGGCGACTCAGGTTCGGGCACCTGGGCGGTCGGTGGGGCCTGGCCGAGCTACGGTCGGACCGGCTACGGAGACCGGTACTCGCCACTAAGCCAGATCACACCCGAAAACGTCTCCAGGCTCGAAATCGCCTGGCGGTTTCACACGGGCGAAGGCGCTCCAGAATTCAAGACGCGAGCTCCGACCGCGCTCGAGGTAACGCCTCTCGTCTTTCGCGGCACGATGTACCTGAGCACGCCACTGGGCAGAGTCTTCGCGCTCGATCCGGTAACCGGCACGCGACGCTGGGTCTACGATCCTCAGATCGATCGGACGACGCAGTTCGGCGATTTCGCGAATCGCGGTGTTGCGCTCTGGGTGGACAGCGTCGTGGCCAATGGCTCGTGGTGCTCGCTGAGGGTCTTCGTCGCTACCATCGACACCCGCTTGATCGCACTCGATGCGGCGACCGGTTCGCCGTGCACGGAATTCGGCGCTCGTGGAACTGTGAATCTCCGCGATGGGTTGCGAAATCCTCCCGCGTTTGCCTCGGAGTATGAGGTGACTTCTCCGCCGACGATTGTAGATGGCGTGGTAGTGGTCGGGTCGGGAGTCGCTGACAACAACCGGATCGATGCTGCGAGCGGAGAGGTCCGTGGATACGACGCACGAACGGGCGCTCTGCGCTGGACATTCGATCCAGTTCCGCAGAACAGCGCAGATCCGGCGTGGGGTACGTGGATCGGCCCCAACGCGCACCGCACCGGTGCCGCCAACTCGTGGACGATTTTCGCCGCGGATCCTGGTCGCAGAACAGTCTACATCGCGACGAGCTCGCCGAGCGTGGATTATTTCGGCGGCGAGCGGAAGGGGCGCAACGAATACGGGAATTCCGTCGTGGCAATTCAGGCCGGCACCGGAAAGGTGCTGTGGCACTTTCAGACGGTCCGACACGACCTTTGGGATTACGACAACGCATCACCCCCCGCTCTTGTCACCGTAAACGTCAGCGGCCGGCCGGTCGACGCGGTTCTCCAGGGCACCAAGACCGGGCAGCTCTTCGTGCTCGATCGGGACACCGGCGCGCCGCTTTTCCCTGTGACCGAGGGCGCGGCCCCTTCGAGCGATGTCCCGGGTGAAGAGGCGTGGCCCACTCAAATTCTGAGCTCCGGCCTGCCGCCGCTGAGTCCCCAAACTCTAACCCGCGATCAGGTATGGGGACCAACGGCGGCAGATCGCGATGTATGTCTAAAGCGCTTCGACGAGCTCCGCCACGACGGCACTTTCACGCCGCCGAGTACGCGGGGTTCGCTGATTATTCCCTCGAATGTCGGGGGCGCGCATTGGGGTGGCATCGCCTTCGATCCAGCCAACGAACTCGTGGTGGTCCCGACGAACCGCATCGCGGCGGTCATCACGCTGATTCCGCGCGCCCACTTCGAGGCGACGCGCGGGCACGAGACGGTGGGCGAGCGGATCGGGACAGAGTACGCGATGATGCACGGCACTCCCTTCGTGCTCAAGCGCGAGTTGTACCTTGGGCCATCGAACGCCCCATGCACACCGCCTCCTTTCGGAGCACTCGTGGCCGTGAGCCTTCACACGAGACAGATAGTGTGGAGCGTTCCGCTCGGAACGTCGGAGAACCTCGACAAGATCGGAATTCACGTACCGCCCGACATCCCGGGGGCGATCAATCTGGGTGGCCCGATCACCACGGCCGGGGGATTGGTATTCATTGGCGCGGCACTCGATCGCTACTTCCGAGCATACGATCTCCAAACAGGCCGGGAGCTCTGGAAGGTGGTGCTGCCGGCCGGCGGTAAGGCTACTCCAATGACATATCTTGGATCGGACGGGCGCCAGTACGTCGTCATCGCGGCTGGCGGTGACGGCAAGGCCTGGGGCTGGAGCGATCAGGTGATTGCGTTTGCACTACCGCGTACCGCGCGCTGATATTTGTGGGATGACACACGACCACGCAAACCTGCATCCCGTCGCATCGTGACGTTCGAGAAAAGTCTTCGGCGCCTCGATGAAATCATGGCCGCTCTGGAAGGAGAGCAGGTTGGCCTCGACGCGTCACTCAAGCTGTTCGAAGAAGGCATTGAGCTGCTCCGCGCCGCCTCGGCCGAGCTCGACAAGGCGGAAACGAAGGTGCAGATGCTCCTCGAGAAGTCCGACGGCGGCTTCGAGTTACGGGAGATGGATCTCTAGGGAAGTGTCCCTTCGCTTCGATGCGGATCGGGAGGGAATCGAGCGGCGGCTCGACGAGATCTGTGCCGGCTACCTCTCCGATCTGCCCCCAGGAATCGCAGACGCCGTCGGGTATGGACTGAAGAGTCCGGGCAAGAGGGTGCGTCCGCTGCTTCTCCTGTATGCCTACCGCGCTGCTGGTGGGAAGGAAGACGCGACGCTGCTCGCGTGCGCGCCTGAAGTCATCCACGCCTACTCACTGGTGCACGACGATCTGCCATGCATGGATGACGATGACATGCGCCGCGGTCGCCCTACGGTGCACAAGGTCTATGGCTCGCGAACCGCGATACTCGGCGGCGTTGCGATGATTCCCCTCGCGGCGAAGGTGGTGCGGGACTCGTCGCGGTCGATGCGGCTGTCCAATGAGACGAGAGCAAGGCTGCTCGAAACCTTGCTCGAGGCCTCCGGCTCGCGCGGAATGATCGGAGGACAGCTTCGCGATCTGGCGGGAGAACGATTGTCGCTATCGCTTGAAGACCGCGAAGAAATCCACTCCGCCAAGACCGGAGCGTTGATCGTCGCCTCTATAATGATGGGCGGCCTCGCGGCCGGAGCCGGCGAAGCCCAGATTGCCGCACTGGAGCGCTACGGCGGCGCCGTCGGACTAGCCTTCCAGATCATGGATGATGTTCTCGATGTGACGTCGACTACAAGCGCACTTGGCAAGACCAGCGGCAGGGATGCCGCTCTTGGAAAAAGCACTTATCCCGCGCTGCTCGGCGTGGAAGGTGCCCGGCAGAGAGCGCAGGCCCTCATCGCCGACGGTCTCGACAGTCTCGCGGAGCAGAAGCTGCTGACGCAAGAGCTTTCACAAGTTGCTAATTTCATGGTAACCCGTACGTCCTGACGACCACGTCCGAAATGTCCATTCTCGATCGAATTCACTCTCCCGCGGATCTCAAGCCGATGTCGCGCGACGAGCTGCGCGCCGTCTCCGACGAGATGCGCGTTCGTCTCATCGAGACCTGCTCTCGAACCGGTGGACACATCGGCGCTGGCCTGGGCGTAGTCGAGCTGACGGTGGCGCTGCACGCAGTGTTCGATACGCCGCGCGATCGGATCGTCTGGGATGTGGGACATCAGGGCTACCCGCACAAATTCCTCACCGGACGCGCGGACAGATTCGAGACCCTTCGCCAGGAGAACGGGCTGTCCGGATTCCTGAAGCGGTCTGAGAGCGAGTACGACACCTTCGGTGCGGGTCACGCCGGGACCGCGATCTCCGCAGGTTACGGAATGGCTGTAGCTCGCGATCTGAATGGTGAGGACTTCAAGGTCGTCTCGATTCTTGGCGATGGAGCGCTGACCTGCGGCCTGGCGTACGAGGGTCTCAACAACGCGGGTGCATCGGAACGCGATTTCATCGTCATTCTCAACGACAACGAGATGTCGATCGCCCCGAACGTGGGGGCGATGTCGAAGTACCTGACTTCGATTCAGCGGAACCCGCTTTATAACCGGGTCCGCTCGGCGATCGGAAGCGTGATCGATGCCGCGCCGGGCCCTCTTTCCGGAGTTGGCACACTGGTCAGAAAGTGGGAGGAGAGCGTGAAAACGTTCTTCACTCCGGGCGTGCTCTTCGAGGAGCTCGGATTCCGATACTTCGGGCCGATCGACGGTCACGACATCGACGCGCTGATGGATACCTTTGCGGCAGTGAGGGACATGAATGGGCCCCGTCTCATTCATTGCATCACGCAAAAAGGGAAAGGCTTTCCCGCCGGCGAGCACATCGAGAAGTGGCATGCGCTTCCGCCGGGACACGATCCGGCAACCGGAAAGCAGCGCAAGGTTTCCTCCGCGAATTCAGCCTACACCGCGGCGTTCGGACAGGGCCTGGTCGAGCTCGCGAATGAAAATCCGCGTCTGGTCGCCATTACGGGCGCGATGCCGAGTGGAACGGGAACCGCCGCCTTCGCGAAGGCGTATCCCGAGCGCTTCTTCGACGTCGGAATCGCGGAGGGACATGCGGTGACATTCGCGGCCGGACTCGCCACCGGGGGAATTCGGCCGGTGTGCGCCATTTACTCGACCTTTCTCCAGCGTGCCTACGACAACGTCATTCATGATGTCGCCATCCAGCACTTACCCGTCGTGTTCGCGATGGATCGTGCCGGCCTCGTGGGCGAAGATGGTCCCACGCACATGGGGCTGTACGACATCGCGTACATGCTCGCTGTTCCCGGAATGGTCGTCACCGCGCCGAAGAACGGCAGGGAGATGATCGCGCTGCTACGGAGTGCACTCGAGTACGACAAGGGACCGTTCTGTCTCAGGTATCCGCGGGATGCCACGCCGGACACGGTTCCGCCGGCGTCGGAGATCGAAGCGGTTCCGCACGCGACGTGGGAAATTGTTCGACGCAGCACCATCGCGGGACGCGATGCTGACAAGGCCGTGGCGATACTCGCCGTCGGCACAATGGTTCTGCCGTGACGGTCGTGAATTGCCGATACCTCAAGCCCCACGATGCGCGCGTCCTCGCCGAAATCGTCGGCGATCACCGCAACATTCTGGTGGTGGAGGAAGGAACGGTCGTCAACGGCTTTGGCTCGCGCATGGCCGCTGTAATCGGCGAGATGGATTCGTCGGTGAGAGTCGTGGCGCATGGAGTCCCTGACGACTTCGTCGATCAGGCACCGCGCGCGAAGCAGCTCGCGCGTCTCGGACTCGACGCGCGTGGAATCGCGCTGCGCGCGAGCGAAGCGTTCGGATTGGAGAGCTCGCGGGGCACCCACCTTCGTGCCGTCTGATGCGGCTTGGAGTCATCGGGCATCAGGGATACGATGAGCTGCCTGAAATTCTGCGCACCCTCTTTCGCGTGGCGCCGGGACTCGGGATCGAGCCCCTGCTCGAACAGGGCCTTCACGAGGTAGCGGGGAAGGGCGCGCGCCTCGAGGACGCGCAGCAGCTGGACGCGCTCGTGACGCTTGGCGGCGACGGAACTCTGCTTCGCGGCGCGCGCTTTCTCGACGGCCGGGACATTCCTATACTCGGCGTCAACCTCGGGCGTCTCGGATTTCTCACCAGCTGCCAGAGCAGCGACTTCGAGCCCGCGCTCAAAAACCTTGCGAGCGGCGATTACGTGGCCCAGCCGCGTATGGCTCTCACGGCTCGAGCGATCGGCTCCGATGGCGAAGCGCGCAAGCAGTGGCGGGCGCTCAACGATTTCGTTCTCCACAAGGGCGGGTTTGCCCGCGTCGTGCGGCTGAACATCTTCATCGACGATGAAAGCATTGGCACCTACGCCGCCGATGGGGTCGTGATCTCCACCCCCACGGGGTCGACAGGCTACAGTCTCTCGGCTGGGGGACCGGTGGTCGTGCCGACGGTGGAATCCATCATCATTACACCCATCTCTCCACACACGCTCGCGGTGCGGTCATTGGTAATCCCGGCTGACGCCGAAGTGACGGTGGAAGCAAACGAAACTCCGACAGAGCTTCTGGTTACGGTCGACGGGCAAGTGGGGACGAGCTTTGTCAAAGGCGAGAAGCTCAAGGTGCGAAAGGCCGACAATCCCGTTCGGATCGTTCGCTTTCCCGGTGCGACGTTCTTCGAGCGAATGCGGGTCAAACTCGGTTGGGGAGGATTGCCCGACCGCGACCAGCCGTATTGATGCTGACAGAGCTGCGCATCCGGAACTTCGCGATCATCGAACAGGTGACGCTGCCGCTCGGCGAGGGATTCAACGTACTCTCCGGAGAGACGGGCGCGGGGAAGTCGATCATCGTCGGAGCGCTGGGACTTCTACTGGGCGAGAGGGCGAGCGCGGACCTGATCCGCTCGGGAGCGGAAAAGGCGACCGTCGAGGGGGTGTTCGATGTCTCGAAGCTTAAGGGAATTGCCGCCCTGGCCGACGATCACGGGATCGAGGTCGAGGACGACACACTCGTTCTGAAGCGCGAGATAGCGGCGAATGGCCGTGGACGCGCCTGGATCAACGGTGCGACCGTCACCGCGACGGTGCTGGCCGAGATTGGGCGTCAGCTCGTCAATTTGCATGGCCAGCACGACGCGCAAACGCTGATCGATGGCGAATCACAGCGCGGGATCCTCGATGCGTTTGGAGGAGCCGAGCCGCAAGCGTCAATGGTTCGCGGCATCTACGCTGATCTCTCGAGCGTGCGCCGCGAAATCACCAGCCTCTCGTCGCGCCGCGCCGAAGCGGAGAAGAGAGCGGACTACCTCAGACACGTGGCGAAGGAAATAGACGATGCGCATCTCGCATCTGGCGAAGACACCAGGCTCGAGGATGAGGCGCGGGTGCTGGAAAACGCCGACGAGCTGCGCACGCTTGCGAGCAGCCTCAACGAGCTTCTCTCCGGCGACGAGGCAAGCGTGCTGAGTCAGCTCGGGGCTGCGCAGCGTCCGCTGACATCA